>Ga0209943_1002443_pt1 | contig 10166 bp, 7 predicted proteins | sample SalPonR1_B_D2_MG_FD_185698 | JGI IMG/M metagenome (GOLD analysis project Ga0209943, IMG submission 185698) | Salt pond soil microbial communities from South San Francisco under conditions of wetland restoration - Salt Pond MetaG R1_B_D2_MG... ... | reverse complement strand
CGGCACTCGCACGTCCCAATCCGTTCTCCTTCGGGGGCGCGGGCAATGCGCGCTTCGATCCCGCCCGGCCCGGCATCGTTCGGCTGACACGCCACCCACTGCTCGTGGCGCTCACGCTCTGGGCCGCGGCGCATCTCCTGCCCAATGGCGATCTCGCCCATGTGCTTCTCTTCGCCACCTTCGCCACCTTCGCCGCACTCGGGGGCCGGATCATCGACCGGCGCAAGCGCCGCGACATGGGCGCCGACTGGGACCGGCTGATCGTGGCAACGCAGGCCGCGCCACCGCACCCCGCATCATGGGTGTCGGCCACGGTCCGGGCCGTGCTGGGGCTTGCGCTCTATGCCACGCTGATCTGGCTGCACCCGCATCTTTTCGGGGTCAGCCCACTGCCCTGACCCCGCGCATCAGGGCCTGTGGTCAAGCGCGCGCATCACGGCTACCTTTCGGTCATGGCAAAACTGCTCATCGTCTATCACTCGCGCACCGGCGGCAGCCAGCAAATGGCAGAGGCCGCGTATCACGCCGCCATGGCCGAGGCCGAGGCCTCGCTCCTGCCCGCCGATCAGGCCGGGCCGGAGGATCTGCTGGGGGCGGATGGCTATCTTTTCTGCGCGCCGGAGAACCTCGCCGCGCTGTCCGGCGTGATGAAGGATTTCTTCGACCGGTGCTATTACCCGGTGCTGGGCCGGATTGAGGGACGTGCCTATGCGCAGATGATCTGCGCCGGATCTGATGGTGAAAACGCCGCCCGCCAGACTGCCCGCATCGCGCAGGGATGGCGGCTGCGCGCGGTTCAGGACCCGCTGATCCTCTGCACCCATGCCCAGACCCAAGAGGCGATCCTCGCCCCCAAGACGATCCCCGAGGCGGATCTGGCGCAATGCCGCGACATCGGTCAGGCACTGGCCGCCGGTCTTGAAATGGGCATGTTCTGAGAGAAGCTCACATCCCGTGCAGCGCCCGGTCCGCCATCACGGCGGCAGAGGTGCGGTTGTCGACGCCCATCTTGTGAAAGACCTGTTCGAGATGCTTGTTCACCGTGCGCGCGCTCAGCGACAGGATTTCTGCGATATCGCGATTGGTCTTGCCATGCGACAGCCACAACAGCACCTGCGCCTCGCGCGCGGTCAGCGCAAACACCTTGGCCAGACGCTCATCCTCGCTGATCTCCGGCTCCTCTTCCGTGAGGCGCACCACGATCTCACCCTGAAACTGACCCAGATAGACCAGTTTCAGCCGCCCCTCGACATAGGGTTTCGCGGTCGACATGGGCTGTGAACCGAGCCGCGACAGCCAGGCCTGAACCGGCCCTGAGGCAACCCCGCCTGCCGCCAGCGGCGTCTCCGAGAGCCGCTCCACCGCCTTGGGCGTACCCCAGCTGATCCGGCCATCCATGGCAAAGGTCACCACCGTCTGACCTGCATACTGCAATGCCGTGCGCGCCGACTGAATCGCACGCGCGTTCAGAACATGCGTGGTGATCCGGGCCAGCAATTCCTCGACCACGACCGGCTTGGTGATATAGTCCACGCCGCCGGCCTGAAGGCCTTTCAGAATATGCTCTGAATCCGACATGCCGGTCATGAAGATCACTGGTGCCGCCATCGCGCCCGGCGTGGTCTTGAGCCTGCGACAGGTCTCGAACCCATCGAGCCCGGGCATCATCGCATCCAGCAGAATGACATCGGGCTGCACCCTCTGGGCCAAATCAATGCCATCCTCCCCAGAGCGGGCGACCAGAACGGTCATGCCGTTCTCCTCCAGCGCGCGGGACACCAGCCCGAGCGTTTCCGGCGCATCGTCGATTACCAGCGTGATGAAACGGCTGGCCGAGACGGGATTGGACAGGGTGTCAGCTTGCATCTTGCATCATCTCCTTCAACAGGCGGGCCGCCCCCGGCAAATCGAACGCATCGAGATGGCGGCGCAGGCGCGCGACCTGCCCGGTCTCGGCCTTATGCCCGCCCGTCGCCGTATCGAGTTCCCTGACAACCCCGGCGGCATGGCCGATCTCGGCCAGCCGGATCATCCGCTCCAGCGCATCTCCCGGAATGTCGCTGGCCTCTGCGGTCTCCTCTGCAGCGTCGGTGGTCAGATCGACCTTCATCAGCCCGGCCATGCGGACCAGAAAATCACTCAGCGAATAGGGTTTGACGATGAACGCATCATAAAGCTGGCTGCGATCGATGGATTGACGCGCCTCCAGCGCGTGGCCCGTCACCATCATGATCGGCGTCGACAGATGTGCGCTCCGGTCACGCAGCGCCTGCGCCAGATCCCATCCCGTCATACCCGGCATGTCGATATCCAGAATGAAGAGATCCGGCGTCACGTCCTCCAGCGCGGCCAGCGCGGTTTCTGCATCGGGCAACGCCTGCACGAGAAAGCCCAGAGGCCGCAGCGTGGTTTCCAGCAAACGCAGGTGGTCGCGATCGTCATCCACCACCATCACCGTCTTGCGCGGTCCGACATAGCCTGCCGCCATTATCCGCTCTTTCATGGTCCAGGCCGCACTGGGAATCGCGCTCTCGCGCAGCGACGGCAGCATCAGGCGCACGGAAAAGGTCGTGCCTGCCCCCGGCGCGCTCTTCACGGTGATCTCACCGCCCAGGATCTCGACCAGCAGCCGCGTGATCGTCAGCCCCAGCCCGGACCCCGCCGAGGTCTTTTGCGCGAACCTCTCGAACGGCTTCCAGATCCGGTCGATGTTTTCCTCCTCGATCCCGATGCCGGTATCGCTCACCTCGAGAAGCGCCACCTCGTTGCGATAATGCAGATGCAGCGTGACCGTGCCCGACGGCGTGTAGTTAATGGCATTGGACAGCAGGTTGATGATGATCTGGCGCAGCCGCTTTTCGTCGAACTCGATCCATTCCGGCGGGTTGCCAGAGGTCTGGATCGCGAAATCGAGCCCCTTTTCGCGGGCCTGTCGCTGAAACACCGCCGCGATCTGACGCAAGAGCGCAGGCAGGTTGATCCGGTCGCGGTAAATCTCCAGCCGGCCCGCCTCGATCTTGGAGATATCGAGCAGGTTCTCGATCAGCGCCGCCAGATGCTCTGATCCGCGCCGGATCGCCAGCACCGCCTCGCGCCGACCGGCCGGAATGTCGCGGTCCTGCTCCATCAGCTGCGCATAGCCATAGATCGCGTTGAGTGGCGTGCGCAACTCATGGCTGATCCCGGCCATGTAGCGCGTCTTGGCAAGGTTCGCCGCCTCGGCCTTTTCCTTGGCGGATTGCAACTCGGCGTCGGTGCGTTCATGCGCGCGGATTTCACGCAACAGCCGCTGTGTCTGTACCTCGGCCTCGTCCCGGGCCTTGTTATGACTTTCGCGGATCAAGATGAAGGTCCAGACGATGATGCCGTTGACCACCAGAACCGTGCAGAAGATGACCGTCAGCACCGCATCCAGCTGCGCTGTCTCCGCCTTCGACCGGATCAGCAGCAGCACCCCGGCAAAGACCGAACTCGGCAGGGCGGTGGCGATGAAGAATACCGACAGCCGCGAAATCAGAACCGAAAAGACCCGGAGGGGCAGGATACGCCGCAGGGCCGACACCCACATCGCGCCGAACGTGGCGTGCGGTTTGCAACTGTCGCGGCACGACGCATCGAGCGTGCAGCACAGCGAACAGATCGGCCCCGCATAGAACGGACAGTCGGTCATGTCCTCCGGGTCGAAACGGTATTCGCACACACAACAGGTCTGGGTGCCCTCGGGCGTTGTCGGCCCCGGCTCGGTGAGCGGGCGAGCGATATAATATTTGCCGTCCGTTCCCCATGCGATGACCGGCGCCACGACGAATGCCGTGGCCAGCGCGATCAGCGACGAGAACGGCTGAAGCGTCTCGCCCGTGCCGCCCGCCAGAACAAGGATCGACACCAGCACCGCGATCAGCATCGCCCCGGTGCCGACCGGATTGATGTCATAGAGATGCGCGCGCCGGAACTCGATTCCCTTGGGGCTGAGCCCGAGGGGCTTGTTCACCACCAGATCCGCCGTCAGCGCCCCGATCCACGCAAGCGCCACGTGAGAGTAAAGCCCGAGGATCGATTCGATTACATGAAACACCCCCAGTTCCATCAGCATCAGGGCGATGGACACGTTGAACACCAGCCAGATCACCCGCCCGGGATGCGAATGCGTCAGCCTCGAAAAGAAATTGGACCACGCGATAGAGCCTGCATAGGCATTGGTCACATTGATCTTGAGTTGCGACAGGATGACGAACGCCCCGGTCAGGACGAGGGCGAGAAACGGCACCGTGATCACCTGATCGAAGGCGGTGAAATACATCTTGGTCGGGTCGGTGGCATCGCGCGGCGGGACCGCCGCACCGATGGCCAGCGTCAGCAGGAAAGACCCCAGTAGCATCTTGATCACGCCAAGAACGGTCCACCCCGGCCCCGCCGCCAATAGCGCGATCCACCAGCGCCGCCGCTCGGATTTGGTCTTGGGTTCACGCAGAAACCGCAGGAAATCCACCTGCTCGCCGATCTGTGCGATCAGCGACAGAACCACCCCCATCGCCGCCCCGATCATCATCAGGGTCGGCCCCTCGGCGCCGCGTTCACCGGTGAACCCGGTCCAGCTTTCAAGCTCGATGCCGGAATAAGCCAAGAGCGCGAAGGGCAGGATATGCAGGACGATCCAGAACGGCTGCGTCACAGTCTGAAACGCCGAGATCTTGGAAAATCCGTTGATCACCAACGGAATCACCACCACCGCCGACAGCAGATAGCCAAGCCCGAGCGGCACACCGAAACAGAACTCCAGCGCAAAGGCGAGGATCGCGGCCTCGAGCGCGAAAAAGATGAAGGTAAAGGTGGCATAGATCAGCGAGGTGATCGTCGAGCCGATATAGCCAAACCCCGCACCGCGCGTCAAAAGGTCGATATCCACCCCGTAGCGCGCACCGTAATAGCTGATCGGCAGGCAGGTCAGGAACAGGATCAGCCCCGCCAGCATGATCGCGAGGATCGCGGCATCGAAACCATAGATCAGCGTCAGCGCGCCGCCGATCGCCTCGAGCGCCAGAAACGAGATCGAGCCGAGCGCGGTATTGGCCACGCGCGCGTAACTCCAGCGCCGCGCACGCCGCGCGGTGTAACGGAGGGCGAAATCCTCCATCGTTTCATTGGCGACCCAACGATTGTATTTCCGTCGGCCGCCCGTGGCACTGAACGATATGGCCATGGGCCTCCGGGTCCTGAAGAGCGGCCGCGAGGCCGCGGAAATCTTGTGGCGCGAACCGCGCCGGTCAAAGAGCACGAACACGGCGCGGCTACGCAAACAGCCACATCGGCAAAACGCCGGGAACAGGGACCATTGTGCAGGGTAAAAACGCCCAACCATATACGTCATTCAACGTATACTGCATTGCAGCATTTCCTGCCAGCTTGCTTGTCAGAGGCACAATCGTGCCGTCTCAACGACCGTTACACTGACAAGGAGGCATTATGACCGATACGAAAAAATCACCCGAAATCAGCAACCTGAGCCGCCGCGCCGTTTTGGCGGGCGGGGCGGCTCTTTCGGCATCGCTGTTCACACCCAAGATGCTGCGTGCGCAAGATTTCCCTACTGATGTGGTCAATACCACCGGGCTTGCGGTCACCGACACGACCGTGACCTGCGGTATCCTGCACTCGATCACCGGCACCATGGCGATCTCCGAGACCGGATCGGTTCAGGCCGAAAAGCTGGCCATCGAGCAGATCAACGCCCAGGGCGGCATTCTCGGACGCAAGATCGAATTCATCCAGGAAGACGGCGCCTCCGACTGGCCCACCTTTGCCGAAAAGGCCAAGAAACTCTTGGTGCAGGACAAGGTCGCATCGGTCATGGGCTGCTGGACCTCGGCCAGCCGCAAGGCGGTTCTGCCGGTATTCGAGCAGTATAACGGCTTTCTCTACTACCCCACCTTCTACGAGGGTCTCGAGCAGAGCCCCAACGTCATCTACACCGGGCAGGAAGCCACCCAGCAGATCATCGCCGGTCTCGACTGGGTCAACAAGACCAAGGGGGCCAAGACCTTCTATCTCTTGGGCTCGGATTACATCTGGCCGCGCACCTCGAACAAGATCGCCCGCAAGCATATCGAGAACTTCATGGACGGCTGCAAGGTCGTGGGCGAAGAGTATTACCCGCTCGGCCACACCCAGTTCAACTCGGTGATCAACAAGATCCGCCTGCGCAAGCCCGACGTGATCTACGCCATCGTCGTGGGCGGCTCGAACGTGGCCTTCTACAAGCAGCTCACCGCAGCGGGCATCGACCCGACCGAGGAAAGCCCGATCGTCCTGACCATCTCCGTGACCGAGGACGAGATCCGCGGCATCGGCGGCGAGAACATCGACGGGGCCTATGCCTGCATGAAGTATTTCCAGAGCCTCGAAAACGAGAACAACAAGGCGTTCGTCAAGGCCTTCAAGGAGATGTGGGGCGACGAGATCGTGATCGGCGACGTCACGCAGGCGGCCTATCTCGGGCCCTGGCTGTGGAAGGCGGCTGTTGAAAAGGCAGGGTCCTTCGACGTCGACAAGGTCCGCGAGGCCAGCCCCGGCATCGAGCTTACTTCCGCGCCCGAGGGCTACGTCAAGGTGCATGAGAATCATCACCTGTGGTCCAAGACACGCGTCGGCCGCGCCAAGACGGATGGTCAGTACGAAGTGGTCTTCGAGACTGCAGACCTGGTCGAGCCCGATCCGTTCCCCGAAGGCTACCAGTAAGGGCTGTCCGCTATCCGGCCCCCACCTGACACGGGCCGGATAGCGCGCCCCTCCTGCGCCGCGTTGGTCCCACGCGGCGCAGCTTCCTGACGTTCCTCCCGCTGCTATCAGAAACGGAAGACAAGCCATGTTTGCAGACTATTCCTCCAGCGACCTGATCGCGATCTTTGCCATGCAGGGCTTTGCCGGTCTCATCCTGTTCTCGGTCTTCGTCCTGATGGCGCTCGGTCTGGCGATCATCTTTGGCCAGATGGGCGTCATCAACATGGCGCATGGCGAATTCATGATTCTCGGTGCCTATGTCACCTACCTGATGTCCAACCTGTTTTCGGCCTACATACCAGCCCTTTTCAGCATGTATTTCTTTGTCGCGATGGCGGTCGCCTTTGTCGCGGCGGGCGCGCTCGGCATGCTGGTGGAATGGGCCCTGATCCGGCATCTCTACAAACGTCCGCTCGACACGCTGCTGGCCACATGGGGGCTCAGCCTCATCCTGCAACAGACCTACCGCACGGTCTTCGGCGCACGCGAGGTGGGGGTGTCGATCCCCGACTGGATGATGGGCTCGCTGCCGATCACCGACCTGATCGAGGTGCCGATCAACGGCATTTTCGTGATGGTGCTCGCCATAAGCATTTCCGTCGGCGTCTACGTGATGATGTATCGCTCGGGCTGGGGCAAGCAGGTACGCGCGATCAACAACAACCGCCAGATGGCCGATGCCGTGGGCATCAACACCGCCTGGACGGACCGGATGACCTTCGCCATCGGATGCGGCGTGGCGGGCGTGGCGGGTTCGGCCTTCACGATGATCGGCTCCACCGGGCCGACCTCGGGCCAGCTTTATATCGTCGACACCTTCCTCGTGGTGGTCTTCGGCGGCGCAGGCAGCCTTCTGGGCACCATCGCCAGCGCGTTCTCGATCAGCCAGGCCCAGTCGATCATGGAATTCTTCCTGTCCGGCTCGATGGCCAAGGTTCTCACCCTGCTGACCGTGGTCGGCATCCTGATGCTGCGCCCGCAGGGTCTCTTCTCCCTGAAACTGCGCAAGTAAGCCGGAGGCAACGATGCTCCCCATGCCGATCAAACACTCCTTCATGACCCGGCGCGACCTTGTCGGCTACGCCATCCTCGCGGCAATCATCTTCATCGTATTTCCCGCGCTGCTCGAGCCCTTCCGCCTGAACCTCTTCGGCAAGTATCTGACCTACGCCTTCGTCGCCATCGGCCTTGTGCTGTGCTGGGGCGTGGGCGGCATCCTCAGCCTCGGCCAGGGCGTCTTCTTCGGGCTTGGCGGCTACTGCATGGCGATGTTCCTCAAGCTCGAGGCCTCCTCGCCTGAAAACACCGCGATCCAGTCCACCCCGGGCATTCCGGATTTCATGGACTGGAATCAGATCACCGCCCTGCCCTGGTGGTGGGAGCCGTTCAACTCGCTGGCCTTCACGCTCGTGGCCGTGATCGTGGTGCCGGTCGTATTTTCCTTCATCATCGGTGTCGCGATGTTCCGCCGCCGCGTCGGCGGGGTCTACTTCGCGATCATCACCCAGGCCATCGCGGCGATCCTGACGATCCTGATCATCGGGCAGCAGGGCTTTACCGGCGGTGTGAACGGCATCACCGACCTGCGCACCCTCAACGGCTGGGACATCCGCACCGACGAGGCCAAGACCCTGCTCTACTTCGTCAATGGCGGGTTGCTGTTCGCGGTCCTGCTGATCGCGCAATTCGTCCGCAAATCCAAGCTGGGCCGCCTCCTGATCGCGATGCGCGACCAGGAGGACCGGGTGCGCTTTTCGGGCTATGACGTGGCCAATTTCAAGATCTTCATCTTCTGCCTCGGCGGGGCCTTCGCCGCCATCGGCGGGGCGATGTTCACCCTTCAGGTGGGCTTCATGTCGCCCAGCTTCGTGGGCATCGTGCCCTCGATCGAGATGGTGATCTATGCCGCAGTCGGCGGGCGCCTGTCGATCCTCGGGGCGGTCTACGGCACGCTTCTGGTAAACTACGCCAAAACCAGCTTTTCCGAGAGCTTTCCGGAGTTGTGGCTGTTCGGTCTGGGCGCGCTCTTCATCGCCGTGGTCATGGCCTTTCCCAATGGCCTGGCCGGTCTCTGGTCCGAACATATCGAGCCGCGCCTCATGCGCCTCTGGCCCGGTGCCACGAAAGGCACCGCCGCGCCCGACGCCGAAAAAACCCCTGCGGAATGAGGTGAGCCATGCTGGATTACAACAACAAGAACTTCGTGCTGATGGTCGAAGACCTCACTGTGTCCTTCGACGGGTTCAAGGCGGTCAACGATCTCAGCTTCTATGTCGAACCCAATGAATGCCGGGTCATCATCGGGCCCAACGGCGCGGGCAAGACCACGGTGCTCGACCTGATCTGCGGGCGCACCCGCGCCACCTCGGGCTCCATCGCGTTCAAGGGCCAGAACCTGTTGAAGATGCGCGAGGACCAGATCGTGCATGCAGGGGTGGGCCGCAAATTCCAGACGCCCTCCGTCTACGAGGATCTGAGCGTCTTCGCCAATCTCGAAATCAGTTACCCAAAGGGGCATGGGGTCTTCGGCGCACTGTTCTTCCGGCGTGACGCCGCCGTGCGCGAGCGGATCACGGAAATCGCCGAGATGGTCTTTCTCACCGAACATCTCGGCCAGAAAGCCGCTTTCCTCAGCCACGGGCAGAAGCAATGGCTCGAAATCGGCATGCTGCTGATCCAGGACCCCGAACTCCTGATGCTCGACGAGCCGGTGGCCGGCATGTCCGTGGCCGAGCGCCGCAAGACGGCCGACCTGCTCAACCGCATCATCGCCGACCGCTCGGTGATCGTGATCGAGCATGACATGGGCTTTGTCGCCGATATCGCCACGCGCGTGACAGTCCTGCACCAGGGCCAGGTCCTCTCGGAAGGGTCGATGGAGCATGTGCAAAACGACCCCAAGGTCGTCGAAGTCTACCTCGGACACTGAAAGGACATCACCATGTTGAAGGTCAAGGAACTCCGCTCGGCTTACGGCGAGAGCGAGGTGCTGCACGGGCTCGATCTCGACGTGGCCCCGGGCGAGATCATCGCGATCATGGGTCGCAACGGCATGGGCAAGACCACGCTGATGAAGACGCTCATGGGAATCATGCCAACCAGATCCGGCAGTGTCACGGTCGAGGACAAGACCGTCACCGATCTCAAGCCGCATCAGCGCGTGGCCAGCGGCATCGCCTATGTCCCGCAGGGCCGGATGATATTTTCCTCCATGACGGTGCAGGAAAATGTCGAAACCGGGCTGACAGTGACCGGTGAGAGCACCGTGCCCCCGGATATCTACGAACTCTTCCCCGTGCTGCTCGACATGAAATCGCGGCGCGGCGGCAACCTGTCGGGCGGCCAGCAACAGCAGCTGGCCATCGCCCGCGCGCTCGCCTCGCGCCCCA
>Ga0209943_1002440_pt1 | contig 10174 bp, 11 predicted proteins | sample SalPonR1_B_D2_MG_FD_185698 | JGI IMG/M metagenome (GOLD analysis project Ga0209943, IMG submission 185698) | Salt pond soil microbial communities from South San Francisco under conditions of wetland restoration - Salt Pond MetaG R1_B_D2_MG... ... | reverse complement strand
TTATAAATGATTTCTTCTTATGCAATATGTACTATGTATATATCGTTTATAAATGATTTCTAATGATACAATATGTACACAGTATATATCGTTTATAAATGATTTCTAATGATAGAATATGTACTAAGTATATATCGTTTATAAATAGAATGTATACATGTTAAGAATATTTACATATTAATATGTAAATTATTAAATAATATTGGGAAAATTAGGTAGTCATATAGCTCATTGGCTGTAAACTACTGTCCACATTTTGAGGTACCGGAACGCTTTGGTTCTTAGAAGGAGTAACACTCTTTTGATATCCGGGGTAAAGTGTTGTTTTACTTGTCTCTAGTGTCTCTTTTGGGGTAGGTTTATAATACTGAATAGGAGTATTGGAAGAAGACATCATTTGAGGATTTTGGTACATTTGAGAAGCCTGACTAGAAGGTATTTGCTGTTGCGCTCCAGAAGATTGTTGTCCCTGCTGTTGTCCCTGCTGTTGTCCCTGCTGTTGTCCCTGCTGTTGTCCCTGCTGTTGTCCCTGCTGTTGTCCCTGCTGTTGTCCCTGCTGTTGCGATCGAGATGATTGTTGTACAGGCTGTTGTCCAGTCTTTTGAGTCTTGTCTACTCCAGTTTTACCGTCAGCAGATTTAGAAGTTGCTTTAGAATTCTCGGCACCTTTCACGGGTTTCTTTTTCTTCATTTGCATCATAGCATATATGTATACTATTACACCGATAACCAAAGATGCTATTCCCAATATTAAAGAAACCCAGAAAAATATATTTAAGTCTTCCGTAAAAAGAAAAATGGCTCCAGCAGCAATGAGAAATCCTACACCTGTTGCTATTAAGGCTCCTCCGACAAGTTTATTAGGCATTTTTATGTAGTTATAAAAATAAACAATAATAGTCTTTGTATCTTCTATTATGTTTTTTTATAAATAACAGATAATATTTTTTATGAAGAACATTCACAACCAACTGTATTATATTTAGGTCTATGATTTTCTTTTTCTACTATTTCTTTGAGTTTCGAGACGTTTTCATTTGTAAATGTTACATTGAACCTACAAGAATAAATAAATTTCCATTTTATACATCCTTTTGTAACGTAGGGTATGTTTTGCTCCAAAACATGAACTGTGTAAGAACAGTTTCTATTAAATATAGGTACATAGGATATTACAACACGACCGGAATTAACAAAGCATCCTATTATATTAACAACAGCATAATGGTATGTTTGATCTGTATCATTTATTAAAAATAATGAATACAGTTTATTCAATTCATTATTCCAAAAATATTCAATTCCGTATAATGTTTCTTTAAAATTTACAGTTTCATTTTCTTTAATTACACGATTATTTATACGTAAAACTAGATTATTATGTATCATTTCATGTAGGAATATTTTTAACTCCATACATTTTATACTCTTTCATCCATTCGTATAGATTTTGTCTTCCCATACTTCTATTGCAAGAACTGCATAGAGGTACTAAATTATTCAAAGACATATCACCTCCATCCGCGTGCGATACGATATGTCCGCAGTCCCAACATTCTATATTAATACTGTCTCCACACGAGAAACAATTTCCATCCATGGAACCTTTAAAAGCTTTTCTCCAAACAGACATTCTAATTTTAGAAGGAATAGCCCTTCGTTTCTTCTTTGTGGGAATGTTTTCTGGTTCTTTCAAACTTTTCAATATAGATACATAATAATCTAACAATTCTTTATTTGTTGAACATATTTTGTACAAACTGTTTTTGTATGGTTTATTTGGATTTTTTTCTATTCGTAAATTATCTAAATTTACATAATCTCTTGAATTTTCTATTTTGTACATTATTCTATTTCTACATTTATCGTAAACACTTCTATTTTTCCTAAGAATTTTAATATAATTACTGAACAGTTTGTGATCTTGTCCACATATAAAATATTTACTGTCGACATGGTTATAATTCTTACTTTTGTACTGACTTACCTCAGAGCCATCAAATACATCTATATAGAATCTATCTTTGTATGAACGATTTACAAAACTATTATCTATATAATTGTATACATCTTTATTTACAAATCCTAATATATTCTCGCAAAAACTTAAAGTTGATATGTTTTGACTACAGACATATAACGATTCGTTTTTATATCTTACCATATACAATTTAGAAGAATCGATAAGAATGTTGTGATCTAACATTAGATATTTCTGCTTCTTTATCCAATTACGCGAGAGAAGAGTTTTAGTAGTTGGACCTTTTGATGAATAGTTCTGTAAAGTGTCTACAAGCTGTATATGTAAAAGTTCTCTAGTAGAGTTTATATAGTGAGGTGTTTCACCTAACCATTTTAAGAAATTCGTTATTCTATCGGATTTCCAATTTTTAATCTGTTTGTTGATTTTTACAAATTGGTTATATACGTCTGTATTTTGTGTTACATTTGTATTTACATCTCTGAAATTAGTATAGTAACAACACAATCTGTACATTAGATAGTAGTCCCAGTGTGTGTTTTGAAAATAAGTTATTTGAGACGAAACGAGAGAATCGTAACATAACGAAAAAGCCTTAATCTTATTTTCTAACATTCTGTAATGATGCAATCTAAACATGCTTAGATAATCGTTTCTTCTATCGCTTTCATTTACAAAAAGAGGTATTCTTGTATATACTTTTTTAAATCTTTCACTACCTTTGGATGTAAGACTTAACATATATAAAGTTTATATATGTATTATTTATTTTTAAACACAAGGTGCTAACGAGTTCAAACTTCTAGCATTATATACAGGCTTTTGTTCAGACTGGTTACAAGTAGGTGTAATTTGCTGATTGGTAGGAGTAGGAGGAATTTGTCTCTTCTTTGATTTTGTAAGTTCGTGAGAAATTAAAAGTACCACTCCTATTATGAAGAAGAAAGCTGCCATTCCTACGGCTACCCAAAAGTACCAAGAAGCGTCATCAATTGCATAAGATATAACAGACAATATAACAAACACTACAGCCAGAATAAAGCTTCCTATAGTAAGCCATTTAAACGTTTCACTTGTAGAATTCTGTTTCATTGTTTTCGTTTAAAATACAAAAATTAAATATATTTAATTATAGTTTCTGTTTTTGTATTTTCTATTGTATTTTATTGTTCACTTAGAACTGATAGACAAGATGCTCCTTGTCGGAAGAGCCCTTGAATAGGACAAGACGAGAGCCCTTGGGAGGTATAAAAGTGGCAGGTCCACGCTGAATGTAACCCTTTCTGGTCACGACAACACGCATCTTCTCAGTTCCGGCACTGAAAATACCATTCTTGGTGGGCGACTTGCGTCCACGAGGAGACTTTGGTCCAGATTTCTTGGCTGGAGATTTCTTGGCTGGAGACTTCCTTCCGGTGCGAGATGGTGACTTGCTTGCACAACGAGCAGGACACATCTCACTTGCAGAGCGAGAAGGAGACTTGCTTGCAGCGCGAGAAGGAGACTTGCTTGCAGCGCGAGAAGGAGACTTGCTTGCAGCGCGAGAAGGAGACTTGCTTGCAGAGCGAGACTTCTTGGCTGGCGACTTCTTCTTTGCTGGCGACTTCTTCTTAGCAGGAGACTTCTTCTTAGCAGGAGACTTCTTCTTAGCAGGAGACTTGTATGGAGTGTATTTGAGACCATACTCTCTGTAAGAATTAGCCAAATCAAGAGTACTGGCGTCAGAAGTATTCTTCTTGAATTTGTTGGCGAAATAAGTAAATTTGACGTTTGGGTTCTCCTCCTCAAGCATTTCCATAGCATTCTTATATCCATTAAGGGTACGTGAAACAACCGGAGGAACGACGTTGGAGCTCACGGGAATGAGAAGATCCGTCTTAGCATTAGATGGTAGGATAACCATGCGAGCACCCTTACCGTCCTTAAGTAGATTGCTAACATCTAGAACCTTACCTTTTTCAGCAGCAGCGGCCATACGTTTTGAAAGTCCAGGAGCCATTTCTGTATTTTGAAGGAATATAATAAAAAATTCTAAATTTTTATTATTCTTCTTTTTTATTCTTTACTTTTTTTTAGATCGTAAATTCTTCACCTTCGTATAATTCCCCCAATTCAGAGTCTTCAACTATACGATAAATTAGATAATTGTCGACCATAGTTCCTTCTATCGGATTAAAACGGTCGATTCTGACTATCTGACCTTTTCTGAAATCATACCATTTTACTACATTATCTATGGATAGTAATTTTGGTAGTTGATTTGCATTCCATCCAGATCTTTCGAGAAGTTCCACACTTTCCTCTTCTGTGAGAGCTGTGTGAACTGGAGTCATCACATGTTCTGTTGGGTCTATTATTAGGTCGCTATCCATAAATGTTTGAATTCTATTAAATCTCTGACGAACAGCTACAGAAGAATTAGAATTTAGTTTTGTCGGAGTTATGTAAATGTAAGAATTAGCATCTGTGTTGGATACAAACGAGAAAAATTCAACTATGTGACTTTTGTTTATATCTTTTTGTGAATCTTCCGAATAGTACACATGTGTAGTGTAATTATCATTTTTAACGTATTCTCTAGATAAAGCTTTTCTAAACGATATTCCAGCAGAGGCCGCAAAATTCTTATAGAGTTCTACAAATTCTTCAAAACTATATGAAAGTATTCCTATTTCTTCTGATACATCGTATCCTCTATCTCTCATCATCTTAATTTGATTCTTTTTTACCTTGTAAAGAATGCGGTATTTTCTCGATTGATCGAAACTACTCATTTTAGTTTTGTATATTAATTTTAATCGTGTAATTGTCATATCTCTATAACTAATATGTCAGAATGAAAACATATAATTATATGTTTTCTTTATTATAGCGTGTTGATTTTTAATAGTTAAATATTTAGCTGCATGAATAGCAACCGAGGCAAGTCTCCTCATTGCATGAATCGCATGGAACGTAAGGATCGCATGGGTGGCATGGATCGCAAAATTCTCCCGTTTTCTCGTAGCAGATGATTTGTCCGCGAGTAAGAGGAGTATCCTCTGGGAACTGAAAGTTAAGAGCGCCGGTGGCCAGCTGCTCTACTAGAGTAGCAGTAAGAGGCTGAACGCTATCAGTGCACGTCCAGCAACCACTTCCGCAGTATAGGAATGTTCCCCTGCAGCAGGAACCAAAACGAACAGTGCGGTTGTTAGAGGAAACATCGAAACGCTCAAGGCTCAGAGTCTTGACGAGGTTAGCTGCGTCGTTATCCTCGCCTGTGAGTGCAAGATGAACTCCGGCATCTACACAAGCTTGACCCGGGCCAATATCGCCGGCATCTTGAACGTAAGCACACCACTTAACATTTCGTGAATAGTTGTCAATTGAAAACGTCACATATCCAGCAGTGCAACCATCATCTATTGCAGGAATAACTTTGTCGGCACAAAGGTTGGCAGCTAGACGCTTTCCGAAGTATGGAACGTCGCACACGGGAACGGGCCTGCATTTAACCTCTCTATCACAAGGGATTCTTCCACGAGCTTGTCTTCGTAGATCTGCACAATCGTATCCACATCCAGTATTGAAAGACATGATTTTTGTAGTGTATAAATAATTTTTACGAATTTATTATGTTTCTTCGTTTTAAACTTTTTAATAGGAAACTAATTTTTTACTTTTTGGACGTCTTATTATCATTACTTAAAATGATAGACGCCAAAACTACGAAATCTTGTGTATGTATAATTATTGGATGTTTGATTATTTCTTTAGTTTTACTTATTTTCATAAGTATATATTATTTAGAAGGTAAATATCTATTTAATCCAACTAAAGACGTCAAATGGGTTCCTATAATTCCTTACGAGAATATATATGTAGGAGACTGCAATGTATGGCATTTCAAAGAATATGATAACAGACCTGTCATACTTTACTGTCACGGAAACAATCTAAACATAACTTATAGAGAATATGCTTATCATATGTGTAAAGGATTTAAATACAATTTAGTACTTTTTGATTACAGTGGTTATGGAAAATCTAAGGGTTACCCTTCTCAATCAAAAATACTGAAAAATGGAGAAAATGTGTATAAATGGGTCAAAGAACGATACGATTCAAAAGATATAGTTGTATGGGGTGAAAGCCTTGGAGGTGCTGTCGCTTCACATATAGCTTCTATATATGAATGTAGATGTTTAGTATTGTATTCAACATTTTCAAGTCTTGATGATATAACTAGAAAGGGTAAGATATATTCAAGAGCAATGCATTTCTTAGTTTCTGTTTCAAGTTCTATAATAGGCAATATTCCAACAAAGGAAAGAATTAAAGATGTAAAGGATCCAGTATTAGTTGTTCATTCTGTAGAAGACGAAGTGATTCATATACAAAATGCTTATTCTCTTCTAGAAAATGTTCAACATGAAAATAAAACGATGGTAACTATAGAAGGTACTCACTCAAATCCTATCATGTTACCTATACAATTTTTGTCTATTTACAAATTCATGGAAAGAAATAATAAAGCATTTATTTGTAATGAAACAGTAAAAGACACATTACTTGATATGAGAAAAGGTATGTTTTAGTCTAGAATAATTTCCGATTCTAAAGAACCATCTTCAAAATAATTCTTTATACTGTAAAGCATTCCCAAATGAAATACGGTTTTTCTTTTTGGTATTCCGTTGTTATAATATAATTTAGATACACCATTTGGAATTCCTTCTGTATACATTTCTGATACAACCTTTATTCCATCTTTATTCTTTTCTGTGTGAAGACCATATTTTTTACCATTTTCATAATAGGTTCTAGATTTTTCTTTTCCATCATCAAAATATTCTATACGTATACCATGAAATTCTCGATTTTTTGTATTATAAGAAGAGATTACAATACCATTCTTATATACTGTATGACTTTGTAAATCGTTTCTCTTATAATCTATTTCTCTCTTCTTCATATCGTTTGTTAACATTTCTGTGTATGAAAATGTTTCGCTCACAAAATACACTTCGCTTAATAAAGAACCAGATAAATACTTTTTTAGACAAGAAATTGAACCGTCGTCTTCGTACACTATTACATCTCCGCTATATTTCTCATGCATCATACTTTCAAAATTGTACCAATATGCAACAGTAGGATCTTTATGATAGAATACATTCTTTAGTGTTTTATCTTTGTATGTAGCTTCTTTTGCTTTGTACAGAGCACTATTGTTTGTGTACTTATTTGTTTCATCATCTTTTATTATCGTTATTTCATTTACTATACCTAAATCGTTTTTTATGTAACCTATAGATGAACTATACAATAAACTCTTAACATACTGCATTTATTCTTATTTTATATTGTACAGTTTTTAAACATATTAACGAAATTCAATGATTTTTTCTGTACAATTTAAATGAGATCAGCGTTAATAATAGGCATTGATTATGTAGGAACTAACAATGAGTTATTTGGTTGCGTAAACGATGCTAACAGTATATATAACCTTTTAAAGAATCAACTAGGTTATGATTGTAGTTTGCTAATAACTAGAAACAAATATTCACAATTTTATCCAAGCAAGGAAAACATACTTCAACAGATAAAAGCTTTCGTGGAAGAAGCAAAGAATGGAGACGATTTGTTCATGTATTATTCTGGTCATGGTACACAAATAACAAATAAAGGAGGAGATGTAGAAAAAGATGGAATGGATGAATGTATAATAACAGCTGATAACAAATTTATCACAGACGATGAACTTAAAATACATTTAGTTAATAATATACCTTTCAACGCTAAACTTTCTGCTGTTTTTGATTGTTGTAGTTCGGGAACTATGATGGATTTGAAGTTTATGCTAAACTGTAAAACAACTATAAAGAAACAAAGAATAAAGAGATCAGACTTCTCATCTTGGATACAATATTTTCGAAAAATTATTACTCACGGATTGTTTATAGAAAATGTTAACACTACAACAGATATGCTATTAGATAATAATTGCCTTCCTACAAAAGGTACTGTTATTTTGTTGAGTGGTTGCAAAGATGATGAATATTCAGTAGAAATAGGAGATAATTCAAAAGAAAATACCACTGGATTGTTAACCACTTGTTTTATTGAATCTATTAGCGAGAAAGATCCAAATATATCTTGCATTGAACTTATGAATTTTCTAAAAGATAAAATGAAAGAAAAATATAAAGGAGAACAAAATGCTTGTATGTCGTTTGGTAGATGGATAAATTTAAACGATCCATTTCTTACCAGGTAATTCCTCAAATATGATATCATTTTAATATTAACATATTAATTCATAAGAATGGAGAAAGTAGTAGATTTTTGGTACAATGCAAAGAATCAACACGTTTGGTTTTCTAGTACTTCATCGGACGATCAAAACATTCGAAACAAATTTAAACATTTATTAAATCTCTCTTGGAAAATCTTACCAAACCAAATTGATAGATATACAAATAAGGAAATACTAGGATACATTATAGTATTTGATCAACTTTCACGCCACATATACAGAAACAATAAAGTTATAATAAATGATTATTCTCAGTATTCTTTTAACGTATCTATGAGTTTTCTTCAAACAAATAGAGATTATGAATTATCACCTCAAGAGAGAATTTTTATTCTAATGCCTCTTCGTCACACTTTCGACGAATACTATCTCTCTTTTGTAATCGAGAGAATGAATATTTACATGGAAAACAGTGAAACTTCTATATACTATGAGAGATTTATGAATGCAACTATTAGAGTATATTCTAAGATTATTACTTCTAAATTGTATCCAGTAGATACGATTTTGAATAACGATTATTCAAACATTTTAAACATATTAGATGAAAAATCTTCCAAGAATCTAGGAATTATATTACCATTTCGTGAAAGAAAGAGTCATATATATGATTCTTTTCGAAATGTTATTAGAGAATTGAATAATCCTGAAGTAGTCACTATTTCTTTATCTGGAGGTGTAGATTCCATGGTTTCCTCTTACATTTTGAACAATTTATCTAAGAATGCATCTTTTAAAGTTCAAGCTATAATGATTAACTATGGAAATCGTAAAGAATGTATATACGAGGTAAGATTTGTAACTAGATGGTGCAGTCTTCTTGGAATAGATTTATACGTTAGAAACATAACAGAAATCAGTAGAAACAAATGCATTAAAAGTAAATATAGAAATCTTTACGAAGAAACAACTAGATTTATTCGTTTTGGTGCTTATATCTTCTTAAATACTCCTATATTCCTTGCACATAATAAGGATGATTGCGAAGAAAACATAATTACTAACATTAGAAAACAGCGTTCATATGAAAACCTAAGAGGTATGTCTACCTTTTCGTCAGAAAAAGACTGTACTATAGTACGTCCTATGTTAAACATCTCTAAGAATGAAATATTAGAATTTGCACATAAGTACGAAATTCCTTTTCTCGTAAATTCTACCCCTTCATGGTGTGACAGAGGAAGAATGAGAGAAATACTTATTCCTTTTCTAAACGAGTTTGACTCAGCATTTGTTCCTGGATTGATTAAGATGAGTGATAACATTAAAGAATTACATAATATGTACGAACAAAGCGTATTGAAAGAATTTAAGAAAACTATAGATACGAGCAATGGGTATTTTATACCTCTTACTATTCATTCGAAGGAAAGATTGTATGGTTGTGTGTTTTGGAAAGATGTAGTTATGGATTATTTCAAATCTATTCATAAAACTTTTCCTTCGTCTAAATCTATAGAAACTTTAACGAAAAGATTAAATAGAAACATGTATGGATCTATACCTTTAAATAAACAAGCTATCGTTATATTTGATTCTAAAGGGTTGCGCTTTGAATAGATATTGACTAATTCGTTCTAATATCTATATAAAAACTTTATTAAATTACATAACAACATATGTAATTCTATAGTATATATCGTTTATAAATGATTTCTAATGATACAATATGTACTATGTATATATCGTTTATAAATGATTTCTAATGATAGAATATGTACTAAGTATATATCGTTTATAAATGATTTCTTCTTATCCAATATGTACTATGTATATATCGTTTATAAATGATTTCTAATGATAGAATATGTACTATGTATATATCGTTTATAAATGATTTCTAATGATACAATATGTACTATGTATATATCGTTTATAAATGATTTCTAATG
>Ga0209943_1002436_pt1 | contig 10182 bp, 7 predicted proteins | sample SalPonR1_B_D2_MG_FD_185698 | JGI IMG/M metagenome (GOLD analysis project Ga0209943, IMG submission 185698) | Salt pond soil microbial communities from South San Francisco under conditions of wetland restoration - Salt Pond MetaG R1_B_D2_MG... ... | reverse complement strand
TAATAAACGGAGTTGAAATCCCAGTATCTATAAGCTGTGGTATGTCAGCTTATGGAAAAGATACTAAAGATATAAATGAATTAATTGAGTACGGCGATTTTGCTATGTACAAAGCAAAAAATAGGGGGAAAGGAATCTATAGAGTATTTGATAAGGAAGAATACAAAAAGAATAATTCTATTGAAAATAGGAAAGAAGAGCTTATAAGAATCATAGAAGAAAAAGATTTTACTCATATTTTCCAGCCTATATATTCTGTAGTTAATAGAGATATCATTGGATATAGTGCCCAGTTGAGAGTTGATAGCAATAATTTTAAAGATACTGAAGAACTAATATCTTTTGCTTATGAAATTGGAATGTACCGAGAACTTGATAGAGCTAGTATAAATAATTTGAATATTAACTATAAGAACTGCAGTGAGATCGAGGGGAAATATCTATTTGTTACTCACGGTCCTTATCCTATTAGTGATAACTTCATTTCGGATATTTCCCTTAACTGTAGTGATAAAATAAAAGTTATATTTGAAATGTGGATGCCTATAAATTTGGAAGTAAAGCAAATGATGATAATAAAAAGTGAAGCAGAAAAGAAAGGTATAGGTATTTCTTTAGCAAACTTTGGAAGAAATAATTCTAACGATTTATTAATGCTCTCCTGCGAACCTGATTTTATAAGGTTGAACAGAGAATTACTAGATAAAGCTATAAATAATAATGATTTGAAAAAAGCAGTTAAGAATATTTCTAAATTTGTAAACACCCAGGAAACACAGATAATCGGTGACTTTATAGAGAAAGAAAAAGAGTTAAAATTATTAGAAAATTTAGGCATAAATCTAGCTCAAGGATTTTACTTTAAAAAATAGAATCTGATTAAATCAGATTCTATTTTTTTGTTTGTAAATATTGAATAAACTGCTTTGCGATACGAGGAGATCTACCACTTCGTCTTACTGCAAATTTTTCAGCTTCCTTTTCTAATTTTTCTTTTGACATAGAAATATTGTGCTGGAAAGCTAATTCCCTTACAATATTTAAGAAATCCTTTTTGTCAGGGCGGTAAAAGCTAACCATAAGTCCAAATCTATCAGATAATGATGAGATTTCTTCTATGGTTTCACTAACATGAAGATCATCACCGTCTCTATCGGAAAAAGTTTCTTTTACCATATGTCTTCTGTTACTTGTGGCATAAATAGAAATATTTGACGGCTTGGAATATATAGATCCTTCGAGAATAGCTTTAAGTTCACCGAATTCATCATCGTTTTTTGTAAAAGATAAGTCGTCAATAAATAAAATGAATTTTAATGGATTTTTTCCTAAAACATCCATTATCATAGGAACATTTTTAATTTGTTTTTTTGAAATTTCTACTAGTCGCAGACCTGATGTTTTAAATTCATTTACTATAGCCTTTACAGTAGAAGATTTTCCTGTGCCGGCATCCCCATAGAGGAGAACATTAGCTGCAGGTTTTTTATTAATTAAAGCAGTTGTATTATCAAGAACAAGATTTCTTTCACGCTTATATCCCTTTAGGTCTTTTAGAGTTATATTGTCGGGATTTTTAACTGGAATAATATTTCCATCAGCTACTTTAAAGGTATGATACTTAGAATATATTCCGTATCCGTAGGATGATATATTATTCATTCTTTCCATATATTTATTGTAAAAGTCGTATTCTTTATTTTTCCACTCAGGCAAATATCCTTCGTAATCTATGGTTTTCTTTATGATTTTTGAACTAATCTTACTTAATTTTCCTAAAATTTCAAGTTCTTCTTTCATAGAAATTTTTAAAATATCATCAACAGCATTACCAGAGGCATATTTTTTTACGTAAATATTTTCATCTTCCAATACTAAATCAAGAAAATATTTGCTTAAATTTGTTGTTTTTTTAAATAAAGATGAAGTGAATTCCGAATAAATTTCTATTTTTTCTAAGGTAGTTTTATCCTTAAATGATAATAAACCCATAAACTTTTTAACTATTTTATCATCTAGTATACTTCTGAAAATCACTAGAGAATGTATTTCTAAATTTAAATTTTGAATGTTTTTCATTATAATGTCCTTTCTTACTTTTTAAATATATCCTTTACAAAATCACCGGTTTTCGTTGCGCCAGATTTAAATTTATCAAAAGTTTTATCTATAGTAGCTTTTTTTGAAGCTGATACAAAGGCTTTAACTATAGATAAAGAGTTTTTTTGAACTACCTGACCTAAAACACCGGCAGCTTCAATTGAAGCTGATCTTCTAATCAAACGCTTATCTATTTTTGTAATACTTGCAGAGTATTTCTTAGCTATAATTCCAACTCTAAGGGTTAAAAAAGCATTTGCAGATCCTTGTATTATTGAATTTATAATTAAATTAGTTACAGCTGTAGCTCCAGGAACTAAATTACTTAAACTGCCTCCTATAAGAGAATTTATAACAGGTTCAAGCTGTTCATCCATAATAGCTAAATCTTCTATTTCTCTAGCCATAAGTACAGTAGCTGCAACATTTATATAAAGATAAAATATTTCTTTTATATTAGGTCTTTGATTATATATATGACTTATTTTCCAGACTAGTTTAGATAAGTTTATAAGAACAAATAAACTGTCTAAAACACCATTTTGTGAAATTGATGTAGTAATAAAAACAGTCGAAGATGTTTCACGCATCAGTTCAAAGGTTTCTTTATTTAATATATCCAATGCTCCTTCTACCTGCTTAACTAAAGGTTTATCTTCTTCAAACTCATATTCCGCTTCTTTAATGTATTTGTTTTGATATAGTCTAGACTTTAATTTTGTTAGATAATTATTATATGCTATTTCATTGGTTTCATCAGGTGTTTCTAGAGGCTTACGGAGTTTAATATATCCGAATACTGGTATTAAAAAAATTACGGCAAAAATTAAAGCAAGAATTAGTGTAATAATTTGGCCTAATGTAGGATTAATTGCTGATGTAGTAATAAAAATCTGATGAAGCTGGTTGAATATAATTATAAAAAGTAAAAGTAGAATACCTCCACCTATTAAAGCAAAAGTTTGTTTTATTCCCTTAGTCATATTATCATCTCCATTCCTTATATTAATTATATAATTTTATAGGATTAAAGTAAATAGAAAGGATTTTATTAGTTAACATGAACTTAACATTCTATTAACTTAGAGTAAACATATAAGTCAGCTTACTATGCTATACTTTGAATTAACAAAATACTTATCATAATCTATTTAATGATTGAGTATAAAAATAATTTGATTTATATCATAGGAGGATTTAAATGTTGAAGAGAAGATTAGTTCCAATTTTATTAGTACTTGTATTACTTATGACAGCAGCGGTTGGGTGTTCTCAACCAGCAGAAGAACCAGCAGAGAGTGAAGAACCAGCAGAAGAATTATCAGGACAGGTTATTGTAGATGGTTCCGGAACAGTATATCCTTTGATGGCACACATAGCAGAAGAATACATGGTTAATGAAGAACAAGGTGTAAGTGTTCAGGTAGGAAGAGCAGGGTCAAGTGCAGGATTTAAAAAATTCATACCAGGGGAAACAGATTTATCAGATGCTTCAAGGGCTATAAAAGATTCAGAAGTAGAACAACTTAAGGAAAATGGTCTTGAAATGGGCGAAGATGTTATGGAAATTAAACTTGCTTACGATGGATTAACAATGGTAATAAACCCAGATAATGAGTGGGCAACAGAAATGACAGAAGAAGAAGTAGTTAATATGTATATATCTGGAACTTATAGAGAAGATGATAAAGTACTATGGTCTGACATTAGATCAGAATGGCCTTCAGAAGAGATTAAATTCTACGGACCAAACGAAAATCACGGCACATATGAATTCTTCTATGAAACAATTCTAGATGAACAAGATATGGTAGCTACAGCAAACTTACAGCAGGAATATTCAACCCTTGTAGACTTAGTATCAAAAGATGAAAATGCAATTGCATTTTTCGGATATGGATATTATGAAAGCAATAAAGACAAACTAACTGCAGTAGCAATAAACTTTGGTGATGGACCTGTAGCACCAGCACTAGAAACAATTGGAGAAGATTTAGATTATGCAGGATTTACAAGACCGGTATTTACATATGTTAATCTTCAATATGCTAAAGAAAAGCCACAGGTTTTAGACTTTGCAAAATACATTGTATCTGATGACGGTGCTAAAAGATTAGCAGGTGAAAACGGGTTTGCACCTTTACCTGACTCAGTATACCAAGGATACATGAGTAAATTAGAAGAAATTAAGTAGTTGTTTTTAAAATAAATTTTCTGCTTTAAGATGAGGATATATATCCTCATCTTAAAGTTCTTATTAAAAAAAGTATAGGAGTGATATGATGAATGAAAATATAAAAGTAAGAGATATAATACAGGATAATATAAGCAATAAAAAAAATAGATTAGAAAGAATAATGCCTATATTTTTTCTTGGTATGGCATCTATATCCGTAATAACAACAATTGGTATACTCCTAACTTTAGTTATTGATGCATCAAAATTTTTTGCTGCCGTACCAATTAAAGAAATTTTTAGTACGGATTTAGCACCTCTAAATGCAGATCCTTCATTTGGCATACTTCCATTGATAAATGGTACTCTATTTACTACTATAATAGCAATTTTAGTAGCAGCACCAATAGGGTTGTCAGCTGCAATTTATTTAAGTCAATTTGCATCAGATAAAGTCAGAAGACTACTAAAACCTATAATTGAGGTTTTAGCAGGAATACCAACAATAGTATATGGGTTTTTTGCCTATTCATTTGTAACACCAATATTAATGAAATTAATACCTAGTTTAGGGGCTAAAAATGTTTTAAGTCCTGGTATAGTTATGGGTATTATGATAATTCCAATGATAACATCACTTTCAGAAGATGCAATGAATTCAGTTCCTGATATAATGAAGGAAGGTGCATATGGATTAGGATCAACTAAATTGGAAGTAGCATTAAAAGTAGTGATTCCCGGTGCAATATCAGGAATATTGTCATCTATAGTTTTATCAATATCAAGAGCTATTGGAGAAACAATGATAGTAACAATTGCTAGTGGTAGCTCAAAGAATTTCACTTTCGATATAACACAATCTATGCAAACTATGACTGGATATATAGTAGAGTTCACAAGTGGAGATGCGGCTAGTGGCACTACAGGTTACTATAGTTTATACGCTGTTGGACTTTTATTATTTATATTTACTTTAGGTATGAATATGTTGGCCCAATATATTTCCCATAGGTATAGAGAGGAGTATTAAATGAGTTACGAGTCACAATTTATAAAAGAAAATAAAAGTGAAAGTAAATTTGAGTTTATAAGTAACTATAAAATTGAAATAGATAAAAAAAGAACAGACAGAAGAATAAGATTAAGTAATGCATCAAGATATATATTTTCTCTGTCCTTAGTATTTGCAATATCAGTTCTAATTATTCTTCTTTATAGAATTGGAGTTGATAGCATTGGATGGTTAAATGTTGATTTTTTAACCGGAAGACTGTCAATATTTGCTGAAAAAGCAGGTATATATAGTGTTATAATGGGATCAGTATATTTGACTTTAATAGTTATTCCAGTTACTTTAATATTAGGAGTTTCTACAGCTGTATATTTAGAAGAATATGCCTCAAGTGGAATAATAAAAAGAGTAATAAATACTAATATATCAAATTTAGCAAGTGTACCTTCTGTTATATTTGGACTGCTTGGTCTTACAGTTTTTTCAAGAATGTTGAATTTAGGCTCAAGTATATTAGCTGGAGGACTAACATTATCTTTATTGGTACTTCCAATTATAGTTGTATCAAGTCAAGAAGCAATAAGAGCTGTACCGGGGTTTTTAAAGGAAGCATCTCTTGCAATGGGAGCTACAAAATGGACAACTATTAGAAAGGTAATATTACCAGTGGCTATACCGGGTATTTTAACAGGATCAATCCTCTCCATTTCTAGAGCTATAGGAGAAACTGCACCTTTAGTGGTATTAGGAATACCAACTCTAATACTTACTACTCCCTCTACTATATTTGATGACTTTACAGCTTTACCTATACAAATATATTATTGGACTTTAGATACAGTTTTAACTCCTGAATATGCCAACTTAGCCGCAGCAACAATAGTAGTTTTGCTAGTTGTATTATTTATTATGAATTCAGCAGCAATAATAATAAGAAATAAATTTCAAAAGAAATTTTAATAAAGGATGATAAATATGAGTGAATCAGTAAAAAAATTTAATGAATACAAAAATAATTTAGCTTATGATGTTAAAAATTTAAATTTGTGGTATGGAAAAGATCAAGCATTAAAAGACATAAGTCTCCAGATAGAAAAAAATCAAGTTACAGCAATAATAGGACCCTCGGGATGTGGTAAATCAACTTTCATTAAGACTTTAAATAGAATGATAGAAAATATTCCTATTGTAAGAACTGAGGGAGAAATCCTCTACAATAATAAGGATATTTTTGATAAATCAGTTAAAGTAGAAGAGTTGAGGACAAAAGTAGGGATGGTTTTTCAAAAACCAAATCCCTTTCCAAAATCAATCTACGAAAATGTTGTATATGGACCTAAAATTCACGGAATCAAAGACAAAGGCTTGTTAATGGAAATAGCAGAATCAAGCTTAAAGGGAGCAGCCTTATGGGATGAAGTAAAGGATAGATTAGATGACAATGCTTATGGACTTTCTGGAGGACAACAGCAGAGATTATGTATAGCTAGAGCTATGGCTGTTCAACCAGAGATTATACTTATGGACGAACCTACATCAGCATTAGATCCTATAGCAACCTATAAGATAGAAGAATTAATTGATGAGTTGAAGAAAAATTATACTATAGTAATTGTAACCCATTCTATGCAGCAGGCTGCTAGAATATCAGATAAAACCGCATTTTTATTAATGGGTGAATTAATTGAATATGATAAAACAGAAAAAATATTTTCCAATCCAAGGGATAAGAAAACAGAAGATTACGTAACAGGAAGATTTGGTTAAACATTAATCCCTCTATATAATATAAAAAAAGAGTTTTTTTTTGATAAAAGACTCTTTTTTTATTGGAACCCTTTAAATATAGATACGTCTAATGATATAATACAAATAAGAAAAGGAAGTGATTTTGTGAATAATATTAAAAAAATTAGTAAGTTCATATCAGCAATTTTAGTATTCAGTTTTATATTTATACCTTTATCATTAATAGAGGTAGAAGGATCATCAAATGTAAAATTGATTGTAGATGGAAAAGATATTACGGAACTTTCAGAACCTATTATTGTAAATGATAGAACTTTGGTACCTATAAGGTTTGTATTTGAAGAAATAGGTGGAGAAGTAGAGTGGGACGGTGAAGAAAGATCTGTTACAGCTATCAGAGGCGATTCAAAAGTTTTTCTAAAAATAGATAGTTATTTATTTAATTATAATGATGGAGAAAAATACGGACTAAGTGATGTGGCACCAGAGATAAATAATCTTGGAAATGGAGACAGAACCTACGTTCCACTAAGATTAATAAGTAATGGGATTGGAGTTGGTATAGAGTGGGATGGAGAAAGTAGAACTGTATACATAGACTCAAGTAAGAAATCAGAAGTAGAGGATTTTTTTAAGGTGGATATTACTTCCCATAATGACGGAGATATTATAACAGGAGAAGAAGATATATTGGTAGATATACCGGAAAAATTAATTAACTCCGAGAATGAACTTAGGCTGATACTTATAGATAAGGGTAAAAACAGGGGTTTTATAGTTAATAAGGGTAGCGTTGACAATTCTACCTTAAACTATATGCCTAAAATATCTGAAAATGGTGATAAACTTCTTATGGCTGCTGTTTATAGGGATGAAGAATTTTTAGCTGGAGATTTGGTAGATATAGATATCAATTTAGTGCCTAAAATATCTCTAAAGGGAGTATCGGAAGGTGAAACATACAGTGAAAGCATAGTTCTGAAAAGCAGCTCAAACTTTTTCCCTAAATATGTCAGATATCAATTGAAAAATGTCGAAAATGATAGAACTATACTATCTGGAGAACAGGATCCTTTAGGTAGCTATAGGTGGACACCTAAATTCGAGAATAACGGAACCTACGAGATAAAAGCTATAGCATATGATGAAAATAACAATTTTTATGAAAGTGATGGAATTAAGGTGAATTTCGATTTGGAAAGATACCTGACTTTAAGTGGAGTGTCAGAAGGAATGGAGATAGATTATTCTGTTAATTTAATAGCTAATAGAAACTTTAATGTGAATGAAACTCATTATCTTATAAGAGATAAAGATTCAGAGGAAGAAAGAATACTCAAAACTATACCTTACGGTGGATATTTATGGTTTCCAGAAAGGGAAAATGCAGGTGAATATGACCTAAAAGTTAGAGTAGAAGATACAAGAGGTAATCTTCACGATAGTCCTTGGGTAGGAGTAAAAGTTCTTGGAACTCCTAAGCTAATTTTTACTGGAATAGGTCCCAATGAAGTAGTAACAGGAGAAGTACAATTAAAATATAAAACGAATGTAGAACTTGAAGATTTGAAATTTATATTTACAGACAAAGAAAACCAGTCTAGGAGAATAATACACAAAGATTTTAATGATGAAGAAACTCCTATTTACAAACCTGTAGGGACTGATAGGGGAAAAATGATTGTTCAAGCTGAAGGGGTATATGATGGAAAAATTTTAACAACAGAGGAAGTGGAATTTAATGTATATCTAGATGAGATACATTCAGCTAAGCCTATTATAGAAAAAGATATGTTTATGGACTTTGCTTCAAAATTAGCGGTTGAATCTAAAGAAAATACAGGAATGTCTGCAGCACTTCAAACTGCTCAAGCTATACTTGAAACAGGTTGGGGTCAGTATGTACCTGTCGATAAATATTCAGGTAAATTTTCATATAATATGTTTGGTATAAAAGGTGAAGGAAGTAATGGATCCATAATTTCAAATACTTGGGAAGTATATAATGGAGTAAGTTATAGAGTTGATGACTATTTTAGAGCTTACAATAATGAAAGAGAGGCATGGCAAGATCATAAAAATATATTATTAAATCTAGATCGGTATAAAGGATTTAGAGAAGTAATGTACGACAGTACAAAAGGAGCATGGGCTGTTAAAAGAGCAGGATATGCTACTGATCCTCAATACCCTATCAAGCTTATGGATATTATAGATTATTATGAATTGAATAAACTCGATGAAGTTGAAATTTAAAAAAGAACTATCAAAACTTTTTAATCCAGCAATAGTGTGGTAAAAGATTATTTTGGGACTGAAAAACCTAATATTATCTTTTACCTTTTTTACATACTTTTTATACAAGAGGATTAAATATAACATATATTAATATTCATTATTATACATTAAAAAATAGTAATATATTTATATATAATCTTAACTTTATAGAATTTCTACTATATGTTATAATAAGTGCTCAATAAACTCAACATATTTAAATGTGCAAGGAGAACACATATGAATTTTATAAATTTTTTAGCAAATTTCAAAGAAAACAATTATATAATACTGCTTCTGATTTTTGCTATTAATACTATATTTATAGTATTTTTATTGATATTAATATTTAATAAAAATAGAAGAAATATAGGTATTTCAAAAGAAGTTTCAGAGTTGAATGAAAGAAACGATATTTTTAAAAAGTTATTTCAAAAGATGCCTGTAGGTATTGCTGTTATTAAAAATTTTAGTGAGGTATTATATGTAAATGAGAAACATATTGAAGTAACAGGTAAAAAGATAGAAGATTTTACCGGTAAAACATGGTTAGAGCTTACCCATCCTAATGATTTAGAAAAGGATTTAAAACTTTTCAATAAGTTTAAAAATGGAGAAAATGACGGATATACATTAGAAAAGAGATATATGAACTTTGACGGATCTTATATTTGGGTCAAATTAACCATACATCCTATAGATATGAAAGGTGAAGATAAAATATACATATCAATACTAGAAGATATAAATGAGAGAAAGAAAAAAGAACAAGAAATAGAATATCTCAATAACCACGATTATTTAACTGGACTATACAACAGAAGGTATTTAGAAAAAGTAAAAGGGGAATACAATAAAAAAGAATATC
>Ga0209943_1002432_pt1 | contig 10194 bp, 10 predicted proteins | sample SalPonR1_B_D2_MG_FD_185698 | JGI IMG/M metagenome (GOLD analysis project Ga0209943, IMG submission 185698) | Salt pond soil microbial communities from South San Francisco under conditions of wetland restoration - Salt Pond MetaG R1_B_D2_MG... ... | reverse complement strand
CCGGTGCCGCCTCGCCCTCGGCGGGAGGCTCGGGCGTATCGACATCGGCCACCGCCTCGGGCGCGCTCTGCCTTGCCATGATCGCAGCATATTCCTCGGACGACACCGCAACCGCCTCGACCACCTCCACCTGCGGCGGGTCGGAGCGGAACACGCCGCCGAGCATCACCCAGCCGATCACCGCCGCATGAGCCGCCCCCGATATGATCTGCCCGGTGTTCACACGCGGCACCCCCGGCCTAGCCGTCCCGCCCGTCGAGCGCGGGGCCGCCGGTCTCGGTCACCAGCCCGATATTGGCGAATCCGCCGCGGTTGAGCGCACCCATCACCTCCATCACCACGGCATAGGGCGCGCTGCCGTCGGCGCGCAGGAAGACCCGCGTGCTCTCGCGCTCCGCAGAGATGGCCCGCAGCCGCGCCAGCAGCTCGCCGCGCGGCACCTCGGTGGTCTGGATGCTCACCCGCCCGTCGGCCCCAACCGTCACGGTGAGCGGCTCCTCCTGCTCGCCGGGAAGGGCGTTGGCGGCGGTCTTGGGCAGTTCCACCGGCACGCCGACCACCAGCAGCGGTGCCGCCACCATGAAGATGATGAGCAGCACCAGCATCACGTCCACGAAGGGCGTGACGTTGATCTCGGACATCGGGCGCGAGCGCCCGCGCCCGCGTCTGCGCCGCCCGTCGCTGTCCCGGTTCTGAACGACCCCTGCACCCATCGCCTAGCTGTCCAGCTGGCGGCTGAGGATGGTCGCGAACTCGTCGGCAAAGGCCTCGTAGCCCGCCACGATGCGGTCGGCATCGGCGCTCAGCTTGTTGTAGAAGATCACCGCCGGGATCGCCGCCAGAAGCCCCAGCGCCGTGGCCAGCAACGCCTCGGCGATGCCGGGGGCCACGACGACGAGGCTGGTGTTCTGCTGCGCCGCGATCTCGACAAAGGCGTGCATGATCCCCCAGACCGTGCCGAACAGCCCGATGAACGGCGCGGTCGAGCCCACGGTGGCCAGCACCTGCAGCCCGCCCTGCAGGCGGTCGGCCTCCTTGGCGATGGCCACGTCCATCGACCGGTCGATCCGCGCGGTCGCCCCCGCGATCAGCTCGCCGTCGTTGCGGTGGCTGCGCCGCCATTCCGTCATTCCGGCGGCGAAGATGCGCTCGGACTGCCCGTCCGGATCGGGGCCGATCTCGTCAAACAGGCCGTCGAGCGGCTCGCCCGACCAGAAGCGCCGGTCGAACACGGCGGCCTCCTGTCGGGCACGGCGATAGGTGATGAGCTTCTGGATGATGATCGACCACGCCCAGAAGGACGCGACGATCAGGATCAGCATCACGAGCTTGACGGTGAACGTGGCGCGCGCGAACAGCGACCACATGGAGAAATCCATCTCCTGCGCCAATGCGAGGGTTTCCGCTTCCATTTGCCTGCCTTTTGCCTCTGTTGGCCGTTTCCCGACCTTATCAAGGGCAAATTACCCGATTTCCAAGGGGAAAGCCATGCGCATCCGTCTCATCACGCGCGATTGACCGGAGCGGGGCGCGGCTGTGGCGGATATTCGCTTGCACAAGGCGTGGCGCTCAGCCGTCCTCGGTCAGCATGTAGCCGCGCCCGTGCACCGTGCGGATGCGCCGCGCACCCTCCTCGGGGCTGTCGAAAAGCTTGCGGCGCAGGCGGCTGACAATGCCATCCACCGCCCGGTCGTTGATGGCGTGGCCGCCACCCCGCGCCGAGGCGATGATCCGCTCGCGCGACAGCACCGTGTTGGTCTTGGCGGCAAGCACCATCAGCACGTCGAACTCGCCGGGGCTGAGATCGACCGGGCGGTCGCCGACGCTCACCAGGCGCAGCACGGCGCAGATCTCGATCTCGCCCACGCGCCGCAGGAAGCCGTCGGGAACGGGCCGCGCGCCGTCTGCATCCTTGGGCGTCACGACGGTGCGCCGCAGGATCGTGCGGATGCGCGCGCAAAGCTCGCGCGGGCGCACCGGTTTCACCATGTAATCGTCGGCCCCCATCTCGAGCGCGAGCACGGTGTCGATCTCTTCGTCGCTCTGGCGCAGCATCAATATCCCGGCAGGCGAGTCGTTGCGCAATTCGCGGACGACATCATACCCGTCCCGTCCCCTGGCGCGGTCGCCCACCAGGCAGATATCCACCGCCTCGCGCTTCACCGCGTCCGGCAGGTTCGCGGCAACGGGACAGGGCGTTATGAAGAACCCATCGGTCTCGAGGCACCCCGCGAGCATCGCGGCGTGCTCATGATCGTCGTCGAGAATGAGGGCCTTCAGATCGCGCACGCTAACGCCTGGGATTCGAAAACATGAGTTTTCAAGTAACAAATTCGTGAAGCCCGCGTCAATCGCCCATGCCCGGTCACCCGGTTTCACGATCTGCAAACGTGCATTTGCACACGGTTATACAACCTTGCCGCATTTCGAACAAAGTTTGTAGCAAAATGGGTATTGTTGCAAAAACGCGCAATGGAACAACCCGTGGGCGAGCCGGACGGCCGCGTCGCGGGTCAGCCAAAAAAGGAGTTGGTGAAATGAGCATCCAGTTTTTCGCTCCGCGCGGGCCGAGGAACGAGATGATCCGGCTGCCCGCCGCCCTGCGCCGGACGGTGCGCTGGCTGCCGCAGATCGGCGATATGTTTCCCGATTTCAGCGTCGAGACGACGCAGGGCGATCTGAATTTCTGGGAGTGGGCCGAGGGCTCCTGGATTCACCTGTTCAGCCACCCGGCAGCCAACACGCCCGTCTGCACAACCGAAATGGCGGCGGTCGCGGCGATGGCGCAGGACTGGCAGGAGGTCAACATCCGCCATCTCGCCCTCACCGGGTCGAGCCTCGCGAACCAGCACGCCTGGCACGACGATATCGCGCGGCTCTTCGGGCTGGAGATCGATTTTCCCTGTGCCCATGATCCCGGGCTCAAGCTCTCGCGGCTGTTCGGCATGATGCACGAGAAGTCGGACCCCGCCCGCCCGATCCGCAAGAGTTTCCTGATCGATCCGGGAATGCGCGTGGCCATGCTGTTCGAATGCCCCGCCTTTCTCGGGCGCAATTTCGAGGAGGTGCTGCGCGTCACCCGCGCCCTGCAACTGCGCGCCGAGACCGGCGCGGCGACACCTGCCGACTGGCAGGGCGGCGACATGGTCATCATCCCCGACAACCGCTCGGAGGCAGAGGTGATCCGCCAGTTCGGCACCGGCTCCGAGCAGCTTTTGCCCTACCTGCGGGTGGCCGGTGCGGGCTGTTCCGGGGTGTGATCGAGGATGGCGGCGGGCAGGCGTACCGGACGGCCCGATCGCGACAGGCACGCCGCCGTGACCGCCGCGCGGAACAACGCGGTCCCGCCGCGCCACACCGTCTGCGCCATCTCCAGCCGCGCGGGCGTCACGCGCAGCGTCCGCGTCTCGACCTCCAGCGCATCCTCGAAATGGGCGGGCGCGAGGAAATCCGCCTCCACCCGCCGCACGACGAACACCGTGCCCGCGCCGCGCATGGCGTTCTGATCGAGCCCCAGGTCGCGCACCCAGGCGCTGCGCGCACGCTCGATGAACTTGAGGAAATTGGCGTGGTACACGATGCCGCCCATGTCGGTGTCCTCGTACTGGACCTGGACGGGGTAGCGATGGGTCATGGCCGGCCTCCCGGGTTGCGCGGCAGAGACTAGGCGCGGGGCCCGGTCAGGTCCAGCCGGGATCGCGCGGCGCAGGCGGGTTTGCCCTTTGCCACCCGGACCGGACCGGGGTATCGGCGAACGAAGACCTCCGCCGCGCGCCCGCCGCGCCGGGCACGCCGCCCGCCGCCCTTCCGCGCGCTTCGGCAAAGTGCATAACAGCCGCCATCCCCGGCAATTTGACGCCGACAAAGCCCCACACAGCCCTTTCGCCCGCGCCCCGCGCGCCCTATAACGGCGCTTGGCCCCGGGGCACCCCCGAGTCGCGGGGCCTTTCACCTATGGGGCAACAGGATACGGGCACAGATGGCGATGTTTGACAGAATTCCGAGCTTCTTTTCCTCGGACATGGCGATCGATCTGGGCACCGCCAACACGCTGGTCTACGTCAAGGGCCGCGGCATCATCCTCAGCGAGCCGTCGGTGGTGGCCTACCACGTCAAGGACGGCGTCAAGAAGGTGCTCGCCGTGGGCGAGGACGCCAAGCTGATGCTGGGCCGCACGCCCGGTAGCATCGAGGCGATCCGCCCCATGCGCGAGGGTGTCATTGCCGATTTCGACACCGCCGAGGCGATGATCAAGCACTTCATCCGCAAGGTGCACAAGCGCTCGACCTTCTCCAAGCCCAAGATCATCGTCTGCGTGCCGCACGGAGCGACGCCGGTCGAGAAACGCGCCATCCGCCAGTCGGTGCTGTCGGCGGGGGCGCGCCGGGCGGGTCTCATCGCCGAGCCGATCGCGGCGGCCATCGGCGCGGGCATGCCGATCACCGACCCCACCGGCTCGATGGTCGTCGATATCGGCGGCGGCACCACCGAGGTGGCGGTGCTGTCGCTCGGCGACATCGTCTATGCCCGCTCGGTCCGGGTGGGCGGCGACCGCATGGACGAGGCGATCATCAACTACCTGCGCCGCCAGCAGAACCTCTTGGTGGGCGAATCCACCGCCGAGCGGATCAAGACCACCATCGGCACCGCGCGGATGCCCGATGACGGGCGCGGCACCTCGATCCGCGTGCGCGGGCGCGACTTGCTCAACGGCGTCCCCAAGGAGACCGAGATCAGCCAGGCGCAGGTGGCCGAGGCATTGGCCGAGCCGGTGCAGCAGATCACCGAGGCGGTGATGACCGCGCTCGAGGCCACGCCCCCCGACCTCGCCGCCGACATCGTCGATCGCGGCGTGATGCTGACGGGCGGCGGCGCGCTTCTGGGCGATCTCGACCTGGCGCTGCGCGAGCAGACCGGCCTCGCCGTCTCGATCGCCGATGACAGCCTCAACTGCGTGGCACTGGGCACCGGCAAGGCGCTGGAATTCGAGAAACAGTTGCGCCACGCGATTGACTACGACAGTTAACCGGCCCACCTTTTAGCCAAAAGGGGTTGCCAGTGGCCAGCGACCGCGGACAGAGCGATGATTACCGGGGCCCGCTGAGGCGATTGCTCCTCGGCGTCCTGCTTGTCTGCCTCGTGGGCGTTTTCCTGGTCTGGCGGATCGACAGCCCCCGCGTCGAACGCTTCCGCGCTCAGGTGGTGGACCGGGTGGTTCCCTCGATGGACTGGGCCATGGCGCCGGTCACCGGCGCGGTCAGGATTCTGCGGGATTTCCAGTCCTACCAGCGCATGTACCAGCAGAACCGCGAGCTGCGCCGCGAGCTTCAGCAGATGAAGGCGTGGAAGGAGGCGGCGCTGCAGCTCGAACAGGAGAACGCCCGCCTGCTCGACCTCAACAACGTGCAGCTCGACCCGCGGCTGACCTACGTCACCGGCGTGGTGATGGCCGACAGCGGCTCGCCCTTCCGGCAATCGGTGCTGCTCAACGTGGGCGCGCGCGACGGCATCATGGAGGGCTGGGCGGCGATGGACGGGCTGGGCCTTGTCGGGCGCATCTCGGGGCTGGGGCGCAACACCGCGCGGGTGATCCTGCTCACCGACACATCCAGCCGCGTGCCGGTGACGATCCAGCCCACCGGGCAGCGTGCGCTGGTGATCGGCGACAACTCGCCCGCGCCCCTGCTGGATTTCATCGAGGATCCCGAGCAGGTACGCCCCGGCGACCGGGTACTCAGCTCGGGCGATGGCGGCGTGTTCCCGGCCGGGCTCGCCGTCGGGCAGGTGGTGGCCGATCCCGGCGGACGGATGCGCGTGCATATCGCCGCCGATTACGAACGGCTCGAATTCCTGCGCGTGCTGCGCAGCTACGATCACGAGCGGATCGACGAGCCGGGCGGTATCATCGCGCCTGCCGCACCCGATACCGGGACCGATGCGCCCGCGCCGCGCGCGGCGGTGGAGGCCGGCAATGGCTGAGACCGGCACGCTGCACCTGTGGCTGATGCGGGCGCTCTTCGCCGCGCTCGCGGGCGCGCTCGTGTTCGCGCGGCTGCTGCCGGTCGACATGGTGCCACCGGGCTGGGCGGGGCCGGACCTGTTTCTCGCGCTGGCCTTTGCCTGGGCGGTGCGGCGGCCGGACTACGTGCCGCCGCTGCTGGTCGCGGGGCTGGCGCTGGCGATGGACCTGCTGTTGCAGCGCCCCCCCGGCCTGTGGGCGGCGCTGACGCTCGCGGGCGTCGTGACGCTGCGCCGCCGCGCACCGGCGCTGCGCGACCTGACCTTCCTCGCGGAATGGGCGGCAGTGGCGGGCACGCTGGTGGCGATGACGCTGGCCTACCGGCTGGTGCTCACCGTGCTCATGGTCGACCAGGCCCCGCTCGGACTGAGCCTGATGCAGCTTCTCTCGACGCTCGTCGCCTACCCCCTGGTGGCGGCGCTGTCGCACCTCGTGTTCGGGGTGCGCAAACGTGCCCCCGGCGATCTCGCCACCGGGGGGCGGACGCCATGAGACGCCCCGCCCGCGACCGCGCCGAAGGCCAGCGCCGCGTCACCCGGCGCGCGCTCGTGCTGGGCGGCGCGCAGGTGGCGGTGCTGGGCGCGCTGCTCTTTCGGATGCGCCACCTGCAGGTGGACCAGGCCGACGAGTTCCGCCTTCTGGCCGACGAGAACCGCATCAACCTCCAGCTCATCGCCCCTGCGCGCGGTCGCATCTTCGACCGCGAGGGCCGCATCATCGCCGAGAACGTGCCCAGCTACCGCATAACCATCACGCGCGAACAGGCGGGCGACACCGAGGCCGTGCTCGACCGCCTCGCCCGGCTGGTCGAGCTGAAGGCCGGAGAGCTGGAAAAGGCGCGCCGCGACCTCTCCGAGCTGCGCGGTGACACGCCGGTGACGGTGGCCGACCGCATCGACTGGGAGGCGATCAGCCGCGTTGCCGTCAATGCCCCCGCCCTGCCCGGCGTCACGCCCGAGGTGGGGCTGTCCCGCCGCTACCCGCTGGGCGCGGCCTATGCCCACACCATCGGCTATGTCGGAGCCGTGAGCGAGCGCGACCTCGAGCGGCTCGACGCGCCCGAGGCGCTCCTGCGCCTGCCGCGCTTCCAGATCGGCAAGATCGGGCTCGAGGCCCGGCACGAGGAAACGCTGCGCGGCGAGGCGGGCACCCGCCGCGTCGAGGTCAACGCCGCCGGGCGCGTCATGCGCGAGCTCGAACGCCGGGAGGGCCGCCCCGGCACCGATATCCAGGTCACCTGCGACAACGCGCTTCAGACCTACACTCACGCGCGGCTGCGCGGCGAAGGCGCCGCGGCGGTGATGCTCGACTGCAAGACCGGCGACATTCTCGTCTCCGCCTCCAGCCCCGGCTACGATCCCAACCTCTTCGTGCGCGGCATCTCCAGCGCCGATTACCGCGCCCTGCTCGAGGACCCGCTGCGCCCGCTGCCCAACAAGGCGGTGCAGGGCATCTACCCGCCCGGCTCCACCTTCAAGATGGTCACCGCGCTGGCCGCGCTCGACGCGGGGCTCGTCGATTTCAACGAGACGGTCTACTGCCCCGGCTTCAAGGAGGTCAGCGGGCGGCGCTTCCACTGCTGGAAACGCGGCGGCCACGGCAACGTCGACCTGCACCGCTCGCTGCGCGACAGTTGCGATGTCTATTACTACGAGATGGCGATGCGCGTCGGCATCGAGGGCATCTCGGCGATGGCCGAGCGGCTCGGGGTCGGCGTGCAGTTCGACCTGCCGATGACCAGCGTCGCCGAGGGCCTGGCCCCCTCCCGACAGTGGAAGCTCGCCTATCGCGGCGAGCCGTGGATGGTCGGCGACAGCGCCAACACCGCGATCGGGCAGGGCTTCGTGCTCGCCTCGCCGCTGCAGCTCGCGGTGATGACGGCGCGGCTCGCCACCTCGCGGGCGGTGGTGCCGCGGCTGGTGAAATCCATCGACGGTGTGGATCGGCCCACCGGCCACGGCGACAGCCTCGGCCTCAACGAAAACCACCTGCGCGAGATCCGCCGCGCCATGTTCGCCGTCAGCAACAGCAGCCGCGGCACCGCCTTCCGCAGCCGCATCGCCGAGGACACGTTGCGGCTGGCGGGCAAGACCGGCACCAGCCAGGTGCGCAACATCTCCGCCACCGAGCGCGCGGACGGCGTGCGCGCCAACCGCGACCTGCCCCGCGAACAGCGCGACCACGCGCTGTTCGTGGCCTTCGCGCCGCATGACGCGCCGCGCTACGCGCTGTCGGTGGTGGTCGAGCATGGCGGCGGCGGCTCCACCGCCGCAGCCCCGATCGCGCGCGACATCATGCTCCAGGCGCTCTATGGCGGCGACCCGCCTCTCACCGCCTACCCCGCCGCCGACCGCCCGCGCATCCGCACCCTGCAGGAAGAGCTGAAACGCGAGCGCGAGCGCCCCGCCACGGAGGCGAGCGACCGCGCATGAGCTATCTCGAACATACCGTCAAGACGACGCCCTCGGGCCCGCGCAAGATCCTCTATCTCAACTGGCCGCTGGCGATCCTGCTGGCCAGCGTGGCGGCGATCGGGTTCCTGATGCTCTACTCGGTCGCGGGCGGCGCGCTTTCGACATGGGCCGAGCCGCAGATGAAACGCTTCGCCCTTGGCTTCGCCGGGATGATCGTGGTGGCCCTGGTGCCGATCTGGTTCTGGCGCAACGTCTCGCTGCTGGCCTATCTCGGCTCGCTGGCGCTGCTGGTGGCGGTGGCGCTCGTCGGCATCGAGGGCAAGGGCGCGCAGCGCTGGCTCGACCTCGGCGTGATGCGCATCCAGCCCTCGGAGCTGGTCAAGATCACCCTCGTCATGGTGCTCGCCGCCTATTACGACTGGCTGCCCATGTCGCGCATCTCGCGGCCCGTCTGGGTGCTCGTCCCTCTGGCGATCACCCTCGTGCCGGTGGCGATGGTGCTGCGCCAGCCCGATCTGGGCACCTCGATCCTTCTGGTGCTGGGCGGCGGCGCGATGATGTTCCTCGCAGGCGTCCACTGGGCCTATTTCGCCACCGTGATGGCGCTCGGTGCCGGTGCCATCGCTGCCGTCTTCACCAGCCGCGGGACCGAATGGCAACTGCTGGAAAACTACCAGTACCGCCGCATCGACACCTTCCTCGATCCCGACAGCGACCCGCTCGGCGCGGGCTATCACATCACCCAGTCCAAGATCGCGCTCGGCTCGGGCGGCTGGACGGGGCGCGGCTTCATGCAGGGCACGCAGTCGCGGCTCAACTTCCTGCCAGAGAAGCACACCGATTTCATCTTCGTCACCCTGGCCGAGGAATTCGGCTTCATCGGCGCGGTGTCGCTCCTGGGGCTTTACGCGCTCGTCATCCTGTTCTGCGTGGCCTCCGCGCTCACCAACCGCGACCGCTTCTCGTCGCTGCTGACGCTGGGGGTGGCGGTGGCCTTCTTCCTCTACTTCGCCGTCAACATGGCGATGGTGATGGGGCTGATGCCTGTGGTGGGCGTGCCGCTGCCGCTGGTGAGCTACGGCGGCTCGGCAATGCTGGTCCTGATGCTGGGCTTCGGCCTCGTCCAGAGCGCGCATGTCCACAGACCGAGGTAATCCATGACCGCAAACATTCTCTTCGCCGCCGGCGACACGCAATGGCGCGTCTACGAGGCCCCGTTGCGCCGCGCGCTCGACAACAAGGGCGTGGACGCGCGGCTCGCCACCGATCTGCCGCCCGCAGAGGTGGATTACATCGTCTACGCCCCCGACAGCGCGGTGCAGGATTTCACCCCCTTCATCCGCGCCCGCGCGGTGCTCAACCTCTGGGCCGGGGTGGAGAAGATCGTGACCAACCCGACGCTGCACATCCCGCTTGCGCGCATGGTCGATCACGGGCTGACACAAGGCATGGTGGAATGGGTCACCGGCCACGTTCTGCGCCACCATCTGGGGATGGATACCCATATCCTGCACCAGGACGGCGTGTGGCGACCCGACGCGCCCCCCCTGGCCTCGGACCGGCGGGTCAGCGTGCTGGGTCTCGGCGCGCTGGGCGCGGCCTGCGCACGGATGCTGAGCCATCTCGGCTTCCCCGTCACCGGCTGGAGCCGCAGCCCCAAGGATATCGACACCCTGCGCTGCCTGTCGGGCGAGGCCGGACTGCACACCGCCCTTGAGGAGGCAGATATCCTCGTCCTGCTCCTGCCGCTCACGCCAGACA
>Ga0209943_1002429_pt1 | contig 10208 bp, 14 predicted proteins | sample SalPonR1_B_D2_MG_FD_185698 | JGI IMG/M metagenome (GOLD analysis project Ga0209943, IMG submission 185698) | Salt pond soil microbial communities from South San Francisco under conditions of wetland restoration - Salt Pond MetaG R1_B_D2_MG... ... | reverse complement strand
AATCTGATTCATAAAATTAAAATAACGGTCTGTATAAACAGACCGTTTTCCTGTACGATTATTTTTTACTGCAACAAAAACTACAGCACAGATAGCAAGACTAATTTCCCGTTAGTTACTACCATTATCAAGCAAGTCTCCTGGCTAACGAATTTAATCGCATACAGTGGCGGAACCGCGTGTCGTAAACAACTTCCTTATGTGAATTCTATGTTCACACTTGATAACTTATTAAATTTTATTCCTTAGCAAATATTACCACAGTACCTAATCCATGTCAATATGATTAATTTTGTTTTTGTAGTAGGATTTTGAGTTGTATAAAACAGAAACCGGATTATGTCCCGTAATTCTATCCTTAGTAAATAATACAGTAACCGGTTTTTTGCAATACCTAAAAAGCAATGTGTCATGACCTACACAAAGGCCCATCGCTACTACAAACTCAACATCTTGCTCGTTCATATAAATTGCCTGCATTATAGGGTTACAGTATGGCTCGTATTTGTCTGGATGAATTTTATCTTCTTCATTTAGACCTAACTCGGTTTTATCATAACTTCCCACTTTACACGAAGCACTTGAAACTTCAAAACCTTTATCCCTCAATATTTCAGCAAAAGCTCCGGCTTCTCTTAGTGTTCCTACACAAGAAACGATCCCAACTTTATTAACTTCCATATCTCTTAAAAAAATTATTGTTTCTTCAACTCTTGTTTTTTCGCAATAGTAATTCCCTTCAATACGTGAAGATGTTTCAAATATTTTTTTTGTTTCCTCATCACTTAAATACATATTTTTCACTTTTTGCTTTTTTTCTTGGGGTATTTCATCGGAAACACAAAACTCCGGATGTTTAACATCTGTATAATCACAAGCTTTGGTTCTGCAATCTACGCAACTTAAATCTTTCTTATTCATTAATCTTCTCCATTCTTAATAATTTATCTTTTAAAACAATCCCGCCACCATAACCAGTTAATTTTCCGTTCTTCCCCACTACTCTATGGCAAGGGACAATGAACGGAATAGGGTTCTTGTTGCAAGCTAATCCTACTGCCCTATAGGCTTTTGGATAATTTATATATTCTGCAATTTCCTTGTAACTTTTAGTTTTTCCATAAGGAATATTATTAATTGCATTCCATACTTTTAGCTGAAAATCAGTTCCTTTTAATATATGCGGTATATCGAATATTTTTCTCTTGCCACTAAAATATTCATTTAGCTGATTGTTTATTAGTTCACTAAAAACACATTTTTCCCCACCCTTTTCTTTTGTTTCTTTTAATATATTAATCTTATACAAAATATCCTTATCATAGTGTATTTCTATTGGATAAAAATCATCATAAACAACGAATTTCATGTTATCCTCCATTTTCTATAAACTAAGTTAGATTATACAAGTTTCAACTCTCTAATTCAAGAAGTATATTGCTTTACATATTTAAGTATAGATAATATAATATGTTTGTTATGAAAATTAAAAAGAAAAGCATTTTAAAATTATCAGCTTTAATAATTCTGTCAATCACCGTTTATTTTTTGTTTTACAACAATTTCAGTTTATATAAAGATACAATTGCAAAAGTAGATTCTGTAAAACATTACGACATAACTGCTACAATTGTCAATGGTGAAGATAAAGGTAATAAAATAGAATTAACAAACAAATATGAAGATTCTTTGGTTTATGACGAAAAATATAATGAGGGAAATTATCTATTTGTAAGTTATTCTTTGGTTTCCGATTCTTGGTCAATTATGGGAATGAAAAGGGATTATATAATAGCATTAGTTTTAATAATTCTGTTTGATTTGTTAATAATAATTGGCTTTAAACAAGGTTTTTATACAATTATAGGTTTGTGCATTAATATAACTATTTTTTCTCTCTCTATGTTCTTTTATACAAAAGGGACCAATATACTTATACTCTCTATTTTTATGGTAATTATTTTTTCTTGCCTAATACTATATCTAATCAATGGACATAACAAAAATACATTACTCTCCATATTTTCAACGTTAGCTTCGGTCACTTTAATAGCAACAATATCCAGCATAATTATGTTTTTTGCACCAAACATTTCATACGATTTCATGGAATTTATGCCTCAGCCACATTCAACAATGGATGCAAATCTATTGTTAATATCCGAAATTTTGATTGGCGGATTAGGTGTAATAATGGACATTTCTGTAACTATAACAACGTGTGCAACAGAATTAATCGAAAAAAATAGCAATATTAGCAAAAAGGATTTGGTCAAATCTTGTAAAGAAGTGGCAGACGATATCACCGGAACAATGATTAATGTGGTTCTTTTGACAAATATAGCTGCCTTTATGCCTATATTTATTTTAGCCGTGAATAATGAATTTAGGATAACCACTATTATAAAAAACAACATGTACTTTGAGACTATAAGATTTTTAACAGGAAGCATGGGCATTATAATTGCTATTCCTTTATCCATTTTAGTAGTAAGCAAATTTTCAAGGAGGTTAGAAATTAAATGATTCTCATATTATCTATCATATTAATATTATTGGTTTTCCTCTTTGGGAGTAATCGAACCGCCCAATCTATTGTAACTACAATGATTAATTTAGGCGTCTTCTTCTGTACTTTAATTGCAATATATCTTGGTCTAAACTCAATTTTAGCTACTATAATAGGATGTATAATTATTTCATTAATAACATTATTTTACCAAAACGATTTCAATATCAAAACAAAAACTGCTTTTTTATCCGTATTGATTGTAATACTAGTTTCACTTGGCTTTACATACTTTATTGCGTCTTTTTCAAATATTCAAGGCTTCCCTGTTGGTCAATATGAAATCAGACAATCCAATGGCTACCTAGATACTGTAGATATTAATATGATGTTCTTACAGATTGCTGTTATTCTAATAGTATTAATAGGAAGTGCTATAGATACTTCTTTAGCCGTGTCCTCATCCCTTTATGAAGTAAAAAACCACAATAAAGATATTACAAGAAAAGAACTATTTTTATCAGGGATATCCATCGGGCGGGGAATACTAAGCTCAACCATAAACACTTTATTTTTTATATTCATTGCCGAATACATGTCATTATTTTTATATTTTTCCAAATATTATAATTTCTCACAAATGATCAACTCAAAAGAGTTCGCACAAGAAGTGATAACTATTGCCATTGCAGGTATAGCCTCCATCCTCGCAATACCTATTACTTCATTAATCTGTAGCAAAAAATATAATAAAATATAATTAAGAAGGCCTAAGCCTTCTTAGTCATTCATAAACATTTTATTCATTTTTCTTTTAATTCTTTGCAATGCGTTATCAACAGTCTTTGGAGCTTTATTTAATCTCTCTGCTATTTCAACATATGAATTGCCATCATATTTTAAAAACCAAACATCCCTTTCAAATTCACTAAATATTCCGTTATCACTACTCATGAAATCAAAGAATTCGTTATATAGAATTTTAGACTCAGTGTCTAAATCATTAGTGATTGGTATATTATCATATTCAACGCTGTCATTTTGCGAATCAGCATCTATTGAATAGGATTCATTTAATAATCTATTTTTATTTCTATCAGCAGTCTTAATGGCATTTATTATTTGTCTTTTAACGCATAATGAAGCAAATGTACCAAAAGTGGTCCCGGCTTTATGATCATAATCTCTAATTGCTTTAAATATTCCAATCATACCTTCTTGTACAACATCTTCTTTGTCTGCCCCCAATATAAAATAAATTTTTACTTTGCTTCTAGCTAGGCTTTTGTATCTATTAATTAAATATTCTTCTGCTATTTTGTCTCCCTTCTGTGCTAATACGACCAATTCTTCATCCGTCTTTTTAAGTAGCTCTTTCGAATAGACCATTTTATTTTACCATATCTCTCTGTTTTCTCACTTCATAAATAATAACAGCCGCAGCATTGGATGCATTTAAAGAACTTATCTTACCTTTCATTGGAATTGATACTACAAAATCACATTTTTTCTTAACTAATTGACTTATCCCCTTTCCTTCATTACCAATTACCAAGCATAGTTTACCAGTTAAATCTTGATTGTAATATCTAGAACCTCCCATATCACAGGCAGCTATCCAAAAGCCTTCATCTTTAAGCTTAGTAAGGGTTTGTGCTATATTAGTTACCCTTACGCAAGGCATATGTTCTATTGCTCCCGCTGAAGCCTTTGCAACAGTAGCAGTTAAACCGCAAGAATTTCTTTTAGGAACAATTATACCATGAGCACCTGCACATTCAGCAGTTCTCATTATAGCTCCCAAATTATGTGGGTCCTGTAAATCATCCAAAACTATTATAAATGGTTCTTCTTCTTTTTTAATAGCAATTTTTAGTATATCCTCTATCTCTGCATACTTATATTCAGTGATTTCAGCAATTACCCCTTGATGGTTTTGCCTTGGAGCCATTTTGTCAAGCACTATCCTATCAACATAGTGGCATATAACTTGCTTATCTTTGGCAATACCTACAATCTTACTAATTGAACCCTCTGCCCCTTTTGCTATTAAAATTTTTTCAAACTCAGTATGCCCTTTAAGTGCTTCAATAACAGGGTTTCTTCCAATAATCAAATTGTCATTTTCTTTAATTTCCTCATGAAAACTTTTTTTTGTTACTTTCGGTTTTTCATTTTTTTCATTTTTTTTATTTTTATTAAAATTCGGATTGTCTCTCTTAGACATGTAATTTCCTTTCATATTTGAAGAACTGATATTTCACACCATTTTCTTCCATAATTTCGCTTTCCCAAGTTATATTAAACCCATCACTACTATCGATGTTGACCATATGTCTATCTGCTTCAAAAGTATCATAGATTTTTGTAATATATAAAGTATCACAATACTCTAGACAATCTTTATATATGTTCTCTCCACCTATTAGAAAAACATCTTCTTTGTTATAAGATAAAACAACATCACACAACTCTTCTTTTGAAGTAACTATTTGGCAACCTGGCGCATTATATTTTTTATTTTTAGTTAATATTATATTGGTTCTGCCAGGTAATGCTTTTTTACTGGGAATGCTTTCAAACGTTCTTCTACCCATTACAACAACTTTGCCCATTGTTGTTTCCTTAAAAAACTTCATATCACCGCTAATTTTAGTAAGCAATTGTCCGTTTTTCCCTATTCCCCAATTCTGATCTACTGCTACGATTAAATTCACTTTTTTTCTCCTATATAGCTACTGGTATATTCTTAACTTGTGGATTTGTAATATATTCTTCTACTATCAAATCTTCAGTTTTAAATTCATAAAAGTCTTTAATTAAAGGATTTAATTTGACCTGAGGAGCTTTGTATTGCTCTCTTTTTATTAGTTCTTTAACTATATCAATATGTCTATCATAAATATGTGCATCGGATATAACGTGTACCAGTTCTCCCACTTTGAATCCGCAAACTTGAGCTAACATCATTAGTAGCAAACTATACTGAACCACATTCCAATTATTAGCTGTTAATATATCCTGTGATCTTTGATTTAAAATTCCGTTCAGAACATCCCCTGTAACGTTGAATGTCATGCTATATGCACATGGCTCCAAATTCATTTCACACAAATCATCGAAATTGAATATATTAGTCATAATCCTTCTCGAATAGGGATTATTCTTTAGTTGATATATTACGTTGTCTACTTGGTCCATTTCACCCTGAGCAAATTTATATTTTTTACTCAATTGATAACCATATGCTTTCCCGATGCTTCCATCTGCGTCTGCCCACTGATCCCAAATATGACTTTTTAAATCACAAACTTTATTGGATTTTTTCTGCCATATCCAAAGCAGTTCATCGAAAGCCAGTTTAATAGCTGTTGGCCTTAATGTAAGAGCGGGAAATTCTTCTTGTAAATTATATCTATTTACTACTCCAAAAGTTTTTATAGTATGGGCTGGTGTTCCATCTGACCATATTGGCCTAACCTTTTGACCTTCAGAACTAAAGCCACTATTAATAATTTTCTCACACATGTTAACAAAAAGCTTATCTGCTTTACTCATCATATCCTCCAATAATCTCAATCGCCTTATCCACACATTCATCTAATCTTTTAGTATCATTTTCCATATAAAGACTTCCTATAAGAGCTTCGAATCCAGTAGCTAGTTTATAGCTCACTATTTCCGCATTTCTAGGTTTCGATGTTATCTTTTGATTTCTAGCTCTTTTGACTAGTTTTACTTCACTTTCAGTTAGAAAAGACTTAATCATTTCTTTTATTGCTTTTGCTTGCGCGCTAGCAGAAACATATTTAATTGCCTCCTTATGTAGATAATCCACATTTGGCTTTTCCGTTTCTATTAGTCTTTTTCTAACTTGTAATTCGTAAACGGCATCACCAATATATGCTAATGCCGTTGTATTAATAGCGTTATTCACTTTTTATAACCTCACTATTTGAACCCCTTTTGGAGTATCTTTTAAAGCTATACCTTTATCTTTAAGAATATCCCTTATTTCATCTGCCCTTGCAAAGTCTTTTTCTTTACGAGCAATCTGTCTTTCTTCAATTAATCTGTTTATTTCTTCGTCTACGTCCTTAGTCTCGTCCTTTTGCAATATTCCTAAAACATCGCATAGTTCCATTAATAACTTTAAAGATTCATTTGCAAATTCATTACTTGCACCATCTTTTATAGCTATATTAATAGCCGTAACTAGCTCAAATATAGCACTTATACCATCCGCTGTATTTAAGTCGTCATCCATCGCCGAAATAAACTGTTGTCTATAATTATCAAATGATTTTAGGGCTTTTTCTTCTTCTAAAGATAATTGGCCCTCACTTTTTTCTATTAAATAGTTTAAACTATCCTTCGCGTTTCTAAGTCTAGAAAGACCAGCTTTGGCCTGTTCCATTAATTTATCATTAAAATTAATCGGGCTTCTATAGTGACCAGATAATAAGAAAAATCTTATTACTTCCCCATCATATAGTTTTCTAATGTCCCTAACAGTGAAGAAGTTTCCTAAAGATTTTGACATCTTTTCTCCATCAACTGTTATATATCCATTGTGCATCCAATAATTTGCAAAAGGGACTCCATTACATGCTTCTGATTGTGCTATTTCGTTTTCATGATGTGGAAATTGCAAGTCCTGTCCTCCACCATGTATATCAATTGTCTTCCCAAGATGCTTTTTTGACATAGTAGAGCACTCTATATGCCAACCAGGCCTACCCTTTCCCCAAGGTGACTCCCATGCTATCTCATCTTCTGTTTTTCTTTTTTTCCACAATGCAAAATCAGTAGAGTCTTTTTTGACCTCTCCGATGGCAATTCTCGCACCCATTTCCAAATCTTCTATATTTTGTCTGCTTAATCTTCCATAATTTTTAAACTTTTTTGTAGAATAATAAACATCGCCATCAACTTCATAAGCATAACCTTTTTCAATCAATGTGCTAACAAAATCAATAATTTCATTAATATTCTCTGATACCTTCGGATGAGAATCTGCAACTGATACATTCAGTGAATCAGCATCATCAAAATATTCTTTAATAAATCTTTCTGCAACTTCATTTGCATTTTTACCTTCTTCTTTTGCTTTGTTAATTATCTTATCATCTACATCTGTAAAATTTTGCACAAAATCAATACCATAACCTCTATAGATCAGGTATTTTCTTAGGGTATCAAACACAACAAATGGCCTTGCATTTCCCAAATGAAAATAGTTGTATACAGTAGGGCCACAAACATAAATCTTAACATTATTTTTATCCATAGGTATGAATTCTTCTTTTTTTCTAGTCATAGTATTATATATCTTCATTTCTATCCTCCTTAAGATGTCTGTTTTCTTCCTTCAAACCACCTACTTCATTTTCTAATTTTCTTATAGATTTCCGCAAAGCTTTAAGTTCATTTGCTATTGGATCAGGTATATCAATTTGATTAAGTTCATCCACAGTTCTATTTTTTTGTTTTACTATTCTTCCTGGTATGCCAACAACCGTAGATCCCTCTGGAATTTCTTTAAGAACTACTGATCCTGCTCCTATTTTAACATCGTTGCCCACCTTAAAAGGACCTAGAACTTTTGCTCCTGTGCTTATAACAACATGATTGCCGATTGTAGGATGTCTTTTACCACAGTGCTTTCCTGTACCTCCAAGGGTAACTCCTTGATATATTGTTACATCATCTCCTATCTCAGTTGTTTCGCCTATCACTATAGCCATTCCATGGTCAATAAAGCATCTTTTTCCAATAGTTGCACCTGGATGTATTTCAACTCCAGTAAACCACCTAATAAGCTGAGATATCCATCTAGCTATAAATTTTAATTTATGAACAAATAGAAAATGAGTCAGTTTATGAAATATTATTGCCCAAACGCCTGGATAACATAAAAGCACTTCAAAAACATTCCTAGCTGCAGGATCTCTTTCCACAGCAGCTCTTAAGTCGTCTCTAATATCTCTAATAAACGCCATCAAATACTCCTTACTTTAATTTTATGCTTTTTATCTTTTGGTCCTCAACGGGTTTGTCCATTCTCGTTCTTTTAACGCTAACAATTCTATCAGCAACATCAATGCCTGACGTAATTTTCCCAAATGCAGCATACTCTCCATCTAAATGTGGTGAATCTTCAACCATTATAAAAAATTGTGAACCTGCTGAATTAGGCATCATCGATCTTGCCATGGAGAGGACACCTTTAGTGTGTTTTAAATCATTTTTGACGCCATTCGAATCAAATTCTCCCTTTATCGTATATCCGGGGCCACCCATTCCAGTTCCATCTGGGCATCCACCTTGTATCATGAAGCCTGGTATTACTCTATGGAATATTAAACCATCATAGAAGTTCTTTCCAATTAATGAAACAAAGTTTTCTACTGTTTCCGGAGCTTTATCTTCATAAAGCTCGCCTTCCATTATTTCTCCGCTTTCCATCTCTATAATAAATTCTTTCATGTTCTTAGCTCCTTATTTCTTTTCTTATTTTATACGGGTTACATTTCTTTTTTTCTAAAACATCCCATAACTCATCTTTTAAGCAGTCTGGATGTAAATCAGGACAATGACTTAACTCATCCTTAGTAAAATATCTTATCTCCCTTAAAACTTGATGCTCATCATCAAATTCTGGATCGTTACCAAGCCCTGCCTCACCAGACACAATTTTTCCTAACATATAGTCAACAAATCTCTGCCCCCTTGATTCACTAACCTCTTCGATGTGCCAAATCATATCAACTATTTCAATATTAAGACCCGTTTCTTCATAAACTTCACGTATACCTGCAGCTGCAGAAGTTTCATTGTCTTCTATTGCTCCCCCTGGAACAAGCCAGATATCTCTTTCTTCATGATGTTGTTTTACTAATAGCATTCGGTTTTCTTTATCAATTATTATTACTCTAACTCCGCCTACCCACATAAAATAACTCCTAACACTCCCATTATCATTAATACTAATAACGGATTAATTTTAAACTTACCCAACATTACTAATGATGTAATACACATAACAACAGGAATCAACTGAACTTCTCCTGATAAGTACAAAGTTGCTTTGCCCATTATTACTGCAGCAGCTAAAATAAATGCTACTGTAGCCGGCGTAACTCCCGCAAATACACCTTTAACTAAATGACTCTCTCTAAACTTTTTTATAAATTCATATACTATATTTACTAAAATAAATGCGGGGATTGATACTCCCAACGTTGCTATTAACGCTCCTTGAAGACCCATAGCTCCATAACCCGCAAAAGTGGCTGCATTAACAGCTATTGGCCCTGGTGTTACTTGAGATATTGCGACCAAATCTGCAAAATCACTTGATGTCATAAGCCCTAAATCATTCATGCCTTGAAATATTAAAGGTAGCATTGCCATTCCGCCACCAAATCCAAAGGCCCCTATTTTAATAAATGTTCCAAAGAGACTAAGCAAAACATTCATTTGCTTTCACCTCTTTCTTTATATTTAATATAACCAATTCCCAATAATGCAGAAACAATTATAATGAAAACTATATCTATGTCAAAAATTATTAAACTTATAAATGCTGCTATAAATACCATCCATTTAAAAAAACCACTTAATACATTTTTGCCTATTCTTATAACGGCCCATATTATCATTGCAGCTGCCGCTGATTTTAACCCAACAAAACCAC
>Ga0209943_1002427_pt1 | contig 10211 bp, 3 predicted proteins | sample SalPonR1_B_D2_MG_FD_185698 | JGI IMG/M metagenome (GOLD analysis project Ga0209943, IMG submission 185698) | Salt pond soil microbial communities from South San Francisco under conditions of wetland restoration - Salt Pond MetaG R1_B_D2_MG... ... | reverse complement strand
GCAGCACGCGCCACAGGCTGCCGAGGCCCGCGCCGGTCAGATGCGCCAGCGTGACCAGTGCGAGGTAGCCGCGCCCGTGGGTCTTGATGAAGTAATGTCTGCGCGAGGCGAACCAGTAGTCCGGCACCCGGCCCCAGCCCTTCATGCCGGTGGAGACCGAGCCGATATGCTCGACCCGGGAGGTGGCCACGTAATATGTCTTCCAGCCTGCCCGTGCGGCGCGGCGGCAGAGGTCGGTTTCCTCGAAATAGAGAAAGAAGGTTTCGTCAAAGCCACCGATCTGATCCAGCACCTCTTGCCGGATCATCAGGCTCGCGCCCGCGAGCCAGTCGACGGGCTGCGTGGTCTCGGGCACCGGAAGGGGGACGGTGTGGCGGCGCAGGATGCGGCTTATGGGGCCCATCCGCGCGGCACCCTCGAATTCGCCCAGGATCGAGGGGAAGCGAAAGCAGGTGACATGGGGCGCGCCGTCGGGGCCGTGGATATGGCTGCCCGCCAGCCCGGCTCTGGGCGTGGCCTCCAGATGTGCCAGAAGCGTGGTGATGGCGTCGGGGGCCGGAAAGGCGTCTGAGTTCAGGATATAGACGTAATCGGGGCGTGCATCATCCGAGAGGCCCGCGCGCATGCCTGCGTTGTTGCCCGCGCCAAAGCCGCCGTTATGGCCGGATTGGATCACGCGGATGCGGTTCCAATCCCTTGTTTCCGCGTGCAGCTTGTCGAAAGAGCCATCGCCCGACGCGTTATCCACGATCACTATCTCGCCCGCGATCCCGTCCATGGCGCGCTGTGCGGCCTGCGCCGCCTTCAGCGTCATGTCGGGCGTGCGCCAGTTGAGCACGATGGTTAGGACGCGGGGGGCGGTCACTCGGCGGCCTCCCGGTGGTCGGGCGGGGCGTCTTGCGTGCCCTCTGCCGTCTCGATCACGCGGCGCATCCGGGCGGCGAGGACGCGGACATTGGGTTCCAGCACCATGGAGTCGTGGGTGCCGGGCACTTCGGTCACGTTCAGGTTCGGCGCTTGCCCGGACCAGTCGTTGTCGGGCAGCACATAGGCGCGCTCACTGCTGACCCATTGGCCGTTTGAGACCTGCCACTTGCCCGATTGCGGCGGGCGGAAGAGGTGCAGCCTGCCGTCCCATGGGCGGACGTGATAGCGGGCGATGGCGCGGTAGAAGGCGGCCTCGATCTCGTGGTCGTGGAACTGATGGTCGGCGGTATCCGCCTGCGCCTGCGGGCGGCGCTTGGCGATTTCCCATGCGACGCGGCGCGCAGCCCATCTGAGCGGGTAGAGCGGGCCATTCGATTTGAATTCCTGCCATTGGATCACGGCCCGGTCGCGGCGCGACAGCGGGCGGCGTTGCGGCAGCGGCGTGTCGAGCAGGATCACCACGGCCACCTCTTCGCCTGCCGCCTCAAGCTGTTGCGCCATCTCGTAGGCGGTGATGCCGCCACCCGAGAAGCCACCCAGCAGGTAGGGGCCATGCGGCTGCACCTGACGGATCTCGGCGATCATGTCGCGGGCGGCCTCGGTCAGGTCGTCATGCGGGGCGTCATCGCCGTAGAGCCCGCGCGCTTGCAGCCCGAAGAACGGCCGGTCATCGCCTAAGAGATGCGCCAGATGGCGCAGGTTGAGCACGTTGCCGAACATGCCCGCGACAAGGAAGAACGGCGTTTTCGCCCCGCCCTCGCCGTGATGCATCGGCACCAGATGGGTGAAGCGGCGGGCGGGCTGCGTCTTGGCCGGGGCCCTCTCGCTCGCCTCCTGCGGGCCGATGCGCGCCTCGATCAGGCGCGCGCAGGCGCGGATGGTGGGGGCCTCGAAGAGGATCGAGATCGGGAAATCGACGCGATAGGCCTTGCGAATCATGCCGAAGAGCCGCACGGCGATCAGCGAATGCCCCCCAAGGTCGAAGAAGCTGTCCTCGACGCCGACCGGGTCGAGGCCGAGAAGGTCGGACCAGAAACCCGCGAGCCGGGTCTCGATCTCGCCCTCGGGGGCGACGTAATCGCCGTCGAGATCGGGCCGCTCGAATCGTTGACCGCCCTCGTCGGGGGTTTGCGCGCCCGCCTCGGCCTGACGGATCAGCGCGGCCAGATCGAGCGAGGAGACCAGCACTTGCGGCTGACCGAGCGCGAGCGCGCGGCGGAATGCCTCGGCCCCCTCGGCGGGCTGGATGCCTTCGCGCAGGTTGTGGCGCAGGCGCTCTTCGGCGGGGCTGTTGGGGGTGGTGTCGGTGCCCGTGTCAAAGCGGATTTCACCGGCGCGGGGCTGTGTGATCGCAAGCCCGCCCGCTTGTTTGCGGATGGCGAAATCCTCGATTTCGACCAGCACGCGGCCATCAGGATCGGTGAGCGTGATATCAAAACGGGCGATGCCGGTCTCCTGCGCCTTATCGGTCGTGAGGCGGATCATGCTCCGGACCTCCGGCCCGAGCGGCGCATGCACCCGCAGCGCGCCATAGGACATCGGCACCCAGAGATCGCTGCCGTCATAGCCGTCGATCAGCCCCATGGCCCAGCCGGTGGCGATATCCATCAGGGCGGGGTGCAGGAGGTGGCCGTTTGCCAGATCGCCCTGCGCCTCGGCGGGCAGGCGCAGATGGGCGAGGCCCTCGCCCGTGCCGAGGCCACGGGCCTGAAGCACGCGCCAGCGGGGGCCGAAATCAAGATGCGCCTCTTGCGGGGAGGGGAGCGGATCGGTGCTGGCCTGTTCCCAGCTCTCCATACGCATGCGCATGGTGTCGACGTCACGCGGGGCGGGGGGCGTGAGGGGCAGCAGGCGCAGATCGGCCTCGGCCAGCGTGACCCAGCCCTGACGGCCCGCCTGCAGGTGGTCAGCCTCGATCCGCGCGGCGTAGCCCTGGTCGCTGCGGCTGAGCGTTAGCCGCATCTCGCGTGCGGCCCCTTTAGCGAGGTCGAAGGGGCGCAGGAACATCAGATCGCGGATCTCGAACGCGCCCTCCTCGCCCTGCGCGCAGAGCGCCTGCGCCAGCAGGTCGAGATAGCCGGTGCCGGGCAGAAGCGCCTGACCGTCCTTCGTGCGGTGCTGATCGAAGACCCAATGGGTCGCGGCGCTATAGGTCGCGTGAAAGACGCGGTTGCCCTCGGCGTCGAAGCCCGCCTCGTCGATGAGCGGGTGATCGACCGGCAGGCGCGGGGCGGTGGGAATGGTCCCGCTTTGCTGCGCCACGGCCTCGGCGGCCATGCCGACCCCGGCCCAGATGCCCCAGTCGAGCGCCAGAACACGGGTGCGCCCGCCCGCCCGCGACCGGGCATAAGCGTTGAGATATTCGTTGGCGGCGACGTAATCGATCTGTCCGGCGGGGGCGGTGGCGGTGGAGGAGGACGAGAACAGCACCAGCCAGTCGAGCGTGCCGTCGGGAAAGACCTGCTCCAGCACCTGTGTGCCGTGGATCTTGGGGGTGAACACATCCTCGATCGTCTCGGGCCCCTTGGCCAGAAGGGGCGCGTCGGCGATGACACCGGCGGCGTGGATCACGCCGTTGAGGCGGCCAAACCGCGTCTCGATCTGCGATGTCGCGGCCTGCATGTCCTCGATATTGCTGACATCGCCCGCGATCACCATGACCTCGCCGCCAAGCGCCTCAAGGCGGGAGACGGCGGCGATGCGGCGGGCGAGCGGATCACCGGCCCCGCGCGTCGCGGTGATGCGGGGCCAATCGGCGCGGGGCGGCAGGGCGTGGCGGGCCATGAGCACGATATTGGCGTTGTTCTGCGTGATGAGGTCTTCGGCCAGCGTAAGGCCGATACCGCCGAAACCGCCGGTGATCAGCACGGTGTCGCCCTCTGCAATCGGGGCGGTGCCGGGGGTGAGTGCGGTCTCGCGCCACTCGGCCTCGTAGCGTCGGGTGCCGCGCAGGGCGGCGGCGTGGCAGCGGGGGTCTTGTGCGAGGTCTTCGAGCAGGCGGGTGACAAGCCCCGCATCGGGCGCGCCGCGCGCGGGCAGGGTCAGATCGAGGCTGGCGGTGGTCACATGCGGCATCTCGCGCGGGATCAAGCGGAGCGGGCCCGCGAGCGTGGATTTGGCGGGGTAGGGCAGTGCTTCGTCATGCACCTGCGCCGCGCCGGTGGTGAAGGCGGTGATGTGCAGGGGGGTGTCCAGCCCCTCGTCACCCATGGCCTGTGCGAGAAAGAGCAGGCTGTAAAAGCCCTGTTCCTGCACCCGGTGGAAAAAGCTGGAGCCGGGGCGGTGATGCTCATCCCGCGTGACCAGCCAGAAATGCGCGACGCGGGTGGGGGTGCGGCTGTCGGCGACCAGCGCGCGGATCAACTGGTCATAGCCTTCGCGGCCGCGTTCCGGGGAGAGGGTGTAGCGGCCCTCCTCCAAACGCGCGAAGCTGTCGCCGGGGGTGACGGTGGTGACGGTATGGCCTGCCTTGGTGAGACGCTCGGCCACGGCGCGGGCAAGGCCGGTGTCGTCCTCGAAGATCAGCCATGTTTCCCTGGGCAGTTGCGCAAGATCGGCATCCGAGGTGATCTCGACCTCCGCCAGCCGGGGCCGCCAATGGGGGGTATAGCCCCATTGAGCGAGGTCGTCGCGATGGGTGGGCCAGTCGTTTTCGGCTGTCTCGCGCGGGGCGCCGGGGGCGATGAAATAGGGTTTGTGCTGAAAGGCGTAAGAGGGCAGCGGCACGCGGCTGCGCGTCGCCTCGCCCCAGATCTGCGGCCAGTCGATCTCGACGCCCACGGCCCAGAGGCGGGCGAGCATGGCCATGAAATATTCGTCATCGGCGATGCTGTCCTCGGGGTGGCGCAGGGTGCCAATGACCTGATTGGCGCTGATCGCGCCATGGGCCTGTGCCAGTGACGAGAGCGCCTTGCCGGGGCCGACCTCGAGGAAGACGCGGGCCGGGGTTTCGCTGAGCCGGGTGAGGCCGTCGGCGAACTGCACGGTGTGGCGCAGGTGGCTGACCCAATAGGCAGGGTCGGTGGCCTGTTCTGCCGTGAGGTAATCGCCGGTGCGATTGGACAGGATGGGGATTTGCGGCGGGTTGAGTTGGATGGAGCGCAGGTAGGCGCCGAAGCGGTCCAGAATGGGCTCCAGCATCCGGCTATGTGCGGCGATGTCGATGGCGATGCGCTGCGGCTCGATCCCGTCGGCGCGCAGGCGGGTGTCGAGATCAATGAGTGCGGCATCCGGCCCGGAGATGGCGGTGAGGTCGGGGGCGTTGAGCGCGGCGATGTCGAGCGCGTCGCCGAGATAGGGTTTCACGGCTTCGGCGGAGAGCGGGACGCTGAGCATGCCGCCCTTGTCGATGCTGTCGAAGAGCGTCCCGCGCAGGTGGACGAGGCCGATGCAATCCTCAAGGCTCAGAACCCCCGCCAGACAAGCGGCGGTGTTCTCGCCCATGGAATGGCCGATCAGGGCGGCGGGGGTGATGCCCCAGCTTTGCCAGAGTTGGGCCAGCGCATATTCGGTGATCATGATCAGCGGCAGTTGCGCTGAGGGGCGTTTCAGCCGCTCCGCCGCCGCCGCCACCTGATCGCGCTCCGGCAGCCAGAGCGCGCGGATGTCGTAATCGAGTTTTGGCGCGAGGATATCGAGGCCGCGATCCATCCATTCGGCAAAGACCGGCTCGGTCTCATAAAGATCGCGGGCCATTCCGGCATATTGCGCGCCGCCGCCGGGGAACATGAAGACCACATCCGGATTGTCGAGCGCCTGATGGGTAAAGACCCGGCGGGTGTCGCCTTTCTCCAGCCGGTCGGCGGCCTCGGCGTGGCTGCGGGCGACGGTGACGCGGCGACGCTCGAACGCCCGGCGACCCTCTTTGAGCGTGTGGGCCACATCGGCCAGCGGCTGTTCGGGATGGTCGCGCAGATGCGCGGCAAGGCGGGTGGTGGCGTCGTCCAGTGCGGATTTCGAGCGCGCGGAGATCACGATAGGCTGGAACGGCCAATCGCTCTCTTCGGGGGCGGCACGGGCGGGCGGCTCTTCCAGAACCACATGCGCGTTGGTGCCGCCGACGCCGAGGGAATTGACCCCTGCGCGGCGAGGGTGGCCGCGTTTCGGCCACGGCGTGAGGCGGTCATTGACCGAGAACGGACTGCCGTCAAAACCGATGGCGGGGTTGGGGGCCTCATAGCCCAAAGAGGGCGGCATCTCACCGTGATAGAGCGCCAGCGTGGCCTTGATCAGGCTGGCCACGCCCGCCGCCGTGTCGAGATGGCCGATATTGGTTTTCACGCTGCCGATGCGGCAGAAATCCGTGGCTTGGGTCGTCTCGCGGAACGCCTGGCTAAGGGCCGCGACCTCAATGGGATCGCCGAGATAGGTGCCGGTGCCGTGGCATTCGATATAGTCCACGCTGTCCGCCGTGACGCCCGCCAGCGCCTGCGCCTCGGCCACCGCTGCGGCCTGACCGTCGACCGAGGGCGCGAGATAGCCCGCCTTGGCCGCGCCGTCATTGTTGACCGCAGAGCCCTTGATCACGCCCCAGATGTGATCGCCGTCGGCCAGTGCATCCTCCAGCCGCCGCAGCACCACCATGCCCGCGCCGGAGCCGAAGACGGTGCCCTGCGCGCGGTGATCGAAGGCGTGGCATTCGCCGTCGGGCGAGAGGATCTCGCCCTCCTTGTGGATGTAGCCACGGTTCTGCGGCAATTCGATGGTGACACCCCCCGCGAGCGCCATGTCGCATTCGCCGTTGAGCAGGGATTGCGCGGCATAATGCACCGCGACGAGCGAGGTGGAACAGGCGGTTTGCAATCCGAGGCTTGGCCCCTTGAGATCAAGGATATGGCTGAGCCGCGTGGTCAGGAAATCCTTGTCATTGCCGGTATGGCGCAACAGGAACATGCCGACATCGTCCACCAAGTCGCGGTTGGAGCAGAGATTGAAGTAGAAATAGCTGCCCATGCCGCAGCCCGCGAACACGCCGATCGGGCCTGGAAAGCTCTGGGGCATGTGGCCCGCATCCTCAAGCGCCTGCCAGGCCACCTCGAGAAAGCGGCGGTGCTGCGGGTCGAGGATCGCCGCCTCCTTGGGGCCGAAGCCGAAGAATTCGGCATCGAACATCTCAAACCCGTCGAGCGGTGCAGCATAGGGCACGTAATCGGGGCGGCGGATGGTTTGCAGTGCCTCTCCGGCGGCCAGCAACTCTGCCTCGCTCAGCCGACGGATGGCGCGGCGACCAGCGCGCAGATTCGCCCAATACTCGGCCACGTTCCGCGCACCGGGCAGATGCGCGGCCATGCCGACGATGGCAATCTCGGTGCCGTTTGAGTCGGTCGCGTTCATGTCACAGGCCATCAATGAACAATGCTGAAATCATAAGGTGTCCCGTATCTCTTCACAATACGACGGTTTTGCGGCATCGCCTTGGCAATACCTATCTTTTCGGCCTCGCCGATTCGCTCACCAGCCCGAGAGTGCAGCCAGGTCGGAAATCGCGCGACCATTGATCCAGAAGGCCAGCAGGACGACGCCAAGACTCAGCCCGGCCATGACAGCATCATGCAGCGGATCCCAGGCCTGCATGCGCCGGGCGAGCCAAACGACCACCGGATAGGCTACTATCATCGCCGCCCCGTAACTCAGCAGCGCCCCCATAAGCCCGCCCCATTCCAGGCCGAGCACGAGGGCGGCGATCATCACCACCGCCTTGGCCAGCGTCAGCACGAAAAATCGTTTCGAGTCGCCGGCCGCGAGCGACGCCTGATCGTAGGTCATCACGATAATCTGCGGTATCTGCATCGCGGCGATGACCACCACGACCGCGCCGGCCATCGCGTAGCGATCATCATACATGATCCCGATGAGCCAGACGCCAAGACAGGCAAACCCGGCGCTGAGCGCGATAAGGCCCGTTGTGACGGCAAAACGCATGCGCCGCAGCTTGGCGAAATTCGCGGTGCTCTCGCCGGGGGGCAGTTCTCGGTAAATCGGGATCAGCATGCGCCAGGTGAACATATTGCCCAGAAGCATCGGGAAGGACGCGAGAAAGAAGCCGATATTATAGACGCCGAACACGTCGAAACTCAGGTACTTGCCGAGGATCAGCTTGTCCGCCTGATTGAAGAGAAATCCGCAAATCGTGCTGAGAAAGATCCATTGCCCGAAATTCACCAACTCGCGCAGGGCCGGGCGGTCCCAGCCAAAGCGGTTGTGCGCGCCGGGCAGGGTGAGCCAGTGCAATGCGAGGGCGACGCTGGTGCTGATGACATTGGCGAGAACCAGTGCCCAGACGGATTGCAACCACCATGCCAGTGCGATGCCGGCGACGATTCCGGTGATCTGCACGCCGAATTCGATCGAGGTCAGTCGCCCCCAACGCAGGTGCCGCTTGGCGGTATCGAGCGCGGTGGGGTTGAGCCCCGCGATCAGCAGCGCGACACCCGCCACCGGCAGCAGGTGCAGCAGTTGCGGTTCTTCATAAAACCACGCGAGCGGCCAGGCGAGCGCGCAGGCCGTCAGAAAAAGCGCCACGCCGCGCAGCACCTGAATGGTCCAGGCGGTATTCAGAAAAACCTGGTCGTCGCCCCGTTTGCTCTGCATGATGGCGGGGCTTACGCCGACATCGGAGAATTGCATCAATCCCTGGATGACCACGTTGACGATGGCCATCACGCCGAAGGCCTCTGGAAAAAGCAGTCGGGCGAGGATCAGGTTGGAGGCGAGGCGCAAAATCTGTGAGCCGCCGAATCCGGCGACCGTCAACGCGGAAGAACGCAACGCCCGGGCTAGCAGCCCCTCGCCTGAAAAAGCCTGTTTTGCGGCGCGCATCGATCCTCTTTCGCGGTTTGTGGATGCTAGTCGGATCATGGCGGCTATTTGATGGCAATTCCATTGAAATCGTGTGATTTTCCGGGGACGGGAGATCCTCGGGTCAGGCGAGGGGAGGAGAGGTGAATGATGGTGGGCGCCACTTGCGTCAGGCCCGAGTATGACATGTGAGGTCAGCGACCGCGTGCCCAGCCCTTGCCCCGGCGCAGGCGGGTGGCAAGGGCGACAGCGACGTAGGCGGCAAAGCCGAGAGGTGCGCGCAGGCCTGCACGCATCATCCAGCCCGGCCCCGTGGGACGCGGGTCGTCATTGGCCGGGAGCGCCGGGTAGAGTCGGCGAATTTCGGCTACACCCGCATCCTGTCTGCGGCGGACGCGCACCAGCGCGCCGAAGCCCTCAACAATGGGCCAGTCGTAGGGGGCGGGTACGGCGATACGCTCGGCCGGGGCAAAGTTGAGCCGGGCGAATGTATCGTCCGAGATGATCTCGGGCCACTCCCCCCACCGAGCGCGCCCGGCGCTGTTCATCGCGAAAAGCCCGCAGCCCGGCACGCCGTGGTGAAAGAACGGGACTTTGCAGTAAAACTTTGCATAGGCGCGGCTGATGGCGGTTTCGGGGATGGGGATCACGACGCGCCCGCTGCCATAAGCGGCGGCGTTGCCGTCGAGCGCCTGCACGAGTTCGGCGCAGAGCCGGGGCGAGACGATCACATCGGCATCGAGATAGGCCAGAACGCGCCCGCGTGCCCTAGTCTCGCCTGTGTTCAACGCGCCGGGCTTGCCGCCCTCGGAGCGTTCGAGAACCGATAGCGTCCAGCCACGGGCCGTGGCCGCATCTGTGCAGGCACGCGCCTCGGCGGTGGTCGCATCGGCGCAGCCATTGGCCACCACGATCACCTCGGCACCGCCCGGCACGGGGCTCGAGGCGAAGAGCGCGCGCAGGCAGGCACCGATCAGGCCCGCCTCGTCATGAGCGGGGATGATTACGCTGAGCGCCGGTTTTTGCGCGTCGGTCAACACAGGGTTTCCAGTTCGGAGCTTGGCGGCCCTACCCGGGGGGCGGGGCACTATGCTAAGCCTTAGCCGAGAACCCTGCCCGAGCGGAACCAGAAATGCCCGAAGACACGCCCCAGACCATGCCTCTTGGCTATCTCGTGCCGCAGTTTCCGGGGCAGACGCATGTCTTTTTCTGGCGCGAACTGGCGGAGCTGGAGCGGTTGGGCGTTATCCCCCACATCTTGAGCACGCGGCCGCCGCCCAAGGGACTGATCTCGCACGAGTGGTCGCAGGCGGCGATGGCGCGGACAACCTATCTTGGAAAGGCGGATGTTGCGGCGGCGCTGATCGGTGCGCTGCGCGCGCCGTGGGCCGAGATCCTGCGCGAGGGCGAGGGACGCGCGTTCCTGCGCGACGTTGTGATCTGTCTGCCGGCCGCCCGGGCGTTGATCGCCAGCTGCCGCGCCCGTG
>Ga0209943_1002425_pt1 | contig 10227 bp, 10 predicted proteins | sample SalPonR1_B_D2_MG_FD_185698 | JGI IMG/M metagenome (GOLD analysis project Ga0209943, IMG submission 185698) | Salt pond soil microbial communities from South San Francisco under conditions of wetland restoration - Salt Pond MetaG R1_B_D2_MG... ... | reverse complement strand
GATGACGAGGCGCTGGCCAAGAAATTCAACTCGGCGATCTTCCCCGGCATCCAGGGCGGGCCGCTGATGCATGTAATCGCGGCCAAGGCCGTCGCCTTCGGCGAGGCGCTGCGCCCGGAATTCAAGTCCTACATTCAGCAGGTCATCAGGAACGCGCAGGCGCTGTCGGACCAGTTGATCAAGGGCGGGCTGGATACCGTGACCCATGGCACCGATACCCATGTCGTGCTGGTCGATCTGCGTCCCAAGGGCGTCACCGGCAATATCGTCGACAAGGCGCTGGGCCGGGCACACATCACCTGCAACAAGAACGGCGTGCCGTTCGATCCGGAAAAACCCACGGTCACCAGCGGCATCCGCCTCGGCTCTCCGGCGGGCACGACGCGCGGGTTCGCCGAAGCGGAGTTTCGTCAGATCGCCGACTGGATCATCGAGGTGGTCGATGGCCTCGCCGCGAATGGCGAAGAGGGCAACGCGGCGGTCGAGGCCAAGGTGAAGGCCGAGGTTGCGGCACTCTGCGCCCGCTTCCCGCTCTACCCGAACCTCTGAGGCGACACGCCTTGCGATCAGGCCCGCGCGACGACACCGTCGCGCGGGTTTCTTGTGTCCGGATCAGGCGCGGTGTCCACGGGTCACCCCGCACCCTGCCAGCGGATCAGGGCGTATATCAGCCCGCCCAACACGATCAGGTTCAGCACGATCCCCCCCAAAAGGCGCAGGATCGCGGTCTTGCGCGCCTCGGCGGGGTCGAGCGTGTCGAGATAGCGGTGCATATCGGTGAAGGCATTGTTCACGCCCGACATGTCCAGCACCCGGGCGAGCTTGGGATGGGCCATCCAATCCTGCGCACCCAGAATGATCGCCCCCGCACGCCGCTGACGCCGGGGCAGGCGCCGCCCGGCCCGGCGCAGTTGCCGCTCGAGCGTCGCGCCGCGCAGGCGCATCCTCTCCGAGAGCGCGGTTTGCAGCCGCGCCACTTTCGTTTGAAACTCTTCCGTATCAATCACTTGCTTACCCCTTCGGGCAGAGTGTAGCGGGCTGTTGCACCCCGCTCAAGGGGGCTGGTCATTGATCCGCCGGGGCGATATTCAGGGCCCATGTTGAACCGGATCGAACATGGTGCACCGACGGACAGGCCCGGCTTGGTGATCGTTCACGGGCTCTATGGCTCGGGGCGGAACTGGGGGGTGATCGCGAAACGTCTCGCGGACAGCCGTCACGTGGTCGCCGTGGATCAACGCAATCACGGGGCAAGCCCCTGGTTTGACACGCACTCCTACGAGGACATGGCCGCCGATCTGGCCGACGTGATCGAGGAGACCGGCGCCCCCTGCGACGTGCTCGGGCATTCGATGGGGGGCAAGGCGGCGATGGTTCTTGCTCTGACGCGGCCCGATCTGGTCAACAGCCTGATTGTGGCAGATATAGCGCCTGTCGCCTATGAGCACAGCCAGATACAGTATATCGAGGCGATGAAAGCGGTGGATCTGTCACGGGTCGAGCGCCGCTCTGACGCCGCAGGCCAATTGCGCGAGACGGTGGACAACCCCGCGCTTGTGCCGTTCTTTCTGCAGGCGCTGGAGGTGACCGAGAAACGCTGGCTTCTCAACCTCGACACGCTGGCGCGCGAGATGCCGAAGATCCTCGGCTTTCCCGACGTCTCAGGCTCTTATGACGGGCGCACCCTGTTCCTGAGTGGCGCGGAGTCCGATTATGTCGGGCACGCGCATCGCGACCGGATCAAGGCGCTGTTCCCGGCGGCGCAGTTCGCCAAGATCCCCGGCGCGGGGCATTGGCTGCATGCCGAGAAGCCGCGCGAATTCGAGGCGGCGGTGCGCGCGTGGCTGAAGGGCTGAGCGCGGCGATCAGCCGTCCTCGTAGAGCATTTTCGTGACGAGATAGGTCACCGGAAAGGCCGCGACAAAGCCGAGCGCGGCGGCGATCAGGATTGGAACCAGCGTATCCTGCCCGATCACGAGGGCCGCGATCACGGCAGACCCGGCAAGGGTGGACCCGATGAAAAGATGAAGGATGAAACCAAGGCGCAGCATTGGGGGTCTCCGGAGTTTTGATTGTCCGGCACACCCTAGCGGCAGCGGCGTGCGTTCGCCTTGATCTGGGTCAGGATGGCCGCAATTTACACGCACGGCCCCCCGTTTTCCATCCTCGTCGATGGCATTTGCGGCCCGCAGCGCGGCGCGGTATGCAAGGGGCCTGATACAGGAGAACGCGATATGAAATTTGTGATGATCGGGCTGCTGGCCTGCACGGCATTGGCCGCCTGCGAGACGGTGCAAGGCGCCGGGCGCGACCTGCAGAGCGCGGGCCGCGCGGTGGAACAGGCTGCGGATTGAACGCGGGGCGGCCTCAGACTTCGGGTTGCGACGGGTCGGGGATGAGACCGCCCTCACGGGTGTGATCGAAATTCGGGTCCTTGCGCTTGACTCGGCGCGAGATCAGGTAGGCCAGCGGCCACGCGGCGAGCGCGCCCACAACGGCGGCCCCTCCAATGGCGGGCCACGTATAGTAGCCGAGCGCCAGAACGGTAATGACCAGCCCGCCGACGGTCACGGGCCCGGTTGCAAGGGTGAGATACAGACTCAGACGGTCCATGATGGTCCTCCTTTCGCTGTCCCTTTGAAGTGGGGACAGGGGAGGGGGTGTGTCAAGGGGAGCGCTAGATGCGCTTCTTGACGAACTCCGTCAGGATCACGATGCGCTGGCCCTCGACGCGGCCTTCGATATGCGCCGGATTGTCGGGGACAAGCGAGATGCCGCGTACCGCCGTGCCGCGCTTGGCGGTGAAACTGGCGCCTTTCACGGGCAGGTCCTTGATCAGCACCACGGTATCGCCCTGCATCAGCGGTACGCCGTTGCTGTCGCGATGGCCGCTGTCACGGGCGATGTTCTCGACCCAGGCGCGGGTGTCGTCATCAAGCCAGAGCTGACTCGCCAGATCGCGCGCCCAGTCGTGCTCTGAAAGGCGGTCCAGCATGCGCGCGGCGAGGACCTGCGTGGCGGTATTCTCGGACCACATCGCGGCGGCAAGACAGCGCCAGTGGTCGGGGTCGGGCGTACCCGTGATCTGGTCCGTACAGGTTCCGCAGAGCGCGGCACTCGCCCCGTCCGGGCCGCCGGTCACGGGGGTGTCTGTCAGCGGGGCATCGGCAGAGCAAAGCGCACAGGTCATGGGAGAGGTGTCCGGGATAGGGGGCAGTTGGCCTGGCTATAGGCGCAATGCGGCGGCGGGGGAAGGGGTTGTAGGCTGAGAGATAACCCACCGGTTCGGCGGTTGTGACCGGTGGAGCGTTGGAGTCCAGCCTACGGCATGTTGCGATTGCCTAAGGATGCGTTATCGTGCTGCCACGCCCCCAAGGGGTTGCGAGACTGAAGGAGTTACAGTTTTGAAGTTTCGACGCCTCGCAGTTGTGCTGCTTGCCTTGGTTGCCGGGCAAGCGAAAGCAGATTTGGTACCGCATGTCAGACACCCGGGCGACGCAATCGCCAGTTGCACCATTAATAACGGCAATCCAAAAGAGAATCCGATTTGGCTCTTCTACCCACATAATGGCGAACTGTGGATAGGAAATGGAGGTCCTGTGGGCAGGGTAGTCCAAGCAGATGACGATTATCTGGTTGGACGGATTGAGATGTACTTTTGGCCTAATGTCCACTTTGGGCATATTCTCATTGAGCGAGAAACTTTGAATTACTTTGAAACGAGAATATCGTCAGTTTGCGAAAACGCTTCGTGTTCTCTCCAAACGGAGAAGTTCGAAGGTAGCTGTACCCTACACTAGGCTGCTCTTTCGAAGCAAAAATGTGTAACTGTTTAGTTAACTTCAATCATCCATCTTCAACGCCGATATAAACGCCTCTTGCGGGATCTCCACTCGCCCGAACTGGCGCATCTTCTTCTTGCCGGCCTTCTGCTTTTCCAGCAGCTTTTTCTTCCGAGTCGCATCCCCGCCATAGCATTTCGCCGTCACGTCCTTGCGCAGCGCCGAGAGGGTCTCGCGCGCGATGACCTTGCCGCCGATGGCCGCCTGAATGGGGATCTTGAACATGTGGCGGGGGATCAGGTCTTTCAGCTTCTCGCACATCGCGCGCCCGCGCTGTTTGGCGCGGTCACGGTGGACCATCATCGACAGCGCGTCGACCGGCTCGTCATTGACGAGAATCTGCATCTTCACGAGATTGTCCGCGCGGTAGCCTTCCAGCTGATAATCGAACGAGGCATAGCCCTTGGTCACCGATTTCAGCCGGTCGTAGAAGTCGAACACCACCTCGTTCAGCGGCAGGTCATAGACCACCATCGCACGCGCCCCGGCATAGGTGAGATCGAGCTGGATGCCGCGCCGGTCCTGGCAGAGCTTGAGCACGTCGCCGAGATACTCGTCGGGCACCAGGATCGTCGCCTTGATGCGCGGTTCCTCGATATGGTCGATATGGCTGGGGTCGGGCATGTCGGCGGGGTTGTGCAATTCGCGTTCCTCGCCATCCTTCATGAACAGGTGATAGACGACCGACGGCGCGGTTGTGATCAGCTCGATATCATACTCGCGCTCGACCCGGTCGCGGATAACCTCAAGGTGCAACAGCCCCAGAAAGCCGCAGCGGAAGCCGAAGCCAAGCGCGGCGGAGCTTTCCATCTCGTAGCTGAAGGAGGCGTCGTTCAATGCCAGTTTCTCGATCGCGTCGCGCAGGTCTTCGAATTGCGCGGAATCCACCGGGAAGAGGCCGCAGAACACCACCGGCACCGAGGGTTTGAAGCCCGGAAGCGCCTTGTCGCAGGGGCGTTTGACGTGGGTGATCGTGTCACCCACGCGAGTGTCGCGGACCTGCTTGATCGACGCCGTGATGAAGCCGATCTCGCCCGGCCCCAACTCATCGACCACGGTCATCGCGGGGCGGAACACGCCGATCCGCTCGACATTGTAGGTGGCGTCGGTCTGGAGCATGCGAATCCGGTCGCCCTTTTTCATCACGCCGTCCATGATCCGCACCAGCACCACGACCCCCAGATAGAGGTCGTATTTGCTGTCCACCAGCATCGCCTTGAGGGGCGCATCGCGGTCGCCTGCGGGCGGCGGCAGGTGGGCGATGATCGCCTCCAGCACCTCGCGGATGCCCTGCCCGGTCTTGGCCGAAACCGGAATCGCTCCGCTCGCGTCGATGCCGATCACTTCCTCGATCTGTTCCGCCACCCGGTCGAGATCCGAGGCGGGCAGGTCGATCTTGTTGAGCACCGGCACCAACTCGTGATCCGCGTCGATCGCCTGATAAACATTGGCCAGCGTCTGCGCCTCGACGCCCTGCGTGCTGTCCACCACCAGAAGCGAGCCTTCGACCGCGCGCATCGAGCGTGACACCTCGTAGGAGAAATCCACGTGACCGGGCGTATCGATCAGGTTGAGCACGTATTGCTGACCGTCGTCGGACGAATAGTCGATGCGGACGGTGTTGGCCTTGATGGTGATGCCGCGCTCGCGCTCGATATCCATGCTGTCGAGCAACTGCTCTTTCATGTCCCGTTCGGCGACCGTGTCCGTCATCTGGATCAGCCGATCGGCAAGCGTGGATTTACCGTGGTCGATATGCGCCACGATGGAGAAATTGCGGATGTGCGAGAGCGGTGTCATGGCTCTGGCATATGTATGGGAATGGGGGGTTGGTCAAGGTGGATTGCGGGAATGGGGCGCCTGAGCCGCATGGATTCCGTGCGCGTCGGAGGGGCGGGATGTGGTAGGCTCGAGTCAGGCAGACAAGGAGGCGATCATGGCAGAGGTCAAGGCGGTAGCTGTGCGTGTCGAGGGCCGGGTGCAGGGGGTGAGCTTTCGCGCCTGGACACAGGTCGAGGCGCAGGGGCGCGGGCTGTCTGGCTGGGTGTGCAACACGGCCGACGGCTCGGTTCTGGCGCATCTGGAAGGGCCGGGCGCAGAGGTCGACGCGATGCTTGCAGCGCTGCACAAGGGCCCGCCTGCAGCAATCGTGCGTGCAGTGACGGTCGATGAGGCGGCACCCGAGGGCGCGTCGCATTTCGACATCCGGCGGTAATGGGGGGATGCGGGCGGTGGGACAGTATTGGCCTGTTGCTGCCGTTCGGATGCAGCACCAATGCGCGGAATCAAGGTGCCGCAGGCACCGCCGCGCAGCGCCCGACCGCCCCCTCGGGCGGGCGCTTTTGCAACGTATCAAGCCATTGAAACCGCGGGAGTGTCTGGCTGGCATAAAGTGCGGTCCACCGAGGTTGTTGCGCCCACCCGGCGGTCGGGCACCGCGCGGCTCATCTCGTTGACACCAAAGGTCCGCTTCAGGCCAAACACCTCTCTCGCCGCTCAGTCCCGCGTGCCGGAGAACCGCGCCTGCCAATCCTCACGCTGATCATCGGTGATCTTGGAAAAGAGCACCTCAGGCACCTCGAAGGCATGGCCGGGGGCGAGGACACCAAGCGCGCCGGGCACGTCATCGGGCCAGTGGGCATCCTTGGTCTTCATCGCCGCCAGCATCGCGGCGGCGGCATCGGGAATGAACGGGGCCGAGAGTACCGCGTAAAGGCGGATGAGGTTGAGCGCGAGGCGGATCTGCATCGCCGCCGTCTCCGGGTCCTCCTTGAAGGTCGACCACGGGGCGGCCTCTTGCAGGTATTCGTTGCCCTCGACCCAGATGGCGCGCAGCGCGGTGGCGGATTTGCGCACCTCCATCGCCTGCATGTGGGCCTCGTAGTCGCGGATGCGGGTGCTCAGACGCGCGATCAGCGCCTCCTCGCGTGCGCCGTACGCCCCGCCCGCCGGCACCGCCTCGCCGAATTTCGAGCGGCAGAACTTGGTCACGCGAGAGACGAAATTGCCCAGCACATCAGCGAGGTCCTTGTTCACGCTGGCTTGGAAATTCTCCCAGGTGAACTCTGCATCCGAGCTTTCGGGCGCATGGCTCAGCAGCCACCAGCGCCAGTAATCGGCAGGCAGGATCTCGAGCGCCTGATCCATGAACACGCCGCGCCCGCGCGAGGTGCTGAACTGGCCGCCGTCGTAGTTGAGGTAGTTGAACGACTTGATGTAATCCACCAGCTTCCACGGCTCGGCTGAGCCAAGGATCGTGGCCGGAAAGCTGAGCGTGTGAAAGGGCACATTGTCCTTGCCCATGAACTGAGTGTAGCGCACGTCGCCCGCCCCTTTGTCGGTGCGCCACCAGCGCTCCCATGCATCGGCGGTCAGCCCGTTCGCCTCGGCCCATTCGGCCCCGCAGGCGATATATTCGATGGGGGCGTCAAACCAGACATAGAACACCTTGCCCTCCATACCCGGCCAGTCCGCGTCGCCGCGCTTCACCGGAATGCCCCAATCGAGATCGCGGGTGATGCCCCGATCCTGTAGCCCGTCGCCGTCATTGAGCCATTTCTTGGCGATCGAGGTGGTGAGGATCGGCCAATCGGTCTTGGAGTCGATCCACGCCTCAAGCTCGTCCTTCATCTGCGATTGGCAGAGATAGAGATGCTTGGTCTCGCGCATCTCCAGATCGGTCGCGCCCGAGATCACCGAGCGGGGCTCGATCAGATCGACCGGGTCGAGCTGCTTGGTGCAGTTGTCGCATTGATCGCCGCGCGCCGAGTCGAAGCCGCAATTGGGGCAGGTGCCCTCGATGTATCGGTCAGGCAGATAGCGCCCGTCGGTGGGCGAATACATCTGCGTCTCTGACACCTCGCGGATCAGCCCCTGTTCAAAGAGGCGCTTGGCGAAGTGCTGGGTCAGCCGATGGTTCTGCGGTGAGGAGGAACGCCCGAAATGGTCGAAGCTCAGGCGGAAGCCGTCGGAGAGCCGCTTTTGCACCTGCCACATCTCGGCGCAATACTCGGCCACCGGCTGGCCCGCCTTGGCGGCGGCCAGTTCGGCGGGGGTGCCGTGCTCATCGGTGGCGCAGAGGAACAGCACCTCGTCACCCCGCGCCCGGCAGTAGCGCGCGAACAGATCGGCGGGCAGCTGGCTGCCCACCAGGTTGCCGAGATGCTTGATCCCGTTGATATAGGGGATCGCCGAGGTGATCAGATGACGTGCCATCGGGAATATCTGCCTTTTCCGGGTCGCTTTGGTTGCCACTGCGTTTATCCGTCCTGCGCCCAAAGGACCAGAGGGGCGCCCCGCCGTGCCGCATAAATATGCATCGACATGGCCCGGCCTGTGTTCGTCTGTCACACCCGTTGAAACGGGTTTGACCCTTGCCGGTGCCGGTGCTAGCGCCGCGCGTGACGGGGCCCGGGATGCCCGCGGATCATGCGATAGGAGTGCCCGACATGTTCAAGGTTCTGGGATCGGTCTGGGCGCTGCTTCTGGGCATGTTGCTGGTGATGATCGGGAACGGCATGCAGGCCACGCTGATGGGGGTGCGCGGCGGCATCGAGGGCTTTGGCACGCTGCAACTCTCGGTGATCACATCGGCCTATTTCCTGGGCTTCCTGATCGGCAGCCGGGTGACCCCGGAAATGATCCGCCGGGTCGGGCATGTGCGGGTCTTCGCGGCCCTGGGCTCGTTCATCTCGGCAGGGCTCATCGCGTTCCCCGTGCTCACCGATCCCTATAGCTGGACGGTGATCCGCATCCTGCTCGGCTTCTGCCTGTCGGGGGTCTATGTCACCGCCGAAAGCTGGCTCAACAACGCCGCCACCAACACCACCCGGGGGCAGATCATCTCGGCCTACATGGTGGCGCAGACCACGGGCATCATCGCCGCGCAGGGGCTGATGAACGTGGGCGACGCGGCGGGGTATCTGCTGTTCGTGGTGCCCTCGATCCTGGTGTCACTCAGCTTTGCGCCGATCCTGCTGTCGGTGACGCCCACGCCCGCCTTCGAGACCGATAAACCGATGACCCTGCGCCAGCTTTACGAGAGCTCGCCGCTGGCCAGCGTCGGGATGCTGATCCTGGGCGGCATTTTCGCGGCACAGTTCGGCATGGCCTCGGTCTACGGCGCGCAGGCGGGGCTGAGCGTGGCGCAGATCAGTGGCTTCGTCGCCGCGATCTTCGCGGGGGCTGTGGCCTTTCAACTGCCCATCGGCTGGCTGTCGGATCGTATCGACCGGCGCTGGCTGATCCTCGGCGTGGCCGTGGTCGGCGCGCTCAGCACCGGGGTCGGCGTGTTCCTCGGCGTGGATTTCGAGACCCTTCTGGTGCTGGGTTTCATCATGGGGGGCATGGCCTCGCCGCTCTATTCCCTCTTCATCGCCTATACCAACGACTTCCTTCAGGTCGAGGACATGGCCGCCGCCTCGGGCGGGCTGGTCTTCGTCTACGGGATGGGCGCGATCTTCGGGCCTATGATCACCGGCCAGTTGATGGAGGTGGTGGGGCCACATGGGTTCTGGCTGTTTCTGGCCGCGCTGTTCACGCTGATCGCGCTCTATGCCGGCTGGCGGATGACGCGGCGGCCCTCGGTGCCGGTGGACGAGACCGGGGCCTATGTTGGGGTCAGCCCGACAGGCTCGCCCGTGGCGCTGGCCGCAGCCCAGGAATGGTATGTGGAAACGGCCGAAGAAAGCGCCGAGGACGAAGAGCCGCGCGAGGCATGACCGCCCATCAGGAACCCCGGGCGGGTCGTCCCCTAAGGGGCCGTGCCGCCGGATCTGGCGGCATGGCCCGGTCTCATACCGGCATCAGCACCCAGTAATCCAGATCGAGCAGCACATGCGGCAGATACTTGCCGTCCTCGCCCTTGAGGGTAAACGGCTCACCGCCCTTGGTCGCCACCAGCCGCAGGCGCAGTGCGCCCACCCCCGGCGCATCCACCTCGGCACGATCCAGCACCTCTGACCACGCGCGCACCGTATCACCCGCGAAACACGGGTTGGCATGGCTGCCTGCGTTGATTGCCGCGATCATCTGCGCGTTGGCCAGCCCGTTGAACGACAGCGCCCGCGCCATCGAGATCACGTGCCCGCCATAGATCAGCCGCTTGCCGTCGGCGCGCGGGGTGGCATCGAAATGCGTCTTCGAGGTGTTCTGCCACAGCCGCGTCGCCATCATGTGCTCGGCTTCCTCGATGGTCACGCCGTCGACATGGTCGATCTGCTCGCCCACCTCGTAATCGCCCACCCGGTGCGGCTCGCCGGCCAGCCCGAAATCGTAATGGCTGAAATCGAGCCCCGCCGGGATCACCAGATCGCTCGGGTTCACCACCGGCACGGTCTCGGGCACCACGGCCTCGGGCGCGGGCGCGTCGAGGTTGTTCTTGCGC
>Ga0209943_1002423_pt1 | contig 10228 bp, 6 predicted proteins | sample SalPonR1_B_D2_MG_FD_185698 | JGI IMG/M metagenome (GOLD analysis project Ga0209943, IMG submission 185698) | Salt pond soil microbial communities from South San Francisco under conditions of wetland restoration - Salt Pond MetaG R1_B_D2_MG... ... | reverse complement strand
TTCCTGGCGGCGGGCTTCGGGCTCAACTACCTGGCCCAGCAGACCGGCCTGGTGCCGGACTATACCGGCGAGGTGCTGTACCACGTCGCCCACCTGGGCGTGCTGCTGCTGCTGTTCACGGTCGGGCTCAAGCTGAAGCTGCGCCAGCTGGCGCAGCCCGCGGTGCTCGGCGGCGCAGTGCTGCATTTTGCAATCACCGTCGCAGTGCTTGCGCCGGGCTTGCGCTTCTTCCTGTCGCTGGACTGGAGCGTCGCGCTGCTGGTGGCGATCGCGCTGGCCTTTTCCAGCACGGTGCTCGCCGCCAAGATCCTGGAGACCAAGCGCGAGCTGACCGCTTTTCATGGCCGCGTCGCCATCGGCATCCTGATCATCCAGGACATCATCGCGCTCGCGGTGCTGAGCGCCTGGGGCGGCCAGGCCCTCTCGCCGTGGGCCTTGCTGGTGTTCGCGCTTCCGCTGCTGAGGCCGGCGCTGCACTGGCTGCTGGACGTCACCGGCCACGACGAGTTGCTGGTTTTGATGGGCATGCTGCTGGCGCTGGTGCTCGGCGGGATGGGCTTCGAGGCCATCGGTCTGAGCTCGGAGGTCGGTGCCCTGCTGATGGGGGTGCTGTTGTCCGGCCATCGTCGCGCCAAGGAGCTGTCGGAGTCGCTGTGGAGCCTCAAGGAGCTGTTCCTGGTCGGCTTCTTCCTGCAGATCGGCATGTCCGGCCTGCCGGGCGCGGAGGACTGGCTGTTCGCCGTCTCGCTGGCGCTGGTGCTGCCGCTCAAGGGCGTGCTCTTTTTCTTCGTGCTGGTGCTGTTCCGGCTGCGCGGACGCAATGCCTTCCTGGGCGCGACCGCGCTGACGGCTTACAGTGAGTTCGGCCTGATCGTTGCAGCCGGGCTGCCGATGATGGCCGACTGGCTGGTGCCGCTTGCGCTGACCGTGGCGCTGTCCTTCGTCATCGCCGCGCCGCTGAACCGGGTGGCGCACCCGCTGTTCGAGCGCTTCGAAAACCGCCTGGTGCGTTTCCAGACGAGTACCGCCCATCCCGACGAGATCCCGCCGGACCTCGGCGATGCCCGCATAAAACCGCCTGGTGCGTTTCCAGACGAGTACCGCCCATCCCGACGAGATCCCGCCGGACCTCGGCGATGCCCGCATCCTGATTTTCGGCATGGGCCGCACCGGAACTGCCGCCTACGAGGCGCTCGCGCCCGGCTATCCCCGCCTCGCGGGACTGGACTCGGATCCTTACCGGGTTGCCGGCCATCGCGAGGCCGGCCGGAACGCCATCCTGGCCGACGCGGAAGACACCGACTTCTGGCGCTCGGTGGACCTGGCCGGAGTGGAGGTGGTGCTGCTTGCCATGGACGACATCGAGTCCAAGCTCATCGCCGCCCGCAAGCTGCGCCAGCGCGGCTTTCGTGGCGCGATCATTTCCCACGCCCTGTACGCCGAGCATGTCGACGCCATTCTCGCCGCCGGCGCGGACGAGACTTACCTGACCATGCAGGAAGCCGGCATCAGCCTCGCCAACCACGCCGTGGAGGCCCTGGAGGCCCCGGCGAGGGCCTGAAGCGTCCATTCTCCTAAGGGTTCCACGGTTCCGGCCGATAAACAGCCTGGAACTTAGGCGAAAGCAGACGACGCACTTCCGAGCCTGCCTGGGCAACGACCAGGCAGATTTCCACCGTGGCCCGAAGAAGCCGGGGAAATCATTGGCCGTCTTGGCGCCGCCAGCCAGGGAGGACTGATGGCCCGCATACTCGTAGTCGATGACGATGCTCCCAGCCGCTTGCTGATGGCCCGGCTGTTCGAGTCTCGCGGCCATTCCGTGTTTCCCTTCGAGAGCGGCCCCCGGGCCCTGGAAGCCGCGCAGGCGCAACCGCCGGACATCGCGATTTCGGACGTCTTCATGCCGGGCATGGACGGGTTCAGTGTCTGCCAGGCCTGGATGGTCGACGACCGGCTGCGCGAAATCCCCTTCCTGTTCTACACCGCCAATTACGCGGGTGACGAGGACCGGGCCTTCGCACTGTCCCTGGGGGCGGCCGGATACCTGGTCAAGCCGCAGCACCCGGAAAAACTTTTCGCCGAAGTGGAAGGCCGCCTGGACGGCAGGATCCCGGTGTCCGCCCCTCGCAGCCCCGTGCCCCGGGATCACTTCCTCAGCGCGCACGAACAGGTGGTGGGCCGCAAGCTGGAGACGAAGATTTCCGAGGTCGACGCGCTGGACCGGACCTGCAAGGCCATGCAGCGGGACTTCAGGCTGTTGTTCACGGCCAATCCGCAGCCCATGTGGATCTACGACATGGAGTCGCTCAGGTTTCTCGACGTCAACGACGCCGCGGTCGAGCATTACGGCTACGCGCCGGACGAGTGGCGCCGCATGCGCATCACCGACATCCGCCCCGCCGAAGAAGTCGCCAGGGTGCTGGAAGCGGTCGGCGAAAGCGGGCCGCAACGGGTATCCCGCGGACGGGCCTGGACGCACCTGAAGAAGGACGGCTCACGCATACAGGTGGAAGGCTCGGCTCACGGCATGACCTACGAGGGACGCGCGGCCCGGGTCGTGACGGCGATCGACATCACCGGCCGCCTGCAGCTGCAGCGAGCGATGGAGGAGAGCGAGGCGCGCTACCGCAGCCTTTTTCAGAACAATCGCGCGGTGATGCTCATCATCGACCCGGAAACGCGCTGCATCGTGGATGCCAATCCGGCCGCCGCCCGTTTCTACGGCTACGGCGAGGCCGAGCTGCGGGGCATGCCGCTATCGCGCATCAATCGTCCGGGCGCCCGCGGCGAGGACGCCTGGACCGCTGCGCCGGGACAGGAAGAAGGGCCACCGTTGCGCTTGCGCCAGGAACTGGCCGGCGGAGCGTGCCGCGACGTGGAGGTGTACAGCGGCGACGTGCGATGGAACGGGCGCACGCTGCTTTACTCGATTGTCCACGACGTCACCGAGCGCGTGCGCATCGAGCGACGCGAGCTGGATCACCTGCGTCGCATCGAGGAGGCGATGCTCGGCACGATCACGGTGGTCACGCGCATGGTGGCGCTCCGTGATCCCTACCTCGCCGGCCACCACAAGCGCGTGGCCGAGCTCTCGGTGGCGATTGCCGAAGAGCTGGGGCTGGACGCCGAACGGCGCCAGGGACTCCTGCTGGGCGCCTCGGTGCATGACATCGGGAAGATCTCCATTCCCGCGGACATCCTCGCCAAGCCGGGCCAGCTGTCCGCGATCGAGTACGAGTACGTCAAGAATCATGCCGTGTCCGGATACGAACTGCTCCAGGGGCTGTCTTTCCCGTGGCCGCTGGCGCGCATGGCGCTGGAGCACCACGAGCGGATCGACGGCAGCGGCTACCCCCGCGGCCTCAAGGGCCAGCAGATCATGCTGGAGGCGCGAATCCTGGCTGTGGCCGATACGGTGGAGATACGGTGGAAGCGATGGCCTCGCACCGCCCTTATCGCCCTGCCATCGGCATCGAAGCCGCCCTGGAAGAGATCGAGCGCCACGCCGGCGTGCGCTACGATGCCGAAGTCGCGGAAGCCTGCCTGGGGCTTTTCCGCGAGAAAGGCTACGGCTTCTCCTGAAAAAGCCGCGCCGCAGCCGGGCAAGGGGCCCGGCTGCGGCGCCTGGTCACACCGCGAGATGAGTCGCCGCGCCCCTAGGGGTTGAGCGGCGCTTTTTCGGTGGGCGTCACGCCCTTGACCGGCTCGGTCTCCAGCTGCTCGGTGCCGGGCGCTTCAGGCGCCCGCCAGCGCAGCGCCATGGCCTGCGCCTGGCGGCTGTAGTCCATGGACTCGGCGAGAATCCGGGCGGCTTCCTGGTCGGCGTGGAAGCCCTTGGAGTTCTCGCTGCTGATGTAGTCCAGCCGCCACATCGCCTTGCGCTGCAGCTCGAAGATGGGCGCCAGGTCCTCTTCCGTCGCGCCGGCCGCCTTGGCCTCCATGATGGCGTCCAGCATGTCGGCCACGGCCGCCCCCGCGCGGTTCGTCATGGCGACGGTGCGTTCCTGGATCGTTTCCACGCGGTTGCGCAACTCGTCCGCTTCGACGTTGTGGCAGGTCTGGCACGCGTTGTTGATGTTCTCCATCGGACTTTGCACGTTGTGGTCGCTGACCTTCATGGCGCCTTCGCGCTCATAGGGCATGTGGCAGTCCGCGCAACTCACGCCGCTGCGGGCATGGATGCCCTGGCTCCAGAGTCTCCATCGGACTTTGCACGTTGTGGTCGCTGACCTTCATGGCGCCTTCGCGCTCATAGGGCATGTGGCAGTCCGCGCAACTCACGCCGCTGCGGGCATGGATGCCCTGGCTCCAGAGTTCGAACTCGGGATGCTGCGCCTTGAAGGCCTTCGCGCCCGTCTCGCCGTGCTTGTAGTCGTAGAACTCCGTGCCGTCCGGGAATTCCATCTCGTTCCACACCTGCTCGGCGTCGTCCACGGTCAGCCCTTCGCCCCAGGGGAAGGTCAGCGTCGTCTTGTTGGCGCAGTAGTACTCGACATGGCACTGCCCGCAGGTGAAGGAGCGCATTTCCTGGCGGGTCGCCAGCTTGTTCGGATCGTAGGGCTCCTTGCGGCTGCCGGCGCGCCACTGCTCCACGCTGGGCAGGTGCGAGGCGTCGCCGTCGCCCTCGGCGAGGTCCCTGATTCCCTGCATGAAGCCCGGCCGGGTCACGCGGATCGACATGGTTTCCGGGTCGTGGCAGTCGATGCAGGTGACCGGGTGCGCCTCGCCCAGCGGGAGGTGATCCGCCGGGACGGCCTGGCCGGCGTATTCGCCGGTGAAGCCGCCGGTGGGGGCCTGCGGGAACACCGGCTCGTTCTCGCCGGGCGTGCCGTCGGGCGTGGCGTAGAGCATCGCCAGCACGTCCTGGTAAGGCTGCTGGCTGAGCTCTTCGAAGCCGCGGATGACGGCCGGCATGTTGAATTCGCTGGACAGTTTCTCCGCGGTCACTTCCTCGCCCATGGCTTCCAGCCCCACGCTGCGGTAGAGCACGGTGGTCGAAGCGTGGCAATGCAGGCAGGCGCCGGCCTGGGGTTTTTGCGTGATGCGCTCGGTCACGCCCTGGTCGTAGAGCATGTAGGCGTGCCCGCGCGCCTCGCGATAGTCGATGCTGAAGGCATAGCCGGCGTACAGTCTTTTCAGCCAGGGCTGCTGCTCCAGCTTGCTTTCCGGCATGGCGCTGCTGCCGCCGTAGAATTCGCCGCCCGAGGTCGATTTCCAGCCGTCGAACTGGCGCGGCCAGTTCTGTCCCCACGGCTCGGGGTCGGTGGTCATCTCGTCCACTTCCACGACGCGCACGAAGGGCTGCCTGGCGTCCTGCTTGTGAGTGAACATGGTGATCAGCACATAAGTCACGGCGGCCGTGGCCGCGACCGCGACCACGAACACGAGTCCGAGCAGCAGGACATTCCCGCGCTGGGCACGGGCCCGGCCGGAAGCCGTGCGGTTGCTGTTTTCGGGAGCTTTTTTGAACATCATGAACCTCGAAGTATGACTAGCGCCGGAGAGCATGGCCGACGTCGCTATGGCAATGGACGCAAAGCTGCATGTCGCCCCCGTGTTCGGCCGGGCGCAGGGGATCCACCAGGTCGCCGTGGCAATGCAGGCACGCGCCCTGGGTCACCCGGCGGTTGCGGGGCTTGATCTGGATCGGCTCGGGGAAATTGCCGGTCGTGAAGGCCAGTGCGTGGAAGAAACCGTTGTCGGCCTTGGTGATCCACTTGCCCACGAAATCATGCGGCAGGTGGCAGTCCCCGCAGGCGGCGACATCGCGGTGGCTGGACTTCACCCACGAGTCGAAGTGGTCCTGCATGATGTGGCAATTGGCGCAGGCCGTCGGGTCGTTGGTCAGGTAGGACAGGCCGTCCCCGTAACCCAGGGTGAACGTCCCGAGGCCGCCTAGCACGCCGACCACGAGGGCGACCGCAACCGACAGGATACGCACGCTCCTGCGCCTGGAGGTGCTTTGTTTCACTGGGATTTTTGCCATTCGTATATATCAAATACATCAATTGGGCGGCCAACTTAAGCGCCGCGGGCACTGGCCGCAATACGCGTTATCCGCAGCCGCCCAAAAGAGCGTCGGGACAGCGCCGGCACGGCGCGTGCACACTCAAAAGCTAGCAGAGAACAGCTGAATTGCCATGCGCCAGCGCAGGCGCCGACCGCGTGCGGGCGGGTTCCGGGGGGTGGCTTCGGGCGGGCTCAGGCGGCTTCGGAACGGAAGCTCTTCAGTCGTTCCGCGACCTGGCGGCGGATGCGGTCGAGCGCATGCGGCTCGGCCAGTTCGCACGGCGGACGTCGGCGCAGCAGCGGCCAGCGCTCGCCTTCCAGCACGCGCTCGAGGTAGAAGAGGTTCCGTTCCACTGCCACCATGTAGGGGTTGCGGCCGTCGAACACCGCGTCCATGTAGCGGTAGACGCCCCCGAAAGCGCGGTCGAGTCGCGGATAGCAGACCTGGCGGAAAAAAGCCGGCGTCTGCCGCAGCAAATCCAGGCCGGAGCGGTAGCGCGTGATGATCCGCCCCGACGGCTCCTGCCATACGGCGATGCCCCCGAGCACGAACTCCGGGTAAAGCCGGTCGCGGCATTTTTCCAGGTAGCAACGATCCGCCATCTGCGCCAGCAGGTCCGCCGTGCCCATCAGGTGGCCCAGCTTGCGGTCTTTCTCGGAAACCACGCGGATCTGGTCGAGGCGCACTTCGTAACCGGTGTAGTGCACCACCTGGCGGGCGATGCCGGACGCGGCCCCCAGCCCGACCTGGTTCAGGTAGCGGTCGAGGAACTGGGCGCTGCGGGTCACGTGCGAGCGCGTGAACTCGGCGCCGTTGTAATGGCTCTCGTCGCCGGAATGGCGGATGTAGCCCGAGTCATGAAACAGCGAGCAGATGACGCCCAGGATGGCCCGCGGCGCCCCCAGGCGTTCGGCCTCGGCCACCGACAGCTCGTGCCCCTCGATCAGCCGGCCGAGGGCGAGCGTCATGTCCAGCGTGTGCTGGATGTCGTGGTAGACCGTATCGCAGCCCAGGTAACCCGGCGTGCGGCCGCGGAAAAGGTCGTCGAAGTCCTCGAAGGCGCGGCGCAGCACGCGCAGCTGCATGCCGGGATAAAGGCGCGTGAAGCTGTCGTGTATGACCTCCCAGACAGGCTCCCAGTGGGTCACCGGCACGGAGTTGGTCACGTCGTGGTCGCTGCGCCGGTCACGCAGCATCAGCACGCGGGCCTTGGGTCGGACTGCTTCCATGGAATCAGTCTATGGGACCGCCGGCGCGCGCGCCATCGCCGGGCGGTGGTTCTGTGACCCCGTTCACAAGGCCCCCTCAGGCCGGAATCAGTCTATGGGACCGCCGGCGCGCGCGCCATCGCCGGGGGGTGGTTCTGTGACCCCGTTCACAAGGCCCCCTCAGGCCGTGTCGAATACGGCGACCACGGGTGCGTGGTCCGAGGGGCGCTCGTTGCGCCGCGGTTCCACGTCCACGCCGGAATGGGTGCACTGCCCCGCGAGCGCCTTGCTCGCCAGCAACAGGTCGATGCGCAGGCCGCGGTTGCGGCGGAAGCCCGCGGCCCGGTAGTCCCACCAGCTGAACACCCCCTCCGGCTGCTCGAACAGCCTGAAGGTGTCCACGAAACCGAGTTCCAGCATGGCCTGCAGGGCGGCCCGCTCGGGCTCGCTGCACAGCACCTTGCCGGCCCATTCCTCGGGGTCGTGCACGTCGCGGTCCTCCGGCGCGATGTTGAAGTCGCCCATGACGATGCAGCGCGGGTGCGCCGCCAGCTCCGCCGCCAGCTGGGCCTGCAGCCGGGCCAGCCAGTCCAGCTTGTAGGCGTACTTCTCGCTGCCGACCGCCTGGCCGTTCGGCACATAGAGGTTCAGCACGCGCAGGTCGCCCACGGTGGCGCCCAGCACGCGCCGCTGGTGGTCGTCCAGCCCGTCCAGGTCCCTGATGACCTCGCTTTGCGGCTCCCTCGAGAGCAGCGCCACGCCGTTGTAGGTCGGTTGACCGCTGAAGCTGACCTCGTAACCCAGCTCCAGGAACGCCTGCGCGGGAAAGGTGGCGTCCACCAGCTTGGTCTCCTGCAGCCCGAGGACGTCCGGCGAATTTTCGTCCAGCCAGGCCAGCACCTGCGGCAGGCGCACTTTAAGGGAGTTCACGTTCCAGCTTGCTACGCGCATGGCTTCAGGCGGCCGAGGCCGCTTCTCCGTCGATGCCCGCCAGCCGCAGCAGCGGGCCCGGCTCCGGGGCGCGGCCCCGGAAGGCCTTGAACGCTTCCATGGGATCGACGCTGCCGCCGACCTCCAGGATGCATTCGCGGAAGCGCCGGCCCGTGGCCGTGTCCATCACGCCGCGTTCCTCGAACAGGCTGAAGGCGTCGGCCGACAGCACCTCGGCCCACTTGTAGCTGTAGTAGCCCGCCGCGTAGCCGCCCGCGAAGATGTGGGAGAAGCCGTGCGCGAAGCGGTTGAAGGCCGGGTAAGGCACCACCGCCACCTCTTCTCGCACGGCGTCCAGCGCGGCGACGATGCCCGCCGCGTCCGGCGGCGCGGCGGCATGCAGGCGCATGTCGAAGAGTGCGAACTCGACCTGGCGCAGCATCTGCATCGCGGACTGGAAATTGCGGCTCGCGATCAGCCGCTCGAGCATCTGCTCGGGCAGCGGCTCCCCGCTCTCGTGGTGTCGCGAGAGCTGCCGGATGACCTCCGGATGCCAGGCGAAGTTCTCCAGGAACTGGCTGGGGAGCTCGACCGCGTCCCAGGCCACGCCGTTGATGCCCGCCGCGCTCGGCCAGTCGACCCGCGTCAGCAGGTGGTGCAGGCAGTGCCCGAATTCGTGGAACAGCGTCACCACGTCGTCGTGCGCCAGCAAGCCGGGCCGGTCGCCGGTGGGCGGCATGAAGTTGCACACCAGGAAAGCGACCGGCAGGACCGTTTGCTCGCCGAAGCGCGCCCGGCGCACGCACTCGTCCATCCACGCGCCGCCGCGCTTCTGCTCGCGCGCGTAGATGTCCGTGTAGAGATGGCCGATCGGCTGGCCCGCGGCGTCCTCGATACGGAAGAAGCTGACGTCCGGGTGCCAGGCATCCACTTCGCCGCCCGGCGCGATGCGGATGCCGAACAGCTTCTCGGCGGTGTCGAACAGCCCCGACAGCACGCGATCGGCCGGGAAATAGGGCCGCAGCTCCTCGTCTTTCACCTCGTAGGCCTGTTCGCGCAGACGCTCGGACCAGAAGGCGATGTCCCAGGCTTCCAGTGGCTGGCCCGCCAGCTGCTGCACGGCTTCCAGCTCCGCGGCGGCGGTGGCCCGGCTGCGTTGCGCGAGGTCCTCCAGGAAAGCCTGCACCTCGTCCACGGAGGGCGCCATCTTGGTGGCCAGCGAGAGCTCGGCGTAATTGTTGAAGCCCAGCAGTTCCGCGGCTTCCCGCCGCAGGCGCAGGATCGCTTCCATTACCGGACCGTTGTCGTATCGACCGGCGTGCGGGCCCTGGTCGGAGGCGCGCGTGACCCAGGCCTCGTACATCTCGCGGCGCAGCGCCCGGTCCTTCGCGTGACTCATGACGGCGTGGTAGCACGGAAAGTCCAGCGTCAGCACCCAGCCGTCCAGGCCGCGGTGACGCGCCGCCTGCGCAGCCCGCTCGCGGGCGTCTGCGGGGATTCCCTCCAGGCGCGCCTCGTCCTCGACCTGCAGGCGCCATGCCTGGGTGGCGTCGAGCACGTTTTCCTCGAACTTCGCGCCCAGCAGCGCCATTTCCTGCGCGATGGCGCGGAAGCGGGCCCGCGCCTCCGGCTCCAGCGCCACGCCGGCGAGGCGGAAGTCGCGCAGCGCGTCCCGGAGGATTTTCCGCTGCCCGGGCTCGAGCTGTTCCCCCTGTTCCTCGAGCACGCGCGTGAAGGCGCGGAACAGCCCTTCATGCTGGCCGATCTCGCTGCTGTACTTCGAGAGCAGCGGCAGGCAGGCGTTGTAAGCTTCGCGCAGGGACTCGGTGTTCTGCACGGCATTCAGGTGGCCGACGGGCGCCCAGGCGCGCGCCAGCCGATGGTCCACGGCTTCCAGCGGCATGACGAGGTTGTCCCAGCGCGGCGTTTCGGCCGCCGCGATGACTTCCTCGATGCGCCTGCGGCTCTCCTCGAGTAAGGTGCGCACGGCGGGCTCAACGTGGTGTGGCCGGATGCGCGAGAATGACGGCAGTCCGGAAGTGTCCAGCAGGGGGTTGTCCATGAGCGCTCCAGGGCTCTT
>Ga0209943_1002420_pt1 | contig 10249 bp, 11 predicted proteins | sample SalPonR1_B_D2_MG_FD_185698 | JGI IMG/M metagenome (GOLD analysis project Ga0209943, IMG submission 185698) | Salt pond soil microbial communities from South San Francisco under conditions of wetland restoration - Salt Pond MetaG R1_B_D2_MG... ... | reverse complement strand
AGGGCCCGCCCCCGTGCCGCCGCCCCATTGCGCCGCCTCATAGCCGCATTTGGCATCGCGAAACCCGATCCATGCCCGCTGCATGCCGCGCAGCGCCTCGGCCTGTTTCGGGGCATAGGCGGGGGCCTGCGCGTCCTGCGCCGCCAGTGTCGCGTAGAGCCGCTGATAGACGGTGTTGAGCCAGCCATCCCAATGCGCGCGCTCGCGGTCGGTGCAGCCGCTCATGCCGATGGTGGAATGGCCGCCGGGCGTGGCCTCCATACAGCGCTCGGCCGCCTTGCCCGCGCAACTCTCACCACCGCCCGCGCGAATGCAGGCCTCCACCGGGGCGATGTCGAACACCAACTCCTGCGCCATCCCCGGCGCAGGCAGCAGCAGCGCGGCAATCAGCGCCCTCACACCATCGCCCCCATCAATTCGCGGCCCACCAGCATGCGCCGGATCTCCGACGTGCCTGCTCCGATCTCCATCAGCTTGGCATCGCGAAAGAGCCGCGCGACGGGCGCATCATTAAGGAACCCTGCCCCACCCATCGCCTGCACCGCCTGATGCGCCTGCACCATCGCCTGCTCACTCGCATAAAGGCAGCAGGCCGCGGCGTCCTGCCGGGTCACATCGCCCCGGTCGCAGGCCTTGGCCACCTCGTAGACATAGGCGCGCGCCGAATTCATCGCCGTGTACATATCCGCGATCTTGCCCTGCATCAGCTGGAACGACCCAATCGGCTGCCCGAACTGCTTGCGTTCCGCCAGATAAGGCATGATCTCATCCAGACAGGCGGCCATGATCCCCGTGCCGATCCCCGCCAGCACGACGCGCTCGTAATCCAGCCCGGACATGAGCACCCGCACCCCCTTGCCCTCTTCGCCGAGCACGTTTTCGAACGGCACCTCGACATCGTCAAAGATCAACTCGGCGGTGTTGCTGCCGCGCATCCCCAGCTTGTCGAAATGCGGGCTCGTGCTGAACCCGGTCATCGTCTTCTCGATCAGGAACGCGGTGATCCCCTTGGCCCCCGCCTCGGGGTCGGTCTTGGCATAGACCACCAGCGTGTCGGCATCCGGCCCGTTGGTGATCCAGTACTTGTTGCCGTTCAGCTTGTAATGATCGTTGCGCTTCTCGGCGCGCAGCTTCATCGAGACGACATCGCTGCCCGCCCCCGCCTCGGACATGGCGAGCGCACCGACATGTTCGCCGCTGACCAGACCGGGCAGGTATTTCGCCCTCTGCTCGTCAGTTCCGTTCAGCTTGATCTGATTGACACACAGATTGGAATGCGCGCCATAGCTAAGCGACACCGAGGCGGAGGCGCGCGCGATCTCTTCCACCGCGATCACATGGGCGAGGTAATTCATCCCCGAGCCGCCATACTCCTCGGGCACGGTGATCCCCAACAGGCCCAGATCGCCCATCTCGCGCCACAGCTCATTCGGAAAGGCGTTGTCGCGATCCACATCCGCCGCCATCGGCTTCACCCGTTCCTGCGTCCAGCGATGCACCATCTCGCGCAGCGCGTTCACATCCTCCCCCAGATCAAACTGCATCACGGCATTGAACATCGCGCTTTCTCCTCCGGAACGAATTTATTGAACACTTGTTCATTTATAGACACAAGGCCGCGTGCGCGTCAATCCCGTGCCGCGCGGCTCAGCGGGTCGCGTTCAGCCTAGGGTCGAGCACGAAATCTTCCTGCACGGCGTCGCTGATCCGACCATCGGGCAAGGGTGCGAGAAAGACGAGGTTCCAGCTCTGCCGGGACACCACCGAGGGGATCACGATCATGCCATGCGCGCGCAGTTGCTGATCGCCCCAGGCCCGCCGGTCCGGCACGGCGTTGTTGGGATCGAGCCAGCGGGCGTCGGGGATCTCCTCGGGCGTTATCACGCGCACCCGCTCGGGGGCGGCCACGGTAAAAGAGGTCAGCACATGCGGCTGCGTGTCGAGCACGCGAAACCCCTTATGCATCGCCACTTCAAGAATGGCCGTAGACGGATCGAGCGCGCAGTAGACCGCCCGCGTTCCGACCGAATTCCACCGCCCCCCAGCCTGAAACGCGCCCTCGCCACTGCTCCAGGTTTCCGCATGACGCGCACGGTCCAGACGGTGCGCGGCCACCGCCCCGCCGCCCAGGGCTGCGGGCAAAGGCGTCACAGATAGACGCCGTAATCGATCTGCCGCAGCGTCCGGTCCACAAGGGCCGCCCCGATAAAGGTATCCAGAAGGTCAATGGGCCGACGCCCGCCAAGCGCCATCTGCTCGCCCCGCATCCAGTCAAGCGCCGCCGCACGTCCGCCAAAGATATCCTCGGCCCGCGTCAGCAACAGTGCGAACAGCACGAGCTGCGAACTGACCCCGCTCGACAGCGGCTTGTCCGCCCCACGCAGCCGCTTGAGTTGCGAGACGCTGATCGCGAGAATTTCGGCCCAGGTCTTGTCCGGCAATTCCTCGACCGCCGCGCGAAACCGTTTCAGCGCCGCCGCAGGCAGCCCTTTCTCGATCGCCGCGTGCACGTCATAGGGCGATTCGGGCACCGGTCCTTTTCGGCTCAGGTATTTCCAGGATTGTTCGAGCTCTTGCTGATTGGCGATATCGAACGGCATGGGGTGGCTCCGATGCATGGCTCATTTGAGCCTATTGTATAGACCATTTGAGCCGTTTCGTCAAGATGCCGCCTGATAGACCGCCCCCACCTCGGCCCGGATGATCCGGGCAATCTGCGCACAATCCTCAAGGCTGAAGGTCAGCGGCAGGCGCATGTCGACAATCCCGCGCAGGATACGATCGCTCACGGGCATCGGTGCCGAGGGCGCATAGCGCCAGCTGTCATATCGGCTGGTGAACCCCGCCGGTTCCGCCGCGCCGAACCACTTGAGCTCGACCCCCCGCGCCAAACAGCGTTTCAGCACCTCGCCGATGCGCGCGCCGTCCCAGTCGAGCAGCAGGAACTGGATGGACGAGCCGACATAGCTCTCCTGCTCGGCGCGCTCCGGCAGGGTCAGGCCGGGCGTGCCACGCAAGCCCGCCTCGACCACGCGATACCGCGCGTTCCACTTCTCGACCTGACCCTCCAGGGCGCGCAACTGCGGGCGCAGGATCGCCGCGCGCAGATGGTCCATCCGCCCCGAGACATTGGGCGTGTCGTATTTCACCCGCTCGAACACTTCGTCGGGCGGTACCGTGCCGTGCCGGCCATAGAGCATGTAGGACCCCGACAGCATGATCGCGCGGGCCATCACCTCGTCATCATCGGTGACCAGAAACCCGCCCTCGCCGGAATTCATGTGCTTGTAGGTCTGCGTCGAATAACAGCCCACACGCCCCCACCGCCCCGAGGGCACGCCGCGCCACGCAGCACCCATCGTATGCGCGCAATCCTCGACCACAGTGACGCCGCCTGCGTCGCAAATCTCCATCAGCCGGTCCATATCCGCCAGATGGCCGCGCATATGACTCAGCATCAGCACATCGGCGTCCTGCGTCTTGGCCGCGAGATCATCGAGGTCGATGGTCAGCGCCTCGGTCACACCGACAAAGACCGGCACCGCGCCGACACTGGCAATCGACCCCGGCACCGGGGCGAGCGTGAAGGCATTGGTCAGCACCCGGTCGCCGGGGCCAACCCCGAGCGCGCGCAGCGCGGTGGCCATCGCATAGCCGCCCGAGGCCACGGCAAGCGCATATTTGGCCCCCGTATACGCCGCGAATTCCCGCTCCAGGAGCGCCACCTCGCCCGGCTCATCGCCGACAAGGTTGTAGCGATGCAACCGGCCCGAGCGCAGCACATCAAGTGCCGCCGCGATCCCCTCTTCGGGGATCGGCTCCTGCTGGGTGAAATTGCCTTTGAATACCTCGGTCATGGCTCTGTTTTGGGTGCCGATCCGGGCTGCGTCAATGCTTTCCTGCGCGCGCCCCCGGCATATTCGCAAAATCCGAAACCGCCCTGCGCCTTACCCGATAAGGCGCGTCACCACGCCGGGCAACTCGTCGTAATGGCCGATCACGGCCTCTGGCCCCAGATCCGCCACTGCCGCGCCATTGGGGCCAAACCCCACCAGCACCGAGGGCACGCCCGCCGCGCGCGCGGTGTCGAAATCGGTCACGGTATCGCCCACCAGAAGCGAGCGCATGGGATCGCCCCCCGCGCGCCGCACCGTCTCGCGCAGATGCTCCGGGTCGGGCTTGCGAACCGCCAGCGTGTCGGCGCCGGTCAGCGCGGCAAACGCCCCCAGAACGCCCAACCGCTCCATCAGCAGCCGCGCCAGCCGTTCGGGCTTGTTGGTGCAGATGGCCACCTTGTAGCCCGCATCGCTCAGTCCCGCGACCGCCTCCATCGCACCGGGATAGAGCGTGGTATGCACGTCGATCGCCTCGGCATAGGCCTCCAGCAGAATGGGATATTGCCGGTCGATCTCGGCCACATCCGCGCCGCGCCCCAGACGCTCCATCCCAAGGGTCAGCATCGCCCGCCCGCCGCGCAACGCAACCCCGGCATCGCTGACGGGATCAAGCATGTCGCCCACACCAAGCCCCCTGAAACAGGCATTGGCGGCGGCGACCAGATCACCGCTCGTATCGGCCAGCGTTCCATCGAGATCGAAAACCACCGTGCGCATCGCCTGTCCCCTCATCCGCCCCTATGATGTCCCGGGCAGATAGCCCGCAAGGTCACGAAAGACAAAGCGAAAGCCGCACGTCACTCGCCGAGGCCGGTGACCCGCACCTCCGGCAACCCGGTCAGCGGCGCGCCAATGGCCTGAAACCCGGCCAGCGACAGGCGGCTGCCCGCGCCGCGCGGCGCATCCAGCGCGATGAGATCCACCTCCACCGTCCTGCCATTCACCGGGTAAATGACCCGGCCCCGCCCCGGCGCCTCCACAAGCGGCGTCTTGAGCCACAGCCCAGGCTCCGTTGCGGTACCCAACGAGGCCACCGTCAGACCCAGATCACCCGTCGCGGGGGCGGGCGTCTCGGCGGCGGTATCGGCCACGCCCTCAACCTCCGGCACGTCCTCCGGCGCGTCGGATTCGACAGGCCCGGCGGCCTCCTCCGGGGCCGGGGCGGACGGAAAGACCCGCTCCACCTGCGCGCATGCGCCCAGCAAGGTCAGAATGGCCATGGTCGATATAAGACGTGTCATGCCGTCACCCTATCGCGCCGATAGAGGCCCGACAATCCGCAACATCACCCTTGCCCCGCCCCCCGCTGCCGCTTAGGTTTCTGCCATGACAGCACCACTCATAGACCCGTTCCAGCGCGCCATCTCCTACCTGCGCGTCTCCGTGACCGACCGTTGCGATTTTCGCTGCGTCTACTGCATGTCGGAAAACATGACATTCCTGCCCAAGAAAGAGCTGCTGACGCTCGAAGAGCTGGATCGCATGTGCTCCACCTTCGTGCGCATGGGCGTCGAAAAACTGCGCATCACCGGCGGCGAGCCCTTGGTGCGCAAGGGGATCATGACCTTTTTCGACGCCATGACCCGGCATCTGGAGGCGGGCGACCTCAAGGAGCTGACGCTCACCACCAATGGCAGCCAGCTGGAGCGGTTCGCAGACGACCTCTACGCCGCCGGCGTGCGCCGGGTGAATGTCTCGCTCGACACGCTCGACGAGCAGAAGTTCGCCGACATCACCCGCTGGGGCCGACTGCCGCAGGTGATCAAGGGGATAGATGCGGCCCAAAAGGCCGGGTTGCGGATCAAGATCAACACCGTCGCGCTCAAGGGTTTCAACGAGGACGAGCTTTTCACCCTGGTTGAATGGTGCAAATCGCGCGACATGGATCTGACCTTCATCGAGGTCATGCCGATGGGCGATATCGGCAACGAGGACCGGCTCGGCCAATACTGGAAGCTGTCGGACCTGCGCGCGCGGCTGGCGGAAAACTTCACCCTCACCGACCTGCCCGAACGCACCGGCGGTCCGGCGCGCTATGTACGGCTCGAGGAAACCGGGCAAAAGATCGGCTTCATCACGCCGCTCACGCATAACTTCTGCGAAAGCTGCAACCGCGTGCGCCTCACCTGCACCGGCGAGCTCTACATGTGCCTCGGACAGGAAGACATGGCCGACCTGCGCGCGCCCTTGCGCAACAACCCGGCCAATGACGCCCCGCTCGAAGCCGAGATTCGCAACGCCATCGCGCGCAAACCGAAAGGCCACGATTTCGACTATTCGCGCCAGTCGGTCGATGGCCGCGTCTCGCGCCACATGAGCCATACCGGCGGTTGATGCGCCGCATCGGCGCGGTTGAGAAACACTCCGGAAAGGCGTGCGATCACGCCGCTTCGGAGGCCACCAACCGGATCCGCTCGATCATCGCCCGCAGGCCGTTCGAACGCTGCGCCGAAAGATGATCGTTCAGCCCCAGCCGCCCCAATTGCCCCGGCGCGTCGACCTGCGGCACGTCTTTGACCGGCAGATCGTTATACAGCGCGCGCAGCACCGCGATCAGCCCGCGCACGATCATCGCATCGCTGTCGCCGTCAAAGCTGAACCGCCCATCCTCGATCTTGGGGTGCAGCCAGACCTGGCTCGCGCAGCCATCCACCTTGGTCGCGGGCACCTTGAGCGCATCGTCGAGCGGCTCCATCGCCTTGCCGTAATCGATGACATAGCGATAGCGGTCCTCCCACTCGTCGAGGAATTCGAAATCTTCGACAATCTCTTCAAACGCCGCACCGGTCATGGCCTGCTCCTTCTGGTCCCGCCCAAGACCTAGGGAGGCAGACGAAAAAGGTCCAGTCCAAGCTTGCACCTTTTCAAGCGGGGATGGATGCGATAACCGGAAGGGGCGTAAGACAAAGGCGGATGGCATGCACAGGCGGGTATTTCTTTCAATGGCCGGGGCGCTCGCCCTCACGGGGTGTGGCGGATTTCGGGAATCGCGGGTCAATCCGCGCAACTGGTTCGGGCGCAGCAGGTCACGAAGCCGGGCCGCGCCCGCGACCGCAACAGAGAACACCAACCCCCTGATCCCCGAGCGCGAGGACAGCATCTTTCGTCGCAACCGCAAAGTGGTCTACGAAGGCACACTTGTCGATCAGATCACCGCGATGGAGATCGAGCGCACCTCCGACGGGGCGATCATCCGGGTGACCGGCCTGCCCTTGCGACAGGGGGCCTATGACGTGCGCCTCGTCCCCGAGAATGACGACAAGGCACCGGTGAACGGTGTTCTCGGGTTAGAGCTCCGCGCGATTCAATCCGACACCATGCCGCAAGGCCCGGACCGCGCACGCCGCGTGCAGGCAGCGGTGTTCGTGTCGCGCCAGAATATCGAACGGGCAGAGGAAATCCGCGTGCGCGGCGCCCGCAACGAGCGCGTCAGCCGCCGCTGATTGCGCCCTTGTCGCGAAAGGCTTTTGCAAAAGCCTTTCGCCAAACCTCGCCCCGGATCGCTCAGATCTCGACCGGCTCCACCGCGCTGCCCTTGACGGCAAGCCCGATCTCACCCTCGCACAGCCGCAACGCGTCCTGACCGAACACATCCCTGCGCCAGCCCCGCAGGGCCGCCACGTCGCGGTCGCCGCCCGCCATCGCATCGAGATCGGCGGCACTGGCGATCAGCTTCGACGCCACGCCGTAGGTATCGCTCTTGGCCTTGAGCAGCACCCGGAGCAAATCCGCGAGCGCCGGATTGATCTGCTGACGATCCGCCATCTTGTCGGGCTTGGGCAGATCCTCGGGCGGGCAGTCCAGCCCGGCCTTGACTGCGGCCAGGATACCATCTGCGACATCCCCCTTGCGCGCCTCACGCAGCAACAGACGCGAACGGCCCAGATCCTGGACGTTCTGTGGCTTGGTCGCCGCCAGTTCGACCAGGGCGTCATCCTTGTAGACCCGGTTGCGCGGGATATTGCGGCTCTGCGCATACTCCTCGCGGAATCGCGCCAGTTCCCGCAGGATCGCAAGGAACCGGGGCGAGGTATTGCGCGTCTTGATCCGCCGCCACGCCTCTCCGGGCTCGGTACGATAGGTTTCTGGATCGGTGAGGACGCGGAGTTCTTCCTCGACCCATTTGTCGCGGCCACTGCTGGCCAGCTTCTTGGCCAGAAACTCGTAGATTCCCCGCAGATGCGTCACATCCGCCAGGGCATAGGTCTTTTGCGCATCGGTCAGCGGACGGCGCGACCAGTCGGTAAAGCGCGAGCTCTTGTCGAGCGACTGCTTGGCGATCTTCTTGACCAGGGTCTCGTAACCCACCTGTTCGCCGAAACCACAGACCATCGCCGCCACCTGCGTGTCGAACAGCGGCGCAGGGATCACCCCCGCCTCAACCTGAAAAATCTCCAGATCCTGCCGCGCGGCGTGGAACACCTTGACCACCGAGGTATCGCGGAACAACGCGTAAAGCGGCTCCAGTGACAGGCCCTCGCCCGCCAGCGGGTCAACCAGAACGGCGCAGTCGTCCTCTTTTCCCGGCACGGCAAGCTGCACCAGGCACAGTTTGGAATAATAGGTGCGCTCGCGCAGGAACTCGGTGTCCACGGTCACGTAAGGATAGGTTTGCGCCTTGGCGCAGAACGCCGCGAGATCGTCTGTCTTGGTGATGGTTTTCATGGGGTCCGCTGTCTTCTCTCTTCTTGTCTCGTCCGCGCTGCGCCACCCCCGTGCCCCAGCTATAGACGAGAACGCGCGGATTGCAAACGCCTGCCTCCTGTCCCTTCAGGGCAGATAAACCGGGGACGTTTCGCCTGCCGCGAACCGGCGCAGAACCATCGGGTAAAGGATATGTTCCTGCTCCAGAACCCGCGCGGCAAGGGTCTCGGGGCTGTCGTCGGGGCGCACCACAACCCGCGCCTGCCCCAGAATCGGGCCGTCATCGAGTTCCGCCGTCACCTCGTGCACGGTGCAGCCCGCCTCGCGCTCGCCGGCTGCAATGGCACGCGCATGGGTATTCAGCCCGCGATAGTTCGGCAGCAAGGAGGGGTGAATATTGATCATCCGCCCCTGCCACGGCGTCACGAATCCCGCCGTCAGAACCCGCATGAATCCCGCAAGGCAGATGATGTCGATTGCATGGGCTGCGATCCGCGTCGCGATTTCGGCCTCGAACGCCGCGCGGTCGGTGCCATGCGGTCGGTGATCCACCACCTCGGTGGCGATCCCGCGCTCCTTCGCCCAACCGATGCCACCAGCCCCAGCGTTGTTCGAAAGTACCAGTGCGGGCCGCGCCGGATGATCGCCGGTCATATCCCCGACCAGCGCGCGCATGTTCGAGCCGCCCCCCGACAGGAAGATCGCGACCCGCTTGGTCAAAGCAGACGGCCCTTGTAGCGCACCGCGCCCTCGCCCGCCTTCACATGTCCGATCCGGTGCACGGTCTCGCCCGCGCCTTCCAGCACCGCTTCGACCGCGTCGGCCTGTGCGGCGTCCACGGCCACGATCATGCCGATCCCGGCATTGAAGGTCTTGAGCAATTCGCCCTCATCCATGCCGCCGGTCTCGGCCAGCCAGCGGAACACGCCCGGCACCTCCCAGGCTCCAAGGTCGATCTCGGCCCCGGTGCCCTCGGGCAGGACGCGCGGCAAATTCTCGGTCAGACCACCGCCGGTGATATGCGCCAGCGCATGCACGCCGCCCGTGGCGATCGCCTCCAGAACCGGCCGCACGTAGAGCCGCGTCGGCGTCAGCAGCGCCGCACCCAGACTGCCCTCGGCCCAGGGGCAGGCATCGTCCCAGCCCAGCCCCGACATCTCGACGATCCGCCGCACCAGACTGTAGCCGTTGGAATGCACCCCGTCCGACGCAAGCCCCAGCAGGATGTCGCCCTCGGCCACGCCCGCAGGCAACTCGTGGCCACGCTCCATCGCGCCCACGGCAAAACCCGCAAGGTCGAAATCACCCGACGGATACATGCCCGGCATCTCTGCCGTCTCACCACCGATGAGCGCACAGCCAGAGCCTTCACAGCCCCGCGCAATCCCCTCGATGATCCGCGTTGCCTGATCGAGTTCCAGCTTTCCGGTCGCAAAATAATCCAGGAAAAACAACGGCTCCGCGCCTTGGCAAATCAGGTCATTGACGCACATCGCCACCAGATCGACGCCCACGCCATCCACATGGCCGGTGTCGATCGCGATCCGCAGCTTGGTGCCGACGCCATCCGTGGCCGCGACCAGAACCGGATCGGAATAGCCCGCCGCCTTGAGATCAAACAGCCCGCCGAACCCGCCCAGACCGGCCATCACACCCGGACGCACGGTGCGCTTGGCAGCGGGCTTGATCCGCTCCACAAGGGCATTTCC
>Ga0209943_1002418_pt1 | contig 10250 bp, 7 predicted proteins | sample SalPonR1_B_D2_MG_FD_185698 | JGI IMG/M metagenome (GOLD analysis project Ga0209943, IMG submission 185698) | Salt pond soil microbial communities from South San Francisco under conditions of wetland restoration - Salt Pond MetaG R1_B_D2_MG... ... | reverse complement strand
ATGCCTTTCATTGTGACGACAACCGCCGGGTATCTATCGTCCTATACCTGAATTTTGACTGGCGAGCGGAACACGATGGCCGTTTACTCCTCTATCCGGAGAACAATGGAGGGGCCGCAGTAGAAATTCTGCCCAAAGTAGGCCGGCTAGCGCTATTCGAAAGCATCCTGGAACACGAAGTTTTGCCCGCTACGCAGCGGCGATATAGCATCACGGGCTGGATGTTGCGCGACAAACGCCTGTTTTAATGAACCGGAGAAAGAGTCTGGTACTTTGATGGCCTTGGGGGAATAGTGGCACCCAGAAGGTATGGCCATTGAGGGATTCTCCCCTATCTTTGTTTACGAATCCAAAAGGCCACCATGATACCTCAAGACATCCGGGACGCTCTCAGTGAAGAATGGAATATTTACATCACAGCGGTACATCCCGTCTCCGGGGGTTGCATCAATCAGGCCTATGAAATTCAGACCGCTGAGGGATCGTATTTCCTCAAGGTCAATGGACAGGAGCCGGCCGACTTTTTTCGTAAGGAAGCCGCCGGTCTGAACGAATTGCGGTCGGCGGGTACGGAACTCCTGATACCTGAAGTAATGGCCCTGCGCGATCCGGCACCTAATGCACCGGGCTTCTTGCTTATGGAGTTTATTCCAGCACAAACGCAGGGCGATGCGGCTGCCTTTGGCGCTCAGTTGGCGCTTTTGCATAGGCATACACGGGCTCAATTCGGCTTTATTCACGATAATTACATCGGCAGCCTGCCCCAAGCCAATGCCGATAGCCCAGACTGGATCGATTTCTTTTGCAGTCAGCGCATCGAGCCTTTATTGAAAAAGGCCATAGACACCGGAAAAGTGGAGCCCCGCTTACTCAGCCATTGGGGTCGCCTGGCCAGCCGCCTGGATCAACTGATCCCTAAATGTGAGCCGTCCTTATTGCACGGCGATTTGTGGAGCGGAAACTACATGTACGATACTCAGGGACGAGCCGTTTTGATTGATCCGGCGGTGTATTATGGCCATCCCGAGATGGACCTGGCGTTTTCTCGCATGTTTGGTGGATTTTCCGCCGCATTTTACGAAGGCTATGAGTCCGTCTCTCCGCTCGAGTCCGGCTTTGCAGAGCGCGTGGATATTCACAATCTGTATCCCCTGCTGGTGCATGTGAATTTATTTGGCGGGCATTATGCGAATCAGTTGCGGCGGGTTTTGGAGGGGAAGGGGTAGGTGAAAAAGATAACGTCTTGATTTGCGTTCTTAGCACATTAGGATGAAGTGTTCAAAACTGTACAAGATAGTAACAAGGGATGGCTGGTATGCTGTATCTCAGAGAGGATCTCACGTGAAGTTGCGGTACGAAAAGAAAAAAAGTAACGATTATATTTCCCAACCATGGGAGTCGCGAAGTGGGTAAAGGGTCGGAAAAGAAAATTCTCAAAGACGCGGGCATTAACTTATAAAATCATGGGCAAAAAGAAACTGATAATGATTGTCGAAAAAACCGATACGGGTTTTTCAGCATATGCTTTAGATTCTCCAATCTTTACGACGGGTCAATCCGCCACTGAAATCATAAATAGTGCGTATGAAGCCACTGCATTTCATTTTGAAGGAGAGGATGAAAAGGTGGGGCCGAATGATGTTAGATTTGAAATTGACTTTAAGCAGTTTTTTAAATACTATAAGGTCATAAACGCAAAATTCTTAGCTGAAAAAATTGGGATGAATGCTACCTTACTATCTCAATACGTTTCAGGAACGAAAACCCCCTCAAAGAAACAAACAGAAAAAATCTTAAGTGGGATTCATCAAATTGGACGGGAATTAGCAGATATTAACTTATTTCAAACCGAATAGCAATTCATTGACTTTTGAACCCATTGCATAGATCTTTGGCCTATGGGGAGTCACAGTTAAATTCAGTTCTTTTTTCCATACAAATCTTCAGGGCATCGTGCCCCTCCCCGCGATAGCGATCGGCAACAGGCTCGAGGCGCTACCAAAGGTGCGCCGAAGAGAGACCGCGCCCGGGGCGTGGGCCGAGCGAGGCCCCTGGAGTCCGCCAGCCGGCGGACAGAAGGGGAAGTACCGAGCGAGCTGTGATAGAGCGCGACCGCCGCAGTCCGCCGGCTGGTGGACGAAGGGGGATCGCCCAAAAAACTTGGAGAATACAAAAGTTTATTGTAATTATGAGATCAGAAAAGCAATCATTTATCGCAAAATCCTGACTATGCAAACGATTTTAGGATCCGGTGGCGCTATCGGAACACCGCTCGCAAAAGCCCTCAGAACATACACGGCTGACATTCGGCTGGTGAGTCGAAATCCGGAAAAAGTCAACGAGACGGACGAATGCGTAGCAGCCGATTTGCTCGATCCTGCGGCTTTGGAGAAAGCCATTCGGGGGTCAGATGTCGTTTATGTTACGGTCGGGTTCCCTTACAGTTATTCGGTGTGGAAGAAAAACTGGCCACCCTTTGTGGATGAGGTCTTGCGACTCTGTGAAACGGAGGGATGTAAGCTGGTCTTTTTCGACAATGTGTATATGTATGACTCCAACCACCTCGATGGAATGACGGAGGAGACCCCCATTCGGCCGCCGAGTAAAAAGGGGGAAGTTCGCGCGCAGATTGCCCGGTCGATCATGGAAAAAGTCGAACAGGGTCGGCTTCAAGCGCTCATTGCGCGCTCGGCCGACTTTTACGGGCCTTCCATTCAGAATACGAGCTTGTTGACGGAAACGGTCTTTAAGCCGCTGAGCGAGGGCAAAACGGCAAATTGGATGGCAGATGACTCCATGCCCCACTCTTTTACCTATACGTCGGATGCGGCTCGTGCGACGGCTTTGCTGGGCAATTCGGAGGAGGCATATGGCCAGGTATGGCATCTCCCCACGGCAGGGCACCCGCCGACAGGCAAGGAATGGGTGCAGGCGATCGCCGGTGAGCTGAGAACAAAACCCAAATATCGCGTGGTCTCGAAAACTATGATGCGCATCCTTGGCTGGTTTATGCCCGTGATGCGCGAATCGGTCGAAATGATGTACCAATACAACCGGCCTTATGTTTTTGATAGTAGCAAGTTTGAGCGCACATTCGGGCAGGCGCCCACGTCTTATGCGGATGGGATTCGCGAGATCGTACAGGCGGATTATGTGTGATCTTGGCGGAGGTTTTTGATTGCATATCCGTACCCCGGGGTGTGCTTTATATCGAGATGTGGTATGTATTCCTTACTTTTAGTGAGCTATAGGTACGTTAGTGTTTAATGTAATTACCTGCTTGCATTCAAAATTTTCCTATTTTTAAAAAAACCTTTTGTATGGCAAAAACATCTAAAATTGAAGTAGATAAGAAATCAATTTCCATAATTGAGCAGAATAGTGAAGATTATATCTGCCTTACAGATATGGTTAGGGGTGAAGAAGGTGAAGACCATATTAGAAACTGGATGCGTAACAGAAATACAGTTGAGTTTATCGGACTTTGGGAAACTTTACACAACCCTGATTTTAAACCTGTCGAATTCGACACCTTTAGAAAACAGGCGGGACTCAACAGTTTTAACCTAACGCCTAGAAAGTGGATGAGAGCAACTAATGCCATCGGTATTTTTTCAAAATCAGGCAGATACGGAGGGACATATGCCCATAAGGACATAGCTTTTGAGTTTGGCTCATGGATAAGTCCTATGTTCAAACTACTACTTATCAAGGAGTTCCAAAGACTAAAAGAGATTGAGACAAATCAATACAACCTGGAATGGAATGTGAAAAGAATACTAACAAAAACCAATTATCACATTCATACTGACGCAGTCAAAAATCACATTATACCTGAAAAAAACTATTTGAAAGATAAGGAATGGTTGATTTATGCAGAAGAAGCAGACTTATTAAATGTAGCACTCTTTGGTTGTACGGCAAAGGATTGGAGGGAAGCGAATAAAGAACATTCGGATAAAGGATTAAACATAAGAGATTTTGCAAGTATCAATGAATTGGTTGTGTTATCAAACCTTGAAAATGTCAATGCTATCTTGATTGAGAGAAAAGAGAATAAGCAAGATAGGCTGATTCAACTAAGGGAAACAGCAAATGCACAATTGGCTACCCTTGATGGCAAAGATTTTATAAAATCGATAAAAAAGCTTTCAAAGACAACCTATTTAGATGCAATAAAGAAGAGATAAATAAAATACTCAAAACAATGGTTATATATAAATCACGGGGGAAGCTCCCCAGCAGCTTTCGCGACTTCGTAGCATCACACCGGGACCAACTGACCCCTCCTCAATAACTCAGCAGCGGCTTGAGAGGGATGCGTCTCCGAACTCGCCGCGGGCCTAATCAAAAAAACCAATTAATGGAGAGAGTACGATAAAAAAGGGCGGCCGGAATGTCGCCAACTGACCTTAAAGAAAATATAATTTAAATTTATAAACCTATTATGCCGGTGACAAGAACATCCAAACGCACAGAGAAGGGGGGATTTACAGTAACAATGTTGTCGTTAAGTGGGGATAAAATATCCAGCTCCAAGGTGCCTTTCAATTCCATGATTCCTTCAGCGTTCTCTTCGTAAGAAGCAAAAACCAATTCGTAAGAGCCCTCCTCTAAAAAGAAGATTTGGTAGTTCCCGTCCGACTCTACTTTTGTGCTATTTTCGGCATTGGCAAAGGCCCGGCCATTTTGCTGTTGAACCTCATTGCTTCGATTATAAGAACCTTCAGTATATGCATAAACGACGATTTGGTCGCTGGAACTAAAGTTATCCTCGCAGTTTCCGAATATTGCTCCGATGTTACTTCTATTTACTACCCGGACTCCAGCTTCCAACTCTCCGGTACCAGTAAACTGGTAATCAGAGGCACCATTAGAGCGCTCGATACACTTTCGAAGGTCAAAATCTATAATAAAGTTGGATGTTGTTTCGGGCTTGATATCCAGATTCGTGCTTCAGATTAAGGTTTCTTCTCCCATGCCCAACATGTGAGTGGTCCCATCCGAATCTAAAACGTAACATCCAGGGCTATTGCCTTCTGCGTCTGTGTCATAATTAAGGTCTAGTTCGAGCACTTGATAGCTACCCGATTCGACTTCAGCCTCTACCAGCACATCCAACAGCCCGTTTTGGAGAGCATACACATCAAATGTAGATGTTTGGTAGCCCTCAATAGGGTCACCATCCAGTCGGATTTCCGAGATGGTGATAAATGTAGCTTCTATCCGCCTATCATCGATGGGAGCATCTGTAATCTCTAATCGCAAATCCCCCTTTAGGAGATCCATATTATTATTTTCATTATTATTCTCGTCACTGCAGGAAGACAAGCTGAAAGCAAAAAGACCAAAGATCAATAGAAAAAAGGGGTTAAGATTCATAATTCATTAGTTTATTTTGGTTTTTTAACGTTCCCGTGAGCTAGGTTAGCACCTCTTATGAATAAAGGCAAATGTAACTAAAGGCCAAACAAGCCAAAAATAACTCGACATGCGACCTTAAATTCTAATTTTCTTTCAAAGTATGACATATCTGTTTAGGTGAAATTACTAGAAAATTTTTGAAGATCGAGCGCTTCGAGATGGAATGCGCATTTCACAGCCTCCAGGTGAAGGGTTGTCGCCAAAAAAAATCGCACCGAAAACAGAAACCTACCCTAATCCACCCTTCTTTCTGCTTACAGGGGCTTTGCAACTTTAATAATACTAAAAATTTGTCTACGTAATATAGAACATAAAAGGTTGGTTAAACCCCACCACTTTTTCACAATAAATAGACCTTTTTGTAAGCTGCTACACAAAAAGCAGGTTTTATCCTTCAAGATAGCTAACCATCTGAACATCTGTTACGTTTTCTATATTAACAACCTATTAACTCACAAAAAAATTTTTATGAAAAATTCACTGATTTGGATGAGCAGCTTATTGTTGTTCGGAGCTCTTTTTACTTTTACCTCTTGCGATGATGACGATGATGATGATATGGACATGGATCCACAGAACATCGTAGAATTTGCATCGAATAGCGATGATTATACCATTTTAGCAGAAGCTGTTGTGGCCGCCGGCCTCGATGATGACTTAAGTGGAGATGGCCCGTTTACAGTTTTCGCTCCCAATAATGCCGCTTTTCAGGCTTTATTAGATAGCAATGAGGACTGGGATGCACTTAGCGATATTCCTACCGAAACATTAACGGCTGTATTGACGCAGCATGTGATTGCAGGGGCAGAAGTTAATTCTTCATCTTTAGTAGACGGATATTATTCGACGCTTAGCGCTACGAGCTTTGGTGATGCCACAACGAGCTTATACGTGAATCTGGATGATGGTGTTACATTGAATGGAGGTCCTTCTGTAGATGTTCCCAATGTAGACGTTTCAAACGGAATAATTCACGGTATCGATGCTGTTATCGGTGTGCCAAATGTAGTCACTTTCGCTACAAGCAATCCGGCACTATCTAGCCTGGTCGCTGCCCTAACACGTGCAGATTTAACCACTGACTTTGTAGGTGCATTGAATGGTGATGGACCATTTACCGTTTTTGCACCGAGCAATGCTGCCTTCCAGGCATTATTGGACACCAACCCAGAATGGAATGAATTAGCAGATATTCCTGTAGCTACTTTGGAAGCGGTACTTTCCTACCATGTTTCTACAGCTGGCAATGTCCGTTCTACAGATTTGATGGATGACATGGCTGTTCCCACTTTAGGTGGAGAGTCGCTGACCGTCGACCTGTCAGGAACTGACGTCGTTATAGAAGGTGGAATGAGTAATGCTACGGTTATTGTTCCGGATATACAAGGATCAAATGGTGTGGTACACGTCATTGACACCGTGCTTCTACCCTAGAACTCGAATTGAATCGATTTGATAGTAGCCGAATCCGGATTTTTCCGGGTTCGGCTTTTTTTATGTCCGTTTAGCTTGTTTTGGATCCTTTTTTGGGCTTTGGGCCTGCCCCCTTATCGCCCGGCAATACGCCGAACGATAAGGGGTCGGGCTATCCGCTCGTAGTCAGGGCCCCACGCGCCGGCATCCGTAGGGCTGCGTAGGGTTTCCGTCCGGTCACCGCCTCGCCTTACGGCTGCTATCGGCGCCCGGGGCCCTGCCAACCGCTGCTATCCCTCAGGCGAAGAGAGAAATGGCCAGATCTTCACTTTCCTAACTAAATATCAAGATGGAAATAGAGATACAAATACTGTAGATCTTAAACGAATCTCGAGCCAATCCTTCTGTTGTTTATTCTCGAATCATTAGACAATAATTCGACCGCTAACCGTTATGAAGGTATATGAGATTAATATTTTTTCTAATTAGTTTATTATGGGGATCGACATGGTTATGGAGTCAAAAAGGCTCAAGTGGGAATCAGTTCGCTTACTATATATGCAGTGATCCTTTGGATATCGACTCAACTGTACTTGAGCTTGAAGCTGAGAAAGTGTTTTTTAACTTCAATACTGACGAGAGCCCTGGACAGTTTAAATATGAGGGCTACAAATGGAATGAAGGGAACTCCGGCAAATACTTTGAGGCCTTTCTAATAAACACAACCGACTCGACTCTTACTTTAAAGAGACAAGACGCCAGCTTAATCATTATACAAGAAGCTATAGACGAAAATGGGAACTGGGAGCCCATAGAGTATTGGGTAAATAGTGGTTGCGGAAATAGTTATTTAAACCCAGTAAAGTTATCTGCTGGGAAATATATAGTTGTTCCGATTAGGAAATATCAAGGCGAATTCAAAACCCAAATTCGACTGAAATACAAGTTTTCCTATCTTGGGGGACAAGGCATCAAAATTTCTGATTCGTTCGAAGGGTCAATAGATAAATCACAATTCAAAAAACAGACTGAAAACGTTCATGGAATACTTTATCACGGCCCAGCAGACTATCTGAAGAACAAGTAGAATACTTTCGTTTAAGAAGCTACTGAATGCACCCAAAAACTCTTTTTCACCATTTCGAACCCGCACCTTACTGTTTCACTAACTGAGCTTGATAGCGCTGCTGTTCAGCACGCAGTTGAATGAGGTACACACCCGCTGGGCGCCAGCTCAGATCGCGATTGAGACTTGCCCGTAATTGTGCGGCCGAACCCTCACTGGATAAAATAACGGTACCCGCTGGATCCCATACCGTCATCTGATACGGCCCATAGCCAGATGGCATGACAAAATTAAGGCGTTCACCGGGGGTCAATGGATTTGGAAAAAGCTGCAAGGATCGCGGACCTGCCGGCGCCTGAGCTGTGGAAGACAAAACTTCGGGATACACCTGTATGCGTTGCCCGTCAAAACCCACCGCATACACCGTATCTCGCTGCACGTCAGCACGCAGCTGAGTGGTATAAACTTCCGGATCACCTGTTCCGGCAATAGCTATGTGCTTGAGTGTTCCGTTTTCATCATAGGTTTCAAAAGCAACGGTGTGAGGCCAATATTCCATATCTATCGTCAAGGTCGTTGGGTCTGTGATGTCGACGCCCTCCCCGGACGAACCGCTCAATGGAAGTTGCTCGCGAAAAATATGTAAGCTGTGCGCAGATAGATAATGGATGACCGGAGATACCGGAGCCTGGTAGTCTTTGTTTTTGATATAATCTATGGTTTCATCGATCTGCGCTTGCGTAATCAAAAATTGGCGTTCTCCGTAATCATCAATGATGCGGTCGATAGGCCTTAAAAAGCCCGTGCGAATAAAGAAATCGGTTAAATCTTCCTGCACCGCATCGCAGACACTTCGGACGAAATGCAGTTGTAATTCACCGGGGCTGAGGTCGTCGAGCTCAGATTGCCGCATGGTTTCCGCGACAATTCCAAAATAATTGGCATAGTCCACGGTATCGAATTCGGGCGTGGGATTATCCAGGGTCAGAACGGGTGCGTTACGCGCCGCTCCGGCCAGTTGATAATAAAGTTGAAGCTGCCAAAAGGGAACCAAAACCTTAAAGACATCGTAGTTTTCGGCGCCTTTTAACGCCTCTTGACGTATTTGCGTGGCCTCCAAAAAGCCGTTGATACGTCCACCGGCAATGGGTGCAGATTGGGCATCAGGGGGAACGACATCACTTTCCAATCGGGTGTAGGGATTGTTTTGATGATTCATATGGTAGGTTACCCAGGTCGAATAAATATTCGTCGTTACCTCCACAGTACCGTGCCAGGTTACTCCCGGCCGAATTTGATTGACATGTCCGAATTCGTGAGCAATTCCCCACAGCCCTAGTTTGCGGGGATCGGTAATGCTGGGTACACCCCAGGAAAGGTCCAGATGAATACCCAGGCCACCGGCATACCACCCACCACTAAACCCACTGCGCGCAAGCATGGTATTCTTAACCTGGCGCTCCGGATATTTATACATTCCCATTATCATTCGCTCGTGGTCTACAATGGTGTCGTAGGTGCGGATCAATCGCTTTCCATCGAAGGGGGAACCAAACCGCATAGCGCCTTTATCATAAATCAAATGTGTGTATTTGCCTCTCACGTCCAGCTTAGAATACGCTTCGCCATCGAGCAGGCTCACCCAATCTGTAGAATCTGAGGTTTGCCAGTCAAAATATCCATTTACGGCTCCGCCGGCGATATGCACTTCCACCTCGGGTCGGTTCAGATCCTCATCGAAATAACTGATGTAACCCAGACCCGCCTCTTCCAATACGATGATGTTCTGTCCGTTTGTCAATTGATAAGCCCGGTCTTGTTGATTATCCTCATTGGCAAAATCTCGCACCCGGAGGTAGACCGGAACTGATGCCGGAATCTCCCGCGCAAAAAGGACCACGGTATCGCCAGCTGTAAAAGCGATTCCCGTTGGATTTTCAAAGGCGTTATAGTTGGAGACCTTGAGCTGCCTGCGGAGGGTTGCCGGCGGAGTGTAGACCTCATAGGATTGATGGCGATAGCGCAGCGCATAGCTGTCATTCAACAGACATTGAGCCAGGGTCCGATAAAAAGGGCTTTGCATCGTATCGATCTCCATCTGTCCGATGCCGGGTCGAAGCGCCGTGTACAATTCATCGGTAAATATATTTGCATACGGCTGCTGCCCCGCCTGTGTGGATTGGTCGGTGTAGAATTCCATTTCGGCACAACTCGCAAAGTCTCCGCGTCCGTCGAGAACTTCAATTTGGACATTTAAGGGACGAATGCGCTCGGGAAAATCGACTCGAGTCGCCAAACCCGACTGCGCAAAATCGTAGGTCATGAGGGGAGTGAAGTCACTACCCGG
>Ga0209943_1002417_pt1 | contig 10250 bp, 5 predicted proteins | sample SalPonR1_B_D2_MG_FD_185698 | JGI IMG/M metagenome (GOLD analysis project Ga0209943, IMG submission 185698) | Salt pond soil microbial communities from South San Francisco under conditions of wetland restoration - Salt Pond MetaG R1_B_D2_MG... ... | reverse complement strand
CCGCCGAACGGCCATGGGCGCGTGGTAAGGTTGAAATGGTGAGGTAAGAGCTCACCGGCGTTATGGTAACATAACGGCCGTGTAAACCCCATCCGGAGCAAGACAAAATAGGGCATAAAGACAGCGACCCGTTGTTGCCCGATAGGTATGTCGCTAGAGGCTGCCAGCGATGGTAGTTCGAGACGGATGATTGTCAAATACAGAACCCGGCTTATAGGTTTGCCCAATATTTTTTTTGGAGAAATAATGACAGAAAACAAGATGGGGATTGACCCAATTAACAGATTAATATTAGGAATGTCATGGCCCGCCATGCTTTCAATGTTTATTAACGCAATATACAGCATTGTTGACAGTATTTTTGTTTCCTACTTAGGAGAGGATGCATTGGTTGCAGTTACATTAGTATTACCAGTGCAGCTTATGCTAGTAGCCTTTGGTGTTGGAACTGGTGTCGGAATAAATTCTGTGATAGCTAGAAAGCTTGGAGAAAAAAATCAACTTAAAGCAGATATTGCAGCCAACAATGGGGTATATTTACAGCTAATAAATTATATAGTTTTTGCTTCTTTTGGTATGATTTTTGGCAATATATTTATAGGCCATTTTACAACTGATGGATACATATTATCAAACGGTATAATTTACCTAAGACTGGTAACTACAGGTTCAATATTTGTAATATTAGTAATGGGTTTTGAGAAGATACTTCAAGCTACAGGGGATATGATTCATCCTATGATATTTATGCTTTTGGGTGCCATATTAAATATTATTATGGATCCAATATTAATATTTGGACTATTTGGTTTCCCTAAACTTGAAGTAGCAGGAGCTGCGATAGCAACTGTATTGGCCCAATTTATTGCATTTATATATGCCATTTACGTAATAAAGTATAAAGAGCACTTGGTAAATATAAATATTAAAAAATATAGATTTAATAAAAATATTGTAAAAGAAATATATGCAGTTGGATTACCAGCAATAGTAACCCAAGCTATAAGTTCACTAACTATAATATTATTAAATTCAGCTCTAGCCGTATATTCAACCACTGCTGTAGCAGTGCTTGGTGTATATGCAAGGCTTGAGCGATTTATATTTATGCCCCTATTTGGAATAAGGCAAGGGGCCATGCCGATTATGGGATATAACTATGGAGCAAAAAACAAGGAAAGGGTTATATCTACTCTTAAAGTATCTTTAATCTATGGTTTTGTAATAGCTGTACTTGGAATGTTCATATTCCATGTATTCACTAGGGATTTACTTAACTTGTTTAATGCAGAAGGTGAAATGATGGACTTAGGTATAATCGCACTGAAGACAATTAGCCTTTGTTTTATACCTGCCTCCTTTGGAATCATTACTTCATCTTTATATCAAGCAATAGGACATGGTTTCTTAGTATTGTTGGGTTCATTTATCAGACAGATTGTTGGAATAGTACCCATGGCATATTTGTTATTAAAATTAGTAGGGACTGAAGTGGTATGGTATGCTTTTCCGATAGCGGAAATTTTAGGTGTTGTATTTTATGGTATTACGCTATATATATTGTATAAAAGGGAAATTACAATTTTATAAATTTATTATTAGGAGATGACAATGAGATTAGGGATTGATGTGGGATCAACGACAGTTAAGCTGGTCTTATTAAATGAAGAGGATGAGATCGTTTATTCAAAGTACGAAAGGCATATGTCAAACGTATTTAATAAGGTTACTCAGCTTTTAAATGAACTATATAAAGAATATGGTGATTTAAATCTTACTGCAGTAATTACTGGTTCTGGGGGATTAACGCTTTCTGAAATTCTTAATATAGACTTTGAGCAGGAGGTTATTGCCTGTAGTGAGGCAGTGCAAACAATTATCCCAGAGACAGAAATAGTAATTGAACTCGGGGGAGAAGATGCTAAGATTACTTTCTACGGAGCCACTATAGAACAAAGGATGAATGGAACTTGTGCAGGGGGCACAGGGGCATTTATTGACCAAATGGCAGTGTTATTAAATACTGATGCAGAAGGTTTAAATGAATATGCAAAAAGCTATTCAATAATATATCCAATTGCGGCCAGATGTGGTGTGTTTGCTAAAACAGATTTACAGCCACTTATTAATGACGGGGCAGCACATGAGGACCTTTCTGCTTCTATTTTTCAAGCTGTAGTTAATCAAACCATATCAGGTCTTGCTTGTGGGCATACGATTAAAGGCAAGGTGGCATTTTTGGGTGGTCCTTTAACATATCTTTCAGAACTTAGAAAAAGATTTGTAGAAACCCTAAAATTGACTGATGATGAAGTCATTTTCCCTGAAAATTCAAAATATTTTGTAGCTTTAGGAGCAGCTTATATATCTAAAAACAGGGAAGAAAGAAGCTTAGGGGATATAATAAGTACTTTTGAAAATACAGATAGAAAACTTTTAGCAGTGGCCAAATATTTAGATCCACTTTTTAAAGATAAAGAAGAGTATGATGCATTTAAAAAAAGGCATGCTAAAGCAAAGATAAATAGAAAAGAATTAGACAGTATAAAAGGTCCAGTATTTTTAGGTATAGATGCAGGGTCAACTACAACTAAAGGGGCATTAATTGATGAGAATAAAAACCTGCTTTATGAATACTATTCAGGTAATCAAGGAAACCCTTTGGGTGTGGTAAAGAAAATCTTAACTGAGCTATATAGTAAATTGCCTGAAAACGCATATATCGGAAAAGCTGTGGTTACTGGATACGGCGAAAAACTAGTTAAAACGGCATATAAAATGGATATGGGTGAAATTGAAACAATGGCCCATTATAAGGCTGCAGATGAGTTTTGGCATGGAGTGGATTTCATACTTGACATTGGAGGTCAAGACATGAAATGCATGAGAATTAAAGATGGTGCAATATATAATATTATGCTTAATGAAGCATGCTCCTCGGGTTGTGGTTCATTTATTGAAACTTATGCAAAATCAGTTGAAATGGAACCCTCAGAATTCGCTAAGGAAGCAATAAAAGCAGAAAATCCTGTGGATTTAGGAACCAGATGTACAGTATTTATGAATTCTAAGGTTAAGCAGTCACAAAAAGAAGGCGCAACAATAGGTGATATATCAGCTGGTTTATCTTATTCAGTGATTAAAAATGCCTTATATAAGGTAATTAAACTTAGAAACCCTGAAGAAACTGGTGAAAAAGTAGTAGTGCAAGGTGGAACCTTCTTAAATGAAGCGGTACTTAGAAGCATTGAATTAATACTTAATAAAGACGTTGTTAGACCTGATATTGCAGGTATAATGGGAGCTTTCGGAGCTGCGATTATTGGTCGAAATTCATATAAGTTGGGAGAGAGATCATCTTTAGTCACTTTGGAAGAATTGGAAAACTTCACAGTTGAAACTACAAATAGACGCTGCAACGGCTGCGAAAACAGATGCATACTTACCATATCTAAATTTGCTGATGGTAGCAGATATATTACGGGAAATAGATGTGAAAAGGGTGCTGGTGGGGTAAACGAATATAAAGATGTGCCTAATCTTTATGAAGAAAAATATAAAATGCTTTTTGATCGAGAAGTCTTATCAGACAATGATGCAAAAAGAGGTATTATTGGTATTCCTAGAGTATTAAATATGTTTGAGGACTATCCATTTTGGCATGGTTTCTTTACAAGCCTAGGTTTTAGAATAGAGCTCAGTCCAAATAGCAGTAAAACCATATATGAGATGGGGATGGATAGTATCCCATCAGATACAGCTTGTTATCCAGCTAAAATAGTCCATGGGCACATTAAATGGTTATGCGAGCAAGGGGTAAAAAGGATATTTTATCCATGCATAAATTATGAAAAGTCAGAAGATAATAGTGCTCCAAACCACTATAATTGCCCAATAGTAGCAACTTATCCAGAGGTCGTTGATAAGAATATGATTGAATTATTTATGGCTAATAATGTTGAATACTATCATCCCTTTGTACCTTATGATGATGATAATAACATGGTGGAAGAACTTTTTAAGTTCTTTGGTGGTAAAAGAAAAATTGACTTAGAAGCTATAAATAACATTAAGAAAACCTATAATTATGAGGAAGATGCTAAAGGTTATTCTCTGTTTAAAGAGAATATATCAAAAGCTGAATTAAAAGAAGCTATTAAAAAAGGTAGGGAAGAATATAAAGAGTTTAAACATCAAATAGAAAATCGAGGGAAAGAAGTCTTAAACTATATAAAAGAAAACGATAAAAAGGCAGTTGTATTATCGGGAAGGCCTTATCATTTGGACCCTGAAATCAATCATGGAATAGACAAAATGATAAATTCCTTTGATTTGGCTGTTTTGACGGAGGATTCTGTTATAGCTCATATGAATATTGATAGACCTATAAGAGTATTAGATCAGTGGATGTATCACTCTAGACTTTATAAAGCGGCCAAATTCGTAGGTAAAAGGGAAGATGTGGAATTAATTCAATTAAATTCCTTTGGGTGTGGGCTTGATGCAGTTACAACTGACCAAGTTGAAGAAATTCTAAATAAGCAAAATAAGCTTTATACCGTATTAAAAATAGATGAAGGTTCCAATTTAGGTGCTGCGAAAATAAGGATTAGATCTTTAAAAGCAGCTATCCTAGAAAGAGACAACAATGATGTGCATGTCAAAAAAGCAAATACCCATCATGAAAGGGTGTTATTTGGAAAGGATATGAAGAAGGATTATACTTTGTTAATACCTCAAATGTCTCCTATTCATTTTCAATACTTTGTATCTATAATGGAGGCAGAAGGCTACAACGTTGAATTGCTGCCAGCTTCAACAAAGGGTTCAGAGGAAGAAGGTTTAAGGTATATAAATAATGATGCATGTTATCCTACTATAGTAACTTTAGGCCAGATGATAGCAGCGCTTAAATCTGGTAAATATGATTTAAATAAGGTTGCAGTATTTATGTCACAAACAGGTGGGGGCTGTAGAGCAAGTAATTATGTATCATTACTGAGAAAAGCTTTGAAAGATTTGGATATGGAGCAAGTACCTGTAATTTCATTTAATGCAGGGGGTCTTGAAACAAATCCTGGATTTAAAATAAGTGCTAAAATGGGTATAAGATTGGTATATGCAGTGCTTTATGGCGATTTATTCATGAGGCTACTATATCAGACTAGACCTTATGAAGTTGAAAAAGGTTCGGCAAATGCAATAGTGGATAGTTGGTTTGACAGGATAAATGAAAATGTAATGAATTTAAATCCTAGAACCTTTAGAAAAAATGTTAGAGAAATTATTGTTGAATTTGACGAACTACCTTTAAGAGATATTAAGAAACCGAGAGTTGGAGTGGTAGGTGAAATATTAGTTAAATATCACCCTAATGCAAACAATTATATAGTTGATCTAATTGAAGAAGAAGGAGGGGAAGCTGTAGTTCCCGACTTCATGGATTTCTTTATGTATGGTATGCATAGTAAGAAATTCAATTATCATAATCTTACAGGAACTTATAATAATATGATTTTTAATGGGCTGGGTATTAAAGCTGTAGAATTCTATAGAAAACCTATAAGAAGGGCTTTAAGAAAGAGTAAAAGATTTAGTGAAGGTGGAAGGATAGAAGAAATAGCAGAAAAAGCTTCAAACATAATTTCCATAGGGAATCAATGTGGCGAAGGTTGGCTACTGACCGGTGAAATGGTTGAGCTTATAGACTCTGGTGTAAAAAATATAATTTGTTTACAACCTTTTGCATGTTTACCAAATCATGTTACAGGTAAAGGTATGATTAAATCACTAAGAAATTATGATAAAGAAGCTAATATAGTGGCTATAGATTATGACCCAGGTGCTAGTAATGTTAACCAACTGAACAGAATAAAACTTATGATGGCCAATGCTTTTAAGAATATGTACTAGGTTGAAATCTATAGTATTTTAAGGTATAATAAATAAAAAGACGATTTAAGGAGGTGTCTCGATTGGGAAGACACGGAACTATTGCTGGCAGAAAAGCAGCGCAGGATTCCAAAAGAGCAGCGATGTTCACAAAATATTCAAGAGTTATTACACTAGCAGCAAAATCAGGAGGTGATCCTGAGTATAATGCAACACTTAGACTCGCCATAGAAAAGGCGAAGACGTTTGGAGTACCAAACGATAATATTAATAGAGCTATTAAAAAAGGTACTGGTGAATTATCAGGTGAAACTTATGAAGAATTATCTTTTGAAGGCTATGGGCCATCTGGAGTTGCTATAATAGTTGAGGCGCTAACTGATAACAAAAATAGAACAGCCGCATTTGTAAGGTCAACATTTGATAAGCATGGTGGTAATTTAGGTGCTCCTGGTTGCGTATCATATATGTTTGCTAGAAAAGGTTTAATCTACATAGAAAAAACTTATGAGATAAATGAAGATGAAGTTTTAATGGTAGTATTAGATGCTGGTGCAGAAGATATGAAAGTTAATGAAGATAGTTTTGAAATAATCTGTGAACCTTCATTATTTAATGATATTCATAAAGCAATAGGTGATGCAGGCTATGATATAGCTGAAGCTGATATGGAATATTTACCTTCTATTGAAGCTAAACCTACTGAAGAACATGATATATCTAAATTAAAAAAGTTAGTTGATCTGTTGGAAGACAATGATGATGTTCAAAAAGTGCATACTAATTGTGAAGACAGTGTATTTGAATAATAATTTACCCCTGAGATATGCGTTGAGATATCTTAATTGAACCTACATGTATTTTCCGGGAATCCGGAGTTTCGCTGAAGGCTGCCAAGCCTCCTTAGAGTGGAAGGCAAAAACAGTGAACAGGATACCCACCTTATCTTTAGATAGGGCGTCAATTAATAATCTTGACGGTATTTCGGGCTATTATTGCATAAAACCTTGATTATAGATGGGTTTTATGCTATATTTTTTTTGGACTTGATTCTTAGAACAGGTACTAAAATGGCATAAGCCCGAAAGAGGAAAAAAATGAATAATAAACCAGTTAGCGTAAATGCAGTAATCAAGCAGCTTACGGTTAGGGGTATGGTTATCGGTGGTATAGGAGCAGTAATTATTACAATGAGCTCAATGTTTGTAGCACTGAAACTAAGTTCCTTACCATGGCCTATAATGTTTGTAGCACTTATTTCAATGTTTTCACTAAAAGCACTTGGAAATACCAATTTGAATGAAATCAATGTAACCCACACAGCAATGTCTGCTGGAGCTATGGTTTCTGGTGGATTGGCATTTACTATACCAGGTATTTGGATATTAAGACCAGATGCAGAGCCCGATTTTTTAATACTATTAATAGTATCTATTGGAGGAACAATCTTAGGTCTTATTTTTACTGCCTTAATCAGAAAATACTTTGTAGAAACCAAAGAACTTCCATATCCAATGGGTCAGGCAGCAGCAGAAACTTTAACAGTTGGTGATGAAGGTGGTTCCAAGGCAAAGCTTTTATTTATAACAATAATTCTGTCAGGTCTATTTGCACTGCTTAGGGATTGGTTCCATAAAATACCTGCGGTTTTAATGAATCAAAAAATGGTATCATATGGTTCCTTAGGAGGAATTTGGCTATCACCGATGCTAATTGCAGTTGGATATATAATAGGACCTGTGGCCATAAGTGTTTGGTTTTTAGGAGCAATGATAGGTGATTTTGGCGTACTTATAGGAAGCCAAATTACAGGAATATTTGACTACGCTCAAGCAAATGCATTTAAACAGTCCCTAGGAATTGGTCTTATGGTAGGAACGGGAATAGGAATTTTAATAAAAGGAATACTTCCAAAGGCTAAGGAAATATTTGGTGGCATGTTTAGTGAAGAGGCAGGAGATTCTATAATTAAAATGCGATGGGCTCCCATTGTAATGGCATTATTAGCATTTGTTTTTTCAATATTTTTAAACCTAGGAGCAGTGGCATCGGTTATAACTATATTAGGGGTTTGGTTTGCAACAGCCATGTCAGCACAATGCGTAGGTCAGTCTGGTATTAACCCTATGGAAATATTCGGAATACTTGTATTAATTGCCGCCAAAGCCGTAAGTAATATAGGTGATGTTGAAGCATTTTATGTGGCAGCAATAGTAGCAGTGGCATGTGGTCTAGTGGGGGATGTTATGAATGACTTTAAAGAAGGATATATTCTTAAGAGTAATTCCAAAGCTCAGTGGATTGCAGAATGCATAGGTGGGATAATAGGTGCAGTGGTATCAGTTGTTACTTTATATATAATTTTTAAAGCCTATGGTGGAGGAGTTATAGGTAGCGAGGCTTTCCCAGCAGCTCAAGCAGCAGCAGTGGCATCTATGGTAGGCGGAATATCAAATATGACTGCATTTTTAATAGGGATGTTTGCCGCCACTTTACTCTATTTTATTAATTTCCCAGTAATGACATTAGGTCTTGGAGTTTATCTACCATTTTATTTAAGTGCCACGGCATTTATGGGCGGAATTATAAGACTTATACTGGATAAAAAAGTAAAAAGTCCTAAGGTTTTTGAAAATGGCAATATAATCGCTTCTGGCTGTTTAGCAGGAGAAGCTATAATAGGAGTAGTAATAGCAATTATGGTTGCTATTTCTGCAATATAATATGAATAAACAAGGCTAATAATGCTAAAAAAGCCTTGAAAATCGGGGATTCATATGGTAAAATCAATTAGATAAATATTTAACAAAGAGGAGTTGAAATGAAGAAAAAAATTATATTAGCGTTACTGTTAATTACTTTACTACTAACTAGTTGTGGTGCACAAGAAGAAGTTACTACTGGCATAAAAGTAGCAGCGCTTAAAGGCCCAACAGGTATGGGCCTTGTTAAAGTTATGAGTGATGCTAAAGATGGTGCGGTTAATGGAAATGAATTTGAATTTACAGTATCTGGCTCCATTGATGAAGTTGTAGCTATGATATCCAGCGGACAGACAGATTTAGCATGTGTTCCCGCAAATCTTGGAGCAGCTTTATATAATAAAACGGATGGTAACCTAAATGTCCTTGCTGTAAATACTTTAGGAGTTATTTATATATGCGAAAATGGTAATAACATAAATAGTTTAGAAGATTTAAGTGGGAAGAAAGTAATTGCCAGTGGTAAAGGGGCAACTCCAGAATACTGCCTAAATTATATCTTAGATGCAAATAATATTAATGATGTTAATATAGAGTGGAAAAGCGAACATTCTGAGTGTGCTGCAGTTTTAGCTTCGACTGAAGATAGTATTGCAATGATTCCTCAGCCTTTTGTTACGACATCTATGATGCAAAATGAAGATATAACTATTGCCATTGACTTGACTGATGAATGGGATAAGGTTAATACTGAAAGTACATTAATTACAGGAATTATTGTGGGAAATAAAGAGTTTATAGAAAATAATCAACAAGCAGTTAATGCTTTTTTACAAAGCTATGAAGAAAGCGTTAACTATGTAAATAATGAAATTGAAGATGCAGCAAAATTAATAGGTGAATTTGAAATATTACCTAAAGCTGCTGCAGAGATTGCTATACCTAAATGTAATATAGTATGTATAACAAATGAGGAAATGAAAACTAAGCTTAGTGGTTATCTTACTGAACTATACAACCAAAACCCAGCTGCAGTCGGTGGAGCAATACCCGAAGAAGATTTCTATTACATAGGTAAATAGGTGAAAGATGGATCGTAAATACAAAATAAAGGTATGGGCTATAATATTTTGGTTAATACTATGGGAAAGTGTTGCATATTTTAATAGCGACAACTTTCTCTTTGTTTCTATATTTGAGATTCTAAAAAGGTTTTATGAACTGGCCTTAACTGAACCTTTTTGGAATGCAGTATTGACTTCTTCTGTGAAAATACTAATGGGGATATTTTTATCATTTATGTTAGCAATAATAACCGCGCCTTTAGCATATAGGTTTATTAGGTTTAAAGAATTACTAAATCCATTATTAATTACAATAAAATCAGTACCTGTGGCTTCATTTATAATATTCGCTTTGGTATTCATATCATCTTCAAAATTATCAATATTAATATCTCTTCTTATAGGATATCCAATAATATATACTAATATTTTAAATGGCATGGAAGATGTGGATGTTAAAATGCTTGAGATGGCAAAAATTTTCAATATTACCGGATTAAAAAAAATTATCTATATATTTGTGCCATTAATTAGGAATGATTTCAAATCTGGACTAAATCTTGCAGTTGGCATGTGCTGGAAAGCAGGGGTT
>Ga0209943_1002416_pt1 | contig 10253 bp, 9 predicted proteins | sample SalPonR1_B_D2_MG_FD_185698 | JGI IMG/M metagenome (GOLD analysis project Ga0209943, IMG submission 185698) | Salt pond soil microbial communities from South San Francisco under conditions of wetland restoration - Salt Pond MetaG R1_B_D2_MG... ... | reverse complement strand
AAGGCCGGCGACACGGAGCGGCCGATCTCGGCCAGCACAGACGACTCACTGTCCTCGTGGTTGAAGGTGCCGTCCGTGCCGACGGAGCTGAGCACGTTGAGCACCAGCACCATCGGCACGATCACGCGGCCGGCGCGCACGATGAAGCTCTTCAGGCGGTCCCAGGTGTGGATCAGCAGGCCCTTGGCGGTGGGCACGTGGTAGGGCGGCAGCTCCATGATGAAAGGCGCCGACTCGCCGCGCAGCAGGGTGTTCTTCAGCGCGAGGCCGGTGGCCACGGCCACGGCGATACCGACCATGTAGAGGCCGAAGACGACGTTCTGCGCGCCCTGCGGGAAGAACGCGGCGGCGAACAGCACGTACACCGGCAGGCGCGCGCCGCATGACATGAACGGCGCCATGGCGATGGTCAGCAAGCGGTCGCGTCGGTGCTCCAGGGTGCGGGTTGCCATGATGGCGGGAACGTTGCAGCCGAAGCCGACGATCAGCGGGACGAAGGACTTGCCCGGCAGCCCGATCCAGCGCATGAAACGGTCCATGACGAAAGCCGCGCGCGCCATGTAACCGGAGTCCTCGAGGATGGAGAGGAAAAAGAACAGGAAGGCGATTACGGGGATGAAGGTGGCCACGGTCTGCACGCCGCCCCCGAGGCCGTTGGCCAGCAGCACGGTGGCCCACTCCGGGGTGCCCGCGCTGCTCAGCAGCGTCGCCAGGCCGTCTACCGCGACCAGGCCGACCGCCTGGTCGAAGAAGTCGATGAAGGCGCTGCCGATGTTGATGGTGAACATGAACATCATGTACATCAGGAAGAGGAAAATCGGGATCCCGAGGATCCGGTTCAGCACCACGCGGTCGATTGCTTGCGTGAGGTTGCTGGCCACGCGCCCGCTGACGGTCACCGCCCCGCGGACGATGTCGTTGGCGAGGCCGTAGCGCGCATCAGCGATCATGATGTCCAGGTCGGCGCCCAGCGCCTCGGCATGCCGCTGCGCATCCGCCGTGATTTCCGGCCCGGCGACCCTGCGGGCGAGCGGGTCGTTCTCGAGCAGCTGGACGGCCAGCCAGCCCGGCGACACGCCGGTGGTCTCGGCAGCCGGCGCCAGCCGCTGCGCCAGCGCCTGGCGCACCGGCGCGAGTCGATCGTCGTAAGACACCTCCAGCGAAGGCCGTTGCCCGTCGGCGACCGTCGCCGCGACCGCCTGCTTGAGTTCCGCCAGGCCCGCGCCGGTCGTGGCGGTGACCGGCACGACGGGACAGCCGAGCCGGTGCGAGAGTGCCGCCGCATCGATGCGCACGCCGTTGCTTTCGGCCACGTCGCTCATGTTGAGCACCACCAGCAGCGGCAGGCGCATTTCCGCGAGCTGGGTGGTGAGATAGAGGTTGCGCTCCAGGTTCGAGGCGTCGACGACGTTGACCATCAGGTCCACTTCGTTGGCATGCACGAAGTCGCGCGCAATCTTTTCGTCCAGCGAGATTTCCTGGTCGACCACGTCCATGGAGTAGGTGCCCGGCAGGTCCACCACCTCGAAACGCTTGTCCCCCTGGCGGAACTCGCCGATCTTCTTCTCCACGGTGACGCCCGGCCAGTTGCCGACCCGCTGTTTCGAGCCCGTGAGCGCGTTGAACAGCGTGGTCTTGCCGCAGTTCGGGTTGCCGATGAGTCCCAGGGTGTAATGGTCGGTCATGAGATTTTCTCCACGAGTACCGCGGCGGCCTCCCCCCGGCGCAGCGACATGGCGAAGCCGCGCACGGAGATTTCCACCGGGTCGCCCATCGGGGCGAGGCGGGTGACGCTCAGTTCGGCACCGGGTGTCAGGCCCATGGCGAGCAGTTTCCGCCGATAGGATGCCGAGGCGTCCGTGAAGCCCGTGATACGGGCGCGATGGCCGGTCTGCAGGTCGCCGAGCGTGGTGGCCTTGTCATCGTTCATCTGAGGGCCCCGTGAGCGTGCGCATGTAGGTCACCAGTTGCCAGATTTCGGTCTCGCTGAGCTGCTCGCCGAAGGGCTGCATCGAGGTCGCGTTGCGGCGGCCGGGACGCCCGATCTGCTGGGCGCCCTGGGTGGCCGGGTCATGAAACTCGCCCGAGCCGCGCTCGATGACCCAGTAGAGCTGGCCGTCCGGAATCGGGTCCATCGTCTCGGCGCAGGCCAGGTTCCGCGGTGCTGGCACGAGTCCCTCGCCGGCCGGCCCGCCGCGGCCGTCGCTGCCGTGGCAGGCCGCGCAGGAGGCGGGGCTGCGCGGTTCCTCATAAAGCGTCCGGCCGCGGCTGATGTGCTGTTCGCTCGCTGGGAGCGGGTTGGTCAACGCGAGGTAACTGTCGGGCGCCTGCTCGGTCTGGCGTGCCTGGGGGCAGGCCATTGCGCTGGCGGACGCGCTGGCCGCGGATGACGCAGCGTCAGTGGCCGGCTCCGGGCCCGTCGTGCAAGCGGTTCCGCCGGCCAGCAGCATGCCGGCGAGGGCGAGGCGGCAAGATGCGAGTTTCGGGAAAGTCATGGCGAGGTCCTCAGAATGTAACCTGGTAACGGAGCCCGACGAGGGTCGCGTCGTTCAGCAGGGGATCGGTCGAAGGATTCTTGATGTACTGGGCGTCGAACTGCACGCTGAGCCACGGCAACACCGGAACCCAGTAAGTCAGCTCGACCGCCACCTCCTGGCTGTCTACCGTGGTGCCGGCGGCCTCCTGCGCCGCCTCGAAGCGGTCGCCGTTGAAGGCCGCGGAAATGCCCAGGCCGAGCACATCCTCGTCCCGGCCCGGGAACAAGCCCGTGTATACCAGGCCGCCGCCGGCATAGTAGGCAAACTGGTTGACGTCCTCGTCGGCCATGCCGAGCCTGAGGAAGCCGCTGAGCCCCTGGGTGAGCTGGCCGGGTTCGGTGTACAGGGCGCCTTCCACCAGCCCGTAGATGCCCTGGGTGCCCTGGCGGGTCCTCGGCTCGCCCTGCGCGTCGTTATCCAGCAGGTTGTCGAAGTCCGTCGTGTAATGCCAGGCGCCCAGCGCCGCGCGCAGGAAGCGGCCCTCGTCGACACTCTGCTGGAATCCGGCTTCGCCCAGGAACAGCAGCCCGTCATCGCCGCCGAGGATGATCTGCGTGCCCTTTGCATCGGCCGGGTCGCCGGCGACGCCATCGAGCACCGCCGCCTGCACATAGTGTGCGTCGGTCGGCTGGAATCGCGCCCGCACGCCGAGGCAGGTGGTGGGATAGACGCAGGGTCCGTTGAGACCGGTCTCGGACAAATCCAGCCCGGTACCGAAGCCGCCGTTGATGAACACGCCGGCAGTTTCCTTGACGTCGAATTCGGCGTCGGCCGCATAAAGCCCACCGAGGATCGCCAGCCGGTCATCGAAGAAGGAACGCTCGACCCAGGCCTCGAGGAGTTTCGCGGTGTCGATGTTGGCCAGATTGCTGGGCGCGTGCGCGCTGCCGGCACCGTCGCCGGGATCGCGTCCGAAGGTGCCGATTCCCAGCAGGAAGATCCGGGTGCGCGGCCAGCCGAACAGCCGCTCGGCGTCGATCGACAGACCGGCTTCCGCCAGTCCCGCGAAGTAAGTGCTGCGCGATTCTCCGCCGTCGGTCACGGCCATCACGTCGCCGGTGTGCGCGAGGTCGATTTCCACGCCCCGTCCGGCCCAGTCGCTGCGCAACCCGTTCCAGTCGCCCGTCAGCCTGAGGCGTTCCGACAAGGGAACCGCCGAGCCGGGAGCCTGCGCCTGCGCGCCGGCCAGCCAGCCGGCGGCACACGCGCCCAGCGTCCACGCCAGTACAGAGGTCATTCGGACTCGGTGTGTGCCGGACGAGCGAGGTTTTTGGTTGCTTTCCCGGTCAGTCGGGTTTGGCGGGCCCCATCGCATGCTGGCTTCCTCGTGCTTGCAAATACGAACAATTCTTATTCGCAAACATACGATGGAAAGCTGCGGCCCGACAATAAGTAACTTCCAATAAGTATCAACCGAGAAGCAAAGGATTTTTGTGATGTATCGAGGCGCAGGTGGTGCCCGGGGCGAGAGTCGAACTCGCACGATGTTGCCATCGGCGGATTTTGAGTCCGCTGCGTCTACCAGTTCCGCCACCCGGGCGATGGGCGCGCTCGGCGCCTCGGCGGGCGCCCGCGAAGCTTACCATTGCTGCTGGCAGGATTGGATATCGCGGGTGCGCCTCCCGACCATTGGATAGCCGGGCCAGAATGGCTCCATGCCGTCCGCTGCGACCCTTTGCTGCCCTGGCGCATCTTGTTGGGCAGCGGCGGCTTTCTGGTCGGGGCTTTGTGTTTGAGGAGGATGTGTGTCGGGATTCGCTGACTGCAAGCCGGAAGCGGCCATGGTCGAACGGGCCCGGCATGGCGATATGCAGGCGCACGAGGCGCTTTACGCGGCCTACGGCGCGCCCGTGTACACGCTCGCCATGCGCTTGCTGGGCGAACCCGCGCAGGCCGACGAGATCCTGCAGGAGACCTGCGTGGAGGTCATTCGCCATCTCGGTGCCTGCCGCGACGCGGAGGCTTTTGCCGGCTGGGTCAAGCGAATCGCCACCAACAAGTGCCTGGCGCAGTTGCGTGGTGCATGGCACCGCAAGATGCGCAGCCTCGGGGACGAGAGCGATGTCGAGGCTGCGCTGGCGATGGCGGCGCGCGAGACGGGCCCGGGGCCGGAGGTCGACGACGGCGAGCGCCTGGCGCGCGCGCTGTCAGCCTTGCCGCCGACGGCCCGCGCGGTGGTCTGGCTGTACGACGTGGAAGGCTACAGCCACCGGGAAATCGCGGGCCTGATGGGCAAGAGCGTGAGTTTTTCCAAGTCCCAGCTGGCCCGCGCGCACCAGCGCTTGCGCGGCTTGCTGGTCACGGACGAAGAGGTGCATTCATGCATGCGACAACCGAGCAACTTCTGAGCCTGCGCGACGGCGAGCCGGTGCCCGCCGAGGTCGCGGCGCACCTGGACGAATGCGCGCATTGCACGCGCGAGCTTGTCCGCCTGGAGCAGGCACGGGACGGTTTGCGCTGCCTGCCGCCGTTGCAGCCGCCGCCGTCAGCATGGCAAGAGGTCCTGCTGCGCGCGGCTCCCGGGCCCGCCGGCCCGGCGGCAGCTCGCTACAGGCCTCGACCGGCCCTGCTGGCCGCGCTGGCGGCGAGCGCAGTCCTCGCGGTGGCGCTGTTGCTGGCGACGGGAGAACGGGAGACCGGCGCGCCGCTGCGCGGCACCACGACCGACCTGGTCGCGTCCACCCCGGCGCCGGCGTCATCCGTGGAGGGGGCCGGCACCCCGGAACTCGTCGAGCGATCGCGCCGGCTCGAGTCGGCGCTGCGGGCGATGCCGGCCGCGCCGCGGGTCACGCGCACCAGCACCGCACTGGCCGTGGCCGAACTCGAGGACGGCATTTTAGAGATCGATTCGACGCTGAGCACTCGCGACATCGGCCCGGAGCGACAGCAGGCGCTGTGGCGCCAGCGCGTGGACCTCATGGATGCGCTCATGCAGGTCAGGTACGCCGAGCTTGCGGACGCCCGGTGAAACGGCGGTCGAGGCAGCGCGAGCGGGATTCTTGCAACGAACACCAGCACAGGATGGAGAGGCAGATGAAAACAGTAATGACAGGGCTTGTCGGGGCGATTTTCCTGGCCGCGATGAATTGCGCGCAGGCACAGGAGACGGTCGAGATCGAGGTCGAGGTGGAGCGCGAGCAGGCGCGTGCCGAGGCGGAATTGTCCCGCGAGGAAGCGCAGCAGCGCTTGCGCGAAGCCAGGAAGAAGCTCGAGGAAGCGGCCATGGAGATCGCCGAGCTCAGTGCGCGGGTGGTGGGCGACGGCACCGTGGAGATCATGGAGTTCATCACCGGTCCACGGCGGGCGATGCTGGGCGTCAACATAGGTCCCGGCCAGCAGGGCGAGACGCGCGAAGACGGCGTGCGCGTGCTGGGCGTGACACCCGGGGGACCGGCTGCACAGGCGGGCATCCGCAGCGGCGACCTGCTGCTGGAGATCGGCGAGACCACGCTGGACTGGGCCGACGACAGCTCGCCGGCTCGCAAGCTGCTCGACACCCTCGGGGACACGGAGCCCGGCACCACGGTGGAGTTGAGCTACCGGCGCGACGGCGAGGTGGCCACCGCGAGCGTCGAGACGCGGGCCCGCGAGGCAGGCATGCGAAGCTGGATGCCCGAGGGGATGGAGCTGCCGCAGCTGCCGGCGGATGCGCCGCACGCCCCGGCCTTCGTGCATCGCATGCTGATGGCGCAGTGGGGCGACATGGAACTGGTGGAGCTTACCCCCGAGCTGGGCGAGTACTTCGAGAGCAGCCGGGGCGTGCTGGTGGTGCGAGCGCCGGAAGATCCCATGCTGGGCCTGCAGGACGGCGACGTCATCCTGGATATCGCCGGCCGCGAGCCGGCCGACCCCGGCCACGTGATCCGGATCCTGCGCTCCTACGCGCCCGGGGAGCGGCTGGTGATGACCGTGATGCGCAAGGGTGAGCGCCTCCAGCTGGAGGCGGATATCCCGGAGTAGCGGATATCCCGGAGCAGTCAGTCGAGTGAGTTAATATTGGCGCCCCATGCGGCGCTCCGATTTTCACTACGAACTGCCCGACGAGCTCGTCGCCCAGCAACCGCTGGGCGACCGCTCGGCCAGCCGGCTGTTGACCGTGGACGGCGACGCGGGCACCTGGCGTGACGGACTCTTCCGCGAGCTTCCTGAACAGCTGGCGCCGGGCGACCTGCTGGTGCTCAACGACACGCGCGTCATCCCCGCCCGGGTATTCGGCCGCAAGGAGAGCGGCGGGCGGGTCGAGCTGCTGGTCGAGCGCCTGGTCGGGGAGCGCGGCCTGGTCGGGCAGCTGCGCGTGAGCAAGTCGCCCGCGCCGGGTGCGGAGATCTTGTTCGATGGCGGCGCCAGCGGACGGGTCACCGGGCGCACGGGCCCCGACGGCGCGCTCTACGAGCTGACGCTCGACCGCCCGGTGCTGGACTGGCTGGAAGAAGCCGGCCGCATGCCCTTGCCGCCCTACATCCGGCGCGCCGCGGACGAAAGCGACCGCTCCCGCTACCAGACGGTCTACGGCCGCAAGCCCGGCGCCGTGGCGGCGCCCACCGCCGGCCTGCACTTCGACCAGGGGTTGCTGGCGCAGCTGCATGCGCGCGGCGTGCACACGGCGACCATCACGCTGCACGTGGGCGCCGGGACCTTCCAGCCGGTGCGTACCGAGGACCCGCGTGAGCACCGCCTGCATGCCGAGCGCGTCGAGGTCGACGAGGCGGCTTGCGAGGCGGTGGCGGCCGCCCGCGCGCGCGGCGGCCGGGTGGTCGCGGTCGGTACAACCGTGGTGCGCAGCCTGGAAACCGCCGCGGCCGACGGGACGCTGGCGCCTTACCGGGACGAGACCGAACTGTTCATCTTGCCGGGTTATCGTTTCCGGGTGATCGACGCGCTGGTGACGAATTTTCACCTGCCGGAGTCGTCGCTGCTGATGCTGGTCTGCGCCTTCGGCGGGCAGCAGACCGTGCTCGGCGCCTACCGCCATGCCGTGCGCGAGCGCTATCGCTTCTTCAGTTACGGCGACGCCATGTTCCTGACCCCGGCGCCGGATGCGCGGCGGAAGGCGCCGTGAAGTTCGAGCTGCTCGCCACCGATGGGCGCGCCCGGCGCGGGCGGCTCGAGTTCCCGCGCGGGTCGGTGGAGACGCCCGTGTTCATGCCGGTGGGCACCTACGGCACCGTGAAGGGCATGACGCCCGAGGAGCTGACGTCGCTGGGCGCCCGCATCATCCTGGGCAACACCTTCCACCTCATGTTGCGGCCGGGCGAAGACATCATCCGCGCGCACGGCGGACTGCATGGCTTCATGCACTGGGACGGCCCGATCCTGACGGATTCCGGGGGCTTCCAGGTCTGGAGCCTCGCCGAGCTGCGCAAGATCTCCGAGGAAGGCGTGCGCTTCGCCTCCCCGGTGGACGGCTCGCCGGTGTTCCTGGGCCCTGAGCGCTCGATGGAGATCCAGCGCGCGCTGGGCGCTGACGTCGTCATGGCCTTCGACGAATGCACGCCCTATCCGGCCACCGAGCAGGAAGCCCGCGAGTCCATGGAGCTTTCCCTGCGCTGGGCGGCGCGCTGCCGCGAGGCCCACGGCGACAACCCCGCGGCGCTGTTCGGCATCGTGCAGGGCGGGATGCATGACGCCCTGCGCCGCGAATCCCTGGCGGGCCTGGTGTCGCTGGGCTTCGACGGATATGCGCTGGGCGGCTTGTCGGTGGGCGAGCCGGCGGCGGAGCGCAACGCGGTGATCGAGGCGGTGGAGCCCGCGATGCCGGCGCACAACCCGCGCTACCTGATGGGCGTGGGCACTCCGGCAGACCTGGTGGAGTCGGTCGCGCGCGGCATCGACATGTTCGATTGCGTGATGCCGACTCGCCACGCGCGCAACGGCTACCTGTTCACCCGGCGCGGCACGGTGCGAATCCGCAATGCCCGCCACCGCGAGGACACCGGCCCGCTGGACCCTGAGTGCGCCTGTTACACCTGCCGCCATTTCTCGCGGGCCTACCTGAGGCACCTGGAGCGCTGCAACGAGATCCTGGGGGCCAGGCTGAACACCATCCACAACCTGCACTATTACCTCGACCTGATGGCCCAGGCCCGCGCGGCGATCGAGGCGGGCCGCTTCGAGGCCTGGCGCCGCGACTTTCATGCCCGCCGGACGGGCGAAGAATGAGGCACGGCGCGCGCATCGTGGCATAATAGTCCGCTGTTTTATCCTGCCCTCACGGGGCGGGCGCAATCCGGGGACCTGATTCGATGGACTTTTTCATCTCAAATGCGTGGGCGCAGGCAGCCGGCGAACCCGACATGTTCGTCAGTTTTCTGCCGCTGATCCTGATCTTCGTCATCTTCTACTTCCTGCTTATCCGGCCACAGACCAAGCGCGCCAAGGAGCACCGGAAGATGGTCTCCGAGCTCAAGGCGGGCGACGAGGTCGTCACGGGCGGCGGCATCGTCGGCCGGGTCCAGGAGGCCGGCGAGCAGTTCCTCAAGGTCGAAGTCGCCGACGGCGTCGTGCTGCGCGTGCAGCGCCAGACGGTCGTGGCCCTGTTGCCCAAGGGCACGTTCGAATCCGTCTGACCGCACAGCCAGGAATACACCGTGGTCCTTAACCGTTTTCCGCTCTGGAAGAACCTTCTTGTCGTCGGCGTCGTGCTGGTCGGCATCATATTCGCGCTGCCCAATGTCTTTGGCGACGCCCCGGCGGTGCAGGTCACGGCCGAGACCGGCCAGCCGCTGAACGAGCAGACCCTCGAGCGCGTGACCGCGATCCTGGAAGCGCGCGAGCTGGACTTCGGCCCGGCATACCTGGAGGACGGGCGGGTCACGGTGCGCTTCCCCGACGTGGAGGCGCAGCTGCGCTCCCTGGACCTGTTGCGCGAGCAGCTGGGCTCCGGTTTCGTCGCGGCGCTGACGCTCGCGCCGCGCACGCCGGCGCTGCTGCGGAAACTCGGGTTGGAGCCCATGAGCCTCGGGCTGGATCTGCGCGGCGGCGTGCACTTCATGTACGAAGTGGACATGGAGGCGGCCATCGGCCAGGCGCTGGAGCGCATGGAGAGCGATTTCCGCACGATGCTGCGCGACGAGGGTATCCGCTATAAGTCGGTGCGGCGTGACGGCGAGGTGGTACGCCTGGCGCTGAACAGCGAAGCCGACCGCAGCGCGGCCCGCGCGGTGCTCGCCGCCTCCGATCGCCAGCTGAACTTCGACGAGCGCCGCGCGGGCGAGGACTTCGAGCTGGTGGTCCGCATGAGCGAGGAGCAGGTGCAGCAGCGCCAGGATTTCGCCATCGAGCAGAACACCATCACGCTGCGCAACCGCGTCAACGAGCTGGGCGTCTCGGAGCCCGTGGTGCAGCGGCAGGGCGCGGACCGCATCGTAGTGCAGCTGCCCGGCGTACAGGACCCGGCGCAGGCCGAGCGCATCCTCGGCGCCACCGCCACGCTGGAATTCCGGCTGGTGGACGAGGTCAACAATGCCTTCGAGGCCGCCGAGCGCGGCCGCGCGCCGCTCGGTTCGGCGCTGTACACGGACCGGAACGGCCAGCCCATCCTGCTGAAGCGGGAAGTGATCGCCACCGGCGACCAGCTGACCGACGCCTCCGCCGGCTTCGAGGAGGGCATGCCCGCCGTCTACGTCAACCTGGACGCCCAGGGGGCGCGCCGCATGGGCGAGACCACGCGCGCCAACCTGAACAAGCGCATGGCGGTGGTCTTCATCGAGCAGAAGC
>Ga0209943_1002402_pt1 | contig 10302 bp, 7 predicted proteins | sample SalPonR1_B_D2_MG_FD_185698 | JGI IMG/M metagenome (GOLD analysis project Ga0209943, IMG submission 185698) | Salt pond soil microbial communities from South San Francisco under conditions of wetland restoration - Salt Pond MetaG R1_B_D2_MG... ... | reverse complement strand
GTGGGCGGCTTTGCCGAGCCGGAGCAGGTGATCGACTGCGGCAATTCCGGCACCGGGGTGCGGCTCATCATGGGGGCGATGGCGACCTCGCCCATCTGCGCCACCTTTACCGGCGACGCGAGCCTAAACAAGCGCCCGATGGCGCGGGTGACCGATCCGCTGGCGCTCTTCGGCGCGCGGGCGGTGGGGCGCGCGGGCGGGCGGCTCCCGATGACGGTGGTGGGGGCCGCCGATCCGGTGCCGGTGCGCTACGAGGTGCCGGTGCCGTCGGCGCAGGTGAAATCGGCCGTGCTGCTGGCCGGGCTCAATGCGCCCGGAGAGACGGTGGTGATCGAGCGCGAGGCGACGCGCGATCATACCGAGCGGATGCTGGCCGGGTTCGGGGCCGAGATCGTGACCGGGGAGACGGCGGAGGGCCGGGTGATCACCCTGACCGGACAGCCGGAGCTTATCCCGCAGACCATCGTGGTCCCGCGCGATCCGTCCTCGGCGGCGTTTCCTGTCTGTGCGGCGATCATCACCCCCGGCTCGGACGTGCTGGTGCCGAATATCGGGCTCAACCCGACGCGCGCGGGGCTCTTTGCCACGTTGCGCGAGATGGGGGCCGACCTGGAATACGAGAACCTGCGCGAAGAGGGGGGCGAGCCGGTGGCCGACCTGCGCGCGCGTTTCTCGCCCGATCTCCAGGGCGTCGAGGTGCCGCCCGAGCGCGCGGCGAGCATGATCGACGAGTATCCCGTGCTCTCGGTCGTCGCCGCCTTTGCCAAGGGTCCGACGGTGATGCGCGGCGTCAAGGAACTGCGCGTCAAGGAAAGCGACCGGATCGAGGCGATGGCGGCGGGGCTGCGCGCCGGTGGGGTCGAGGTCGAGGACGGTCCCGACTGGTGGATCGTGCATGGCCGGGGGCCGGGCGGCGTGCCGGGTGGTCAGACCTGCGAAAGCCACCTCGATCACCGCATCGCCATGTCCTTCATGGTGATGGGCATGGCCACGCAAACCCTGTTACCGTCGATGACGGCAGCCCGATCGCCACGTCTTTTCCGGCCTTCGAGCCGCTGATGGCGTCGCTCGGCGCGGATATCCGGCGGGGCTGAGCGCGGTCCGGTCCCGGAGCGAGACGGGGCGTACGCGCTATTCCGCGGCGATCCGGATCACCGGTTCCATCCTTGCGAGTTCCGCGTCGGAGAGATGACATTTCACCTGATGGCCGGGGGCGAGGTCGCGCACCGGGGGCACCTCGCGCTCGCACAGATCGCCGGGCACCTTCGCTTTCCAGCGGCAGCGCGTCTGGAAAGGGCAGCCGGAGGGCGGATTCATTGCCGAGGGCACGTCGCCCTCGAGCACGATGTGCTTTTTCTCGACATGGGTGTCGGCGATGGGCACCGCCGACAGGAGCGCCTCGGTATAGGGGTGGTAGGGGGGCGAGAAGACCTGGTCGGTCGTGCCAAGCTCAACCACATGGCCGAGATACATCACCATCACCCGGTCGCTCAGGTAGCGCACGATGGAAAGATCGTGGGAGATGAAGAGAAGCGTCGTCTTGTGCTCGCGCTGGATCTCCATGAGCAGGTCGGTGACGGCCGCCTGCACGCTCACGTCGAGCGCCGAGACGGGCTCGTCGGCCACCACGATGCGCGCGCCGCCGGCAAAGGCGCGGGCGATGCCGACGCGCTGTTTCTGCCCGCCCGAGAGCTGGCGCGGCATGCGGTCGGCGAATTCGCGGGGCAGCTTGACCAGATCGAGCAGGCGCAGCATCTCGTCGCGGCGCTCCTGATCGCTGGTGCCGATGCCGAACACCTCGAGCGCGCGGATGATCTGGCGGCCCACGGTCATCGACGGGTTGAGCGTGTCGAACGGGTTCTGGAACACCATCTGGATGTCGGCGACGGTCTGCGTGTCGCGGGCCTCGATGGCGGTGGCCTCGATATTGCGGTTGTCGAGCAGGATCTCGCCATCGGTCGCCGTCTCGAGCCCCATCAGCACCTTGGCGAAGGTGGATTTGCCGCAGCCTGATTCGCCCACGATGGCCAGCGTCTCGCTCTCGCGCGCCTCGAAGCTGAGGGTCTCGTTGGCCTTGACCACCCTGGTCGCGCCGCCGCCGCCGAAGAGCGCGTTGGCCGCCACCTCGTAGTATTTCTTGAGCTTGTCCATCTTGAGCACGACGCGCCCCGGCTCGGTGGCCGCGTGCTGGGCCATCGCCTCCACGGGGGCGTGCCAGTCGATATCCTCATGACGCAAGCAGCGGGTCAGATGGCGGTCGTCGCCTTCGATCACCGCCATAGGGATGTCGCCCGCGTCGCACAGTCCTTGCCTGAAGTAATCGCAGCGCGGACCGAAATTGCAGCCCGGCGGGCGTTCGTGCGGCAGGGGGAAGTTGCCTGGAATGGCCTTCAGCGGTCGGTCGTTCTTGTTGGCACCGGGCAGCGGGATCGAGCGAAAGAGCGCCTGCGTGTAGGGGTGCTGCATCTTGTCGAACACATCCTTGATGGAGCCCGTCTCCACCGCCTCGCCGGAATACATCACGCAGATCCGGTCGCAGGTCTCCAGCACCAGTCCGAGATTGTGCGAGATGAAAAGCATGGAGGTGCCGTATTTGCGGCCCAGGTCCTTGACCAGTTCGACCACCGCCGCCTCGACGGTGACGTCGAGCGCGGTCGTGGGCTCGTCGAGGATCAGCAAAGAGGGCTTGGACATCAGCGCCATGGCGATGACGATGCGTTGCTGCTGTCCGCCCGAGAGCTGGTGCGGGAAGCTCTTCATGATCCGTTCGGGGTCGGGCAGCTTGACATCGGCCACCACTTCGAGCGCGCGGGCCCAGGCCTCTTTCTCGGAGATGCCCTCGTGGATCATCGGCACTTCGATGAGTTGCTTGCCCACCTTCATCGCGGGGTTCAGGGACGCCATCGGCTCCTGGTAGATCATCGCGATCTCGTTGCCGCGGATATCACGCAACTCGGCGGGGCTCATCTGTCCGAGGTCCTGGCCCTTGAAGCGGATCGAGCCGCCGACGATGCGGCCGTTGACGCCAAGATCCTGCATCACGCCCAGCGCCACGGTGGATTTGCCGCAGCCCGACTCGCCCACGAGGCCCACCGCCTCGCCGGGCTCGACCTCCACCGAGAAATCCATCACCGCGGGGATTTCGCGCAGGCGGGTGAAGAAGGAAATCGACAGGTTCTCGATCTCGAGGATCGGTCCGTCATGATTGGCCATGTCGCGCTCCTTCATCGTTAATCAAATACTCAATCCCGCAGGCTCTCCTCCCGCAGCCCGTCGGCCAGCAGGTTGAGACCCAGCACGAGGCTCAGCAGCGCCAGCGCCGGTGGCAGGGCGGGGTGGAGGTAGAGCGACAGCAGCTTGCGCCCCTCGTTGATGGTGCTGCCCCAGTCCGGGCTCTCGGGGCTGAGGCCGAGGCCGAAGAAGCCCAGGGTGCCCAGCAGGATGGTGGTGTAGCCGATGCGCAGGCAGAAATCGACGAGCAGCGGCCCGCGCACGTTGGGCAGGATTTCCCACAGCATGATGTACCACGGCCCCTCGCCGCGGGTCTGCGCGGCGGCCACGTAGTCTCGCGTCTTGACGTCCATGGTCAGGCCCCGGACGATGCGGAACACGGTGGGCGAGTTGACGAAGACCACCGCCACGAACACCACGAGAAGGTTGGGCGGGAAGCCGATCAGGCCCAGCGGGTCGGCGTTCCAGGCGATGCCCGAATAGAGCCACAGCCCGATGACCAGCGTGATGCCGACGTAGATGTTGCGCGTCTTGGGCTGCGTGTGAAAGCGCGAGTTCCACAAGAGCACCAGGAACACGATGGGAAAGACGAAGAGCACGGCGGCCATGTAGACAGGGATGCCGGTCAGCACGATCTCCGGCGTGACCAGCAGGTAGAAGAGCAGGATCACCGGAAAGGCGAGAATGAGGTTGGCCGCGAAGGACAGGATCGTATCGAGCCGCCCGCCGTAATAGCCCGCCGGAAGGCCCAGCGTGATTCCGACCATGAAGGCGAAGAGGCTGGCGAAGGGGGCGATCTTGATCACCTCCCACGCGCCCACCACCATGCGGCTGAACACGTCGCGCCCGAGATTGTCGCCGCCCAGCAGGTAGTAGGGATAGGCGTCCGGCGCGACCTCGCCCATCAGCTTGGTATAGGGGGTGCCGGGCCCCTTGTTCTTCATCGAGGCGGATTGGTCGAGCACGTCATGGGTGGTGATCATGTCGAAGGCACCGCCGAGGACGCCGGTGAACACCCAGAACATGACGAGGCCAAAGCCGACCATGCCGATCGGGCTGTCGAACAGCTTGCCGTAGAGGCCCAGCCGCCGCTTGAAGGTGATGGACAGCGCGAAGGTGATGATCAGCGCGATCCACACGGGCGTGAACCGCTCGAAGATGCGCAGAATGATTTCGCCCCAGCTCAGCAGGTCCATGGCAGCCTCCCGGCGGTTGGTCCCTGACGGTTCAGCGCCGTGCCCGTCATGCTCCGGCGTGGCCGGGGCATCTCTTGCCGTTGTGTCCGCCCGGCTGGAAATTGTCCGGTCAGGCCGGACAATGACGGGGCCTGTGGGGGGGGACGGGTGCTCATGTCACGCTGATCCTCGGGTTGAGATAGACGTAGCCGATATCGGATATGAGCTGTGTCACCAGCACGACGATGACCGAGACCACCGACACGGCGAGCAGCAACTCGATGTCGTTGTTGCTCGCAGCCTGCACCAGCGTCCAGCCGAAGCCCTTGTAGTTGAACAGCGTCTCGACGATCACCACCCCGTTCAGGAGCCACGGGAATTGCAGCATGATGACGGTGAAGGGCGCGATCAGCGCGTTGCGAAGCGCATGTTTAAGCACGATGTTGGGAAAGCTCACCCCTTTGAGCCGGGCGGTGCGGATATATTGCGCGGTCATCACCTCGGCCATCGAGGCGCGCGTCATCCGCGCGATATAGCCCATGCCGTAGAGCGCGATGGTCAGCACCGGCAGGAAGAAATTCTCGAACGATGGGTTCTCCATCGCGCTCGTCGCCGTGCCCTTGAACCATTTGAGCCCCACCGCCGAGCTTGCGAAGATGGCGATGAACAGCACGCCCGAGACGTATTCGGGCGTCGCCGTGGTGGTGATCGCGAAGGTCGAGAGCGTGCGGTCGGTGCGCGAGCCCTCGCGCATCCCCGCCATGACACCGAGGATCAGCGCCGAGGGCACCATCAGCAGCATCACCCACAGCATCAGCCGCCCCGTCAGGCCCAGCTTCTCGCCGATGATGCCGCTCACTTCGGTGCGGAACACGGTGGAATAGCCCCAGTCGCCCTGCAGGATACCGCAGAAGCGCGGGGCCCCGGCAGCGGGCGTGTCCTGGTCGATGCAGCGACCGCGCAGGGTGCCGTCCTCGCCCTCCAGCGTCCAGCCGGGCAGCACGCCCAGCCATTGTCCGTATTTCACCGGCAGCGGCTGCAGGTAGCCGTTGCGCCCCAGATAGCTCGCCACCTCCTCGTCCGTCATGCGGAAATTGCCCTGCGTCTTGGCGAGCTTTTCAAGGTTCGGATAGAGATTCGTCAGGAAAAAGACGATGAAGGTCAGGCAGAGCGCGGTGAGCAGCATGACGCCCACGCGGCGCAGGATGAACTTGGCCAATGTCACGCCCCCCTGTCGGCGTATTTTGTTCAGTGACGCTAAGCGAGGGGGCGCGCCCGGTCCAGTTCAAATTGCGACACGAATGGCCTGAAAGCGACTCCGGCCCGCAGGCGGGCCGGGGGATGGCTCAGAGCAGCGCCTCGGGGTGGACGGTCTCGATACCCAGCGCCTCGCCGACGGCGGCGTAGGTAAGCTGGCCTGCATGGACGTTGAGGCCCGCCAGCAGGTGCGGATCCTCGGCGCAGGCGCGTTTCCAGCCCTTGTCGGCGAGCGCCAGCATGAAGGGCATGGTGGCGTTGCCCAGTGCCAGCGTCGAGGTGCGGGCCACCGCGCCGGGCATGTTGGCGACGCAGTAATGCATGATCCCGTCCACCTCGTAGACCGGATCGGCATGGGTGGTGGCGCGCGACGTCTCGAAGCAGCCGCCCTGGTCGATGGCCACGTCGACGAGCACCGCGCCCGGCTTCATCATCGGGAATTGATCGCGGCGCACCAGCTTGGGCGCGGCGGCCCCGGGGATGAGCACCGCGCCGATCACCATGTCGGCCTGCGGCAGCAGCTCTTCCAGCAGCCCGGCGGAGGAATAGCCGGTGTTGAAGGTGCCGCCGAACACGTCGTCGAGATAGCGCAGGCGGGGCAGCGAGCGGTCGAGCACGGTCACCTCCGCGCCCATGCCCGCCGCGATGCGGGCGGCGTGCGTGCCCACCACGCCGCCGCCGATCACGATCACGCGAGCGGGCCCCACGCCGGGCACGCCGCCCATCAGCACACCGCGCCCGCCATTGGCCTTTTGCAGGGTCCACGCGCCCATCTGCGGCGCGAGACGGCCCGCCACCTCGGACATCGGGGCCAGAAGCGGCAGGCCGCCCGAGCGGTCGGTCACCGTCTCGTAGGCGATGGCGGTACAACCCGATGCCAGCAGGTCGCGGGTCTGGGCCTCGTCGGGAGCGAGGTGGAGGTAGGTGAAGAGCACCTGCCCCTCACGGAGCATCTTGCGCTCGACCGCCTGCGGCTCCTTGACCTTGACGATCATGTCGGCCTCGGCGAACACCTCTGCGGCGGTGGCGATGATGCGCGCGCCCGTCGTCTCGTAGGCGGCATCGTCGAAACCCGCGCCGAGGCCCGCGCCGGATTGCACGATCACCTCGTGTCCGTGGGCCACGGCCTCCTTCGCGGCATTGGGGGTCAGGCCGACGCGGAATTCCTGTGGCTTGATCTCGGTGGGGCAGCCGATCTTCATTTGGGTCTCCTCCTGTGCTTTTGGCGTCAGTATGCCGCGGATGGACCGCAAGGCGGTTGAAATTCCGCTCGCTTGCAGGGCATTCTTGTGAATATACTTCGAAGATCGGCAGGTTTCGGGGGAGGGTCTTGCCATAATGGTGCCGGACGACACGGACAGGCGGCTCTTGCGCGTGCTTCAGAAGCGCGGGCGGATATCCAACGCGGACCTCGCCGAGGCGGTGAACCTGTCGGCCTCGGCCTGTCACCGGCGGGTGCAGCGGCTGGAGACGGAAGGCTATATTACCGGCTATGTTGCCCTGCTCGACGCGCGCAGGATGGGGGTGCCGGCGGTGATCTTCGTCGAGATCACGCTCACCACGCAGGCCGACGACGTGCTTGACGCGTTCGAGAAGGCGGTGGCGCGGGTGCCTGATGTGCTGGAATGCCACCTGACGGCCGGGGCGGCGGATTACGTGCTCAAGGTGGTGGCCGAGGATACCGAGGATTTCGCCCGCATCCACCGCCAATACCTCGCGCGGCTGCCTGGCGTGGCCAAGATGCAGTCGAGTTTCGCGCTGCGCACGGTGTTTTCGACCACGGCGCTGCCGGTCAACGGCTGAGGGCCTGCGGGGCTCTGCGTGGCTTGACCGTGCCGACCGGGGCGAATACTGATCGAATTCGTCGGATTAGCGCCGGAGCCCGTCCCCCGTGATGAGCGAGAGTTTTCTGCACCGCCTCGCATGGATCGTGGTGATCCTGTGCCTCGCGCCCATCGTGGCGGCGGCGCTGGCGGCGTTCGCGGGCGACCTGGAGACGTGGCGCAACGTGCTGTCGTCGGTGCTGCCGCGCTACACGGCCAACACCCTCAAGCTGGTGGCGATCGTGGCGGTGGGCACGGGCGTCATCGGCGCGGGGGCGGCGTGGCTGGTGACGGTCTACCGCTTTCCCGGCGTGCGCATCCTGGAAGTGACGCTGGCGCTGCCGCTGGCCTTTCCGGCCTATGTGATGGCCTATGCCTATACGCATATGCTGGATCACCCTGGCCCGGTGCAGACGGCGCTTAGGGCGGTGACGGGCTGGGGGCCGCGCGAGTACTGGTTTCCCGAGGTGCGCTCGTTGGGCGGGGCGGCGCTGATGCTGACCATCGTGCTATATCCCTATGTCTACCTGCTGGCGCGCGCGTCGTTCCGGCAGCAATCGGCCAACGCGTTCCTCGTGGCGCGCACGCTGGGACGCTCGCCCGCGCGGGCGTTCTGGCGGGTGGCATTGCCGATGGCGCGGCCCGCCATCGCCGGGGGCGTGCTGCTGGCGATCATGGAGACCATCGCCGATTTCGGCACGGTGGCGTTCTTCAACGTGCAGACCTTCGCCACCGGCATCTACCAGGCTTGGTTCAGCCTCGGCGACCGGGCAGCGGCGGCGCAGCTTGCGCTGTGCCTGCTGGCCTTCGCCCTGTTGCTGGCCGGCATGGAACGGGCGACCCGGGGGCGGGCGCAGACCGCCGGGCGCGGCGGGCGGTTCGAGACGATGGAGCGCCCGCGCCTGCGCGGCGTCAGGGCGGCGGGGGCGTTTGCCTTTTGCTTTTTCCCGGTGCTCATTGGCTTCGTGGTGCCGGTGGTCATGCTGGGGGTGATGGCGGTGGGCTCGGGTCAGGACCTGCTGGAAGCGCGTTATCTCGGCTTCATGTCCAACTCGCTGGTTCTGGCCTCGGTGGCGTCGGTGCTGACTGTGCTGGGTGCCGTGCTCGTGGGCTTCCGCGCGCGGATGCGGCCCGGGCGCGGCGCGCGCGCGCTTGTGGTGGGCGCGGGGCTGGGCTACGCGGTGCCCGGCGGCGTGATCGCGGTGGGGCTGATGGTGCCGATGGCGGCCTTCGACAACGCGCTCGACGCGGTGATGCGCGAGTATTTCGGCATCCGCACCGGCCTGCTCATCACCGGGTCGATCTGGCTGATGGTGATGGCCTACGTGGTGCGCTTCATGGCCGCCGCGCTCAACGCCTATGACAGCGGTATGGCCACAGTGCCGCACAATCTCGATGCGATCGGGCGGTCGCTGGGACAGCCGGGGCCGGGGCTTCTGCGGCGGGTGCACCTGCCGGTGGCGCGGACTTCGGTTCTGACGGCGCTCTTGATCGTGTTCGTCGACGTGATGAAGGAATTGCCCGCGACGCTGATCCTGCACCCGTTCAACTTCCAGACGCTGGCGGTGCAGGCACATCGGCTGGCCTCGGACGAGCGGCTGGCCGAGGCGGCGGTACCGTCGCTGGTGCTGGTGGCGTTCGGTCTCATCCCGGTCGCGATCCTGTGCCGGACGCTGGGGCGCGACGCGCAGAGCCGCCGGGCGGCACGGCTGGGGGCGGCGATCTCGGCGGGGTGAGGGGGCGAAATGCCTTTCGGCCTTGAGCGGACAGTCGGGCCTTGGTGCCAATGCGCGGAATCGAGGTGCCGCAGGCACCGCCGCGCAGCGCCCGACCGCCCGGACGGGCGGGCGCTTATGCAACGCCCAACCCCGCACAATCGTTGAAGTTTCTTGCACGATAAAGCGAAGACCACAACCGTCTGAGCGCCCACCCGCGGTCGGGCGCTGCGCGGCTCCCGGAGCGGTATGCCAAATGGCGGCTACGGGCCAAGCCCGCCTGCCCTATTCCGGCCTTTGAAGGCTGAACGTCTCGCGCACGACCGTGTAATCCATGTAGCCCAGCCGCGAGAGCGGGTTGTAGAGGGTGACGTCGAAGCGGCCATCGACGAGGCAGGCATCGTCCATGTGGACGCCCGTGACCTCGCCGAACACCACGAAATTGGCCTCGCCGGGGAGTTGCACGATCTGCGTCATCCGGCATTCCAATGCGGCGGGGCTGGCCGCGACGCGGGCGCAGTCGATGGTCTGACAGGCGGCCTTGTCGAGCGCTGCGTCGGCGAACTCGTCCACCTCGCGGCCCCATGGCCCGGAGGTGCGGTTCATCGCGTCGGTCAGCGCCTCGCTCACCACATTGACGCAAAAAACGCCTGTTTCCCGTATGTTGGCCACGCTGTCCTTGGTGCCGTCGCGATCAGGCTTGGCGGCGGTGGAAGCGAACATCACCTGCGGCGGCACGTAGGCCACGGCGTTGAAGAAGGAATAGGGCGCGAGGTTGTCCTGGCCCGTGCTGTCGCGGGTGGAAATCCAGCCGATGGGGCGTGGCGTGACGATGGCGTTGAACGGGTTGTGGGGCAGGCCGTGGCCGTTTTCAGGGCGGTAGAACATCGGTATTCCGTCGGTATTGCGTCGGTGCGATCGCGTTTGTGCCAGCCGTAACGCCGTGCTACGCGCCACGCCAGTCAATTCTCGCGAAGGGCGGCGCGTCATGATCGAGCTTGGGCCCGAGGGGCCGGAGGATCTGTGGGAGGTCGAGGCGCTCTATGACCTGTGCTTTGCGCCGGGGCGCGAGGCGCTGTCTTCCTACCGGCTGCGCGAGGG
>Ga0209943_1002401_pt1 | contig 10304 bp, 8 predicted proteins | sample SalPonR1_B_D2_MG_FD_185698 | JGI IMG/M metagenome (GOLD analysis project Ga0209943, IMG submission 185698) | Salt pond soil microbial communities from South San Francisco under conditions of wetland restoration - Salt Pond MetaG R1_B_D2_MG... ... | reverse complement strand
AGCGGCAACCTTCGACGAGGTCGTCCGGTTCATCTCCGGAACGCGGTTCGACGCGTTCGTCGAGTTGAAGGAGCCTGGTCTCGCCCTGGAGGCGGTACGCAAGCTCGCCACCGGCGGTCTTGCCGGTCGCTCCGTGGTCTTCGGTCCGGACGAACTTCTGCAAAAGATGGACGGCGAGCGGCCGGTCGCGCTCGGCATCATCGCGGCGTACCCTTGGCAGATCCCGCGCCTTGCCGCCGCCTTCTCACCCGACGTGATCCTGCTCGGCTGGGATGAGCGGGCATGGACACGGCTTGCCTTCCGCGCCTGGTGGTCGGTCTTCTCGTTACGCCGAATGGGTCAGCGGTACTCTGCTGAGGTCGTGGTCGGTGTCGCCCGACGGGCGAGCGACGTGCGCTGGCTGCGCCGGCAGGGGATAGATGCCGCAGTGATCGACATGGCCGCGATCGGGGCTCCCGGACAGGCGCTGAAGTAGCCTCCGATGAAGGCCGCTGTTCGTTGGGCGGCACGCGGACGCCCGCCGACCGACCGCGCCTTGCGGTACGTGCACGGATGCATTCGGCGGGCCGGGAGTGGTCCGGACGGGCCCGTCATCCAGAAGCGAAGGTGCGGAACCTTTATGCAGAGATGCACAAGATGTGGGCACTTTGTGCAGGAACCTCCTTCCGCGCGCCCGGTTTGACAACCCTGAAGGTGCCTTTCCACGCAAGGGCGGCCGGCACGAGGAGCGGGCGGTTCGCGGCAAAGAAAGACGTGCCGCCAAGGGAGCGAAGATGGCGCAACGCCGTCTGGCTTTCCGCCAAATCACATAGAGGAGCAACGCATGCCGAACTATGAGAATTTCTTTGTCTTCGAGTACTGGCAGTACGAGGTCATCCGCCACGCCTTTACCTTCACCGTGGCGGTCTTCGCCGCGGCACTCGTCTATTTCGCGATGTCCGCCCGCGACGCCGCGCCCCAGTTCCGGACCACGAGTTACATCTCCGCCGTCGTCATGGTCTCGGCGACGATCGAACTCGCGCATCTCTTCGTGATGTGGGACCGCACGTTCGAGTACGACGCCGCGAGCCATACCTTCAGCCGGGCCGAAGGCTTGATCTTCGCGAACGGCTATCGCTATGCGAACTGGCTCATCGATGTGCCCATGCTGCTCACGCAGTTTCTCGTCGTGCTCGGGTTTACTGGGGCCGCATTCTTCTCCCGGTGGTGGAAGCTCACCGTGTCCGGCGTGGCCATGATCATCCTCGGCTACATCGGTCAGTATTACGAGCCGCAGGTCGCGGGCTTTCTCGATGGACCGAGCGCACCGTTCTGGATCTGGGGTGGCCTCAGCTGGCTGGTCTTCTTCTACCTGCTCTACGTCGCCAACGAGGCGCTGAAGACGGGGCTGAGCCAGATCGAAGAAGAGGCGCGCGGGCTGATGCGGAACGCGTGGTATCTGCTGCTCGTCACCTGGTTCACCTACGGCTTGGTCTATCTGGTCCCCGGCATCCCGGTTATCGGACAGAGCGAGACCTGGGTGGTGGTCCGGCAGCTCGCCTACACCTTCGCCGACGTCACGTCGAAAGCGATCTTCGGGATCATGCTCGCCCGCGTCGCCCTGATCCGAACCCGCCATCTGGAAGGCGGTGGCGGGTCCGGTTCCGCGGCACGGAAAGCCGCATGAGACGGCGGGCCGGCCGCACGCGCACCGACATCGGGGCCGCGCGCGCACCGAGCACGCGCGCGGCAAGACCCCCCGGCGATCAGGCCGTCGTCATCGGCGGCGGGCTGGGAGGCATCGCGGCTGCCCTGCGCCTTCGGGCGCGCGGGTATGCGGTCACGCTCTACGATCAGTGCGACCAACTCGGCGGACGGGCGCAGACGATCGAGAAGGGCGGCTTCCGGTTCGACGCCGGTCCGACGGTGCTTTGCGCTCCCTGGCTGGTCGAGGAACTCTTCGCCCTGTTCGGCAGGCGACTTTCGGACAACATCGCTCTGGCGGCGCCCTCGCCCTGGTTCCGGTTCCTTTACCCGGACGGGTCGCGCTTCGACTACGGGCCCGACGCCCGGGCGACCGAAGCCGAGATAGCCCGGCTGTCGCCGGATGACCTTGCCGGCTTTCGCGCCTTCATGGCGCGGGCTGCGGACATGTACGGTATCGCTTTCGACAAACTCGCCGGACAGCCCTCCCACGATCCGGCGTTCCTGATGCGCCACGGGGTCGATGCGACCCGCCTGCGCGCCTGGCAGAGCGTCTGGACAGTCGCCCGCCGACACTTCCGCGACGAGCGGCTGCAATGGGCCTTTTCGATGCAGCCGCTCCTTCTCGGGGGCCATCCCGCGCGGACGTCGAGCCTCTATACGCTGATCTCGCATCTCGAACAGGCGCATGGGGTCTGGTTTCCCAAGGGCGGCATGGGATCGCTCGTCGCGGCGCTCGGACGGCTTATGGCGGATGTCGGCGTCGATGTGCGGCTGTCGACGAACGTGCGCGAGGTGATAGTGGAAGATGGCGTTGCCAGAGGCGTCCGACTGGAGGACGGGCGGTCACACGCGGCGGCGGTCGTGGTCTCCAACTGCGATCCCTTGCACCTTTACGCGCGCATGGTCCCAAAGAACGCCCTGCCGGTGCTTCCGCGGCTTCGTCTCCGTGCGCCGCGGATGTCGATGGGGGTGTTCGTCCTTCATCTTGGAACCCGGCGTCGCTGGCCCTCGGTGGCACATCACACCGTGCTCTTCCACGAAAACCATCGGCGGCAACTCGATGCCACCTTCGACGGCGGCAGTCCCGACCCCGACAGCACACTCTACGTCAGTCGGCCAACCGCAACCGACCCGGGTCTCGCACCCGAAGGCGGCGACAGCCTCTACGTGCTGTGTCCGGTTCGCAACCTCCAGAAAGCCGAAACCGACTGGCCGGCGGAGGCGCCGCGCCTGCGGGCGCACATCATCCGCCGCCTCGAAGCGACGCTTCTTCCCGGTCTCTCGAGGTCGATCGCGGAGGAAGTCGTGAGAACCCCCAGGGACTGCCAGAACCAACTGACGAGCGTACACGGCGCCGGGTTTTCGCTCGCGCCGCACCTCCTGCAGACCGCCTTCTTCCGGTTCCACAACCGCGGAGAAGGAATCCGCAATCTCTTCCTCGTCGGCGCGGGCACGCACCCCGGCGCCGGCGTGCCAGCCGTCCTGCAGTCGGCCAAAGCGGTCGAAACGCTCGTCCCGGCGATCGGGAGGGCGACGTGACGACGGTTCGAAGATCGCCGGCACCGGTTCAGGTGTCCGCGCAAGCTCCCGCGCAGGTAAGGGTCGACGCCGAGAGGCCGGATGTCGACGTCGCCGTTCTGGGGGGTGGCTGCAGCGGCCTGAGCCTTGCATTTCGGCTCGCCGGCACCGCGGTTTCCGTCCGCATCGTCGAGCCGCGCGAATCGTACGTTGCGGACCGCGTGTGGTCGTTCTGGCGGACCCGCCCGGATCCTTTCGAGGATTGCGTGATCGGCCGGTGGGCCCGCTGGTCTGCGAGCGCCCGCGGCCGCCACATCGTCCGCTCCTCGCAGACCCTCAGCTACGAGAGCGTCTCGAGCGGCCTCTTCTACCGAAAATGCGTCGCGCGGATTGACGCGGTGCCCAATGTCCGCCTCGATCTAGGACGCCGGGTTCGGTCGGTCCGCCCGGGACCGACGGGGTTTCGCGTGGAAACCGATGCCGGGGGGTTCTGCGCGCGCCACGTCGTGGACACGCGTCCGCTGGAGACCTCTCCGTCGTATGCCCAGACCTTCATCGGCTACGAGATCGAAACTGCCGGAGACGTCTTCGATGCGGAAACCGTGGAGCTCATGTCCTTCGATACACCCTTCGGCGATCACATCCCGTTCACCTATGTCCTCCCCTTCGCCCGCGACCGGGCGCTGATCGAGGCGACGGTGTTCGGGCCTCCGGGTCTCTGCCCGGACGATGTTCGCATGCGGTTGGACAGCGCGGTCAGGACGAGGCTGAGGCACAAGGAGCACCGTGTCCTTCGCGAAGAGGCCGGGTCGATTCCGATGGACGGGACTCACAGTCGGCCGGCCGAGCGCGGAATGCTCCCCCTGGGCGTTCGCGGCGGTGCGGCCCGACCAAGCACGGGATACGCCTTCGCCCGGATCCAGGAAACCGCCGACATGGCCGCCGACGCGCTGTTGTCGGGAAGTCCTGCAGCGGCCGCGGATCTTGACGGACCGGTCACGCGCCACATGGACCGGCTGTTTCTCAAGGTGCTCCAGCGGCACCCGCGGCGCGCACCCGACCTTTTCGCAGACATGTTCGAGCATGCTCCGCCCGACCGATTGGAGCGGTTTCTTTCTGGATCGACCACCTTGGCGGACCGCCTCGCGACAGTCGCCGCTTTGCCGCCCGGACTCTTCATCAAGACGGCGCTGGGCCGATGAGCGACATGAGTCGGCCCTGGGCCTTCGCCGTCGTTGCGGGTGTCGCGTTCGCCCTGCACCTCCTGCTGTCACCGAGCCTCTTCCTGCCGGCGATCCTCGTGTTGATCCTTGTCCTTGGCATGCCGCATGGGGCGCTGGATCTCAGTCTCGCCCGCCGAACGTGGCCGATCATCGGGCCGGCCCGGTATGCAGCCTTCCTGGCCGGTTACCTCGCCATTGCGGCTGCGGTGGTTCTGGTATGGTTTCTTGCGCCCGACCTCGCTCTGATCGCCTTTCTCGGCTATTCCGCCTTTCACTTTGCCGATGACTGGCCGGCGCCGAAACACGGCGCGGTCGCCGCCGGTGTCGTCATCCTCGCACTTCCGGCAGTCATGCACCCCGACCGCGTCGACATGCTGTTCGACTGGCTCGGCGCGGATGGCAGCATGGTGCGCCAAGGCCTCGCCGCAGCCGGTTTAATCGCAGTTTGCGTGGCGACATGGGCCTACCGGGTACGCCTCGCGACCATCGGCATTCTTGTGGGATTCGTTCCGCTCGCATGGCTCCTGCCTCCGCTTGGATACTTCTTCGTCTACTTCTGCGGGTTGCATGCGCCGGGGCACGTCCGGCGGGTTTCGCGTCGGCTGCAAGTCGAGGAGCGCTTCCTCCGGCGCGAGATGCTCGTTCCGACAACAGTCTCCTTGCTGGCTATCGCTGCCGGGGCTGCGGCCCTTCTGGTTTCAGGGGTCGAGCCGGGCGCCGCCGGCATGCGGGCCACATTCATCGCCTTCGCGGCCTTGACGGTCCCTCACATGGTTCTGGTCGATGTCTTTTCTCGAAGCGCGCCAACACGGCAAGAGCCGCTGTACGGGGCGGCTGCGCGACGGTGAAGCGACGCGGCTGATCCAGGGCAGTGTGAAGCGATGGCCTTGGCCTGGAGCGTGCAGAACCCGAAGGCATCGTACACGAAGGCGAGGATTTCGTTCGTCTCGATCAGGCCGGGATCGGACAACACCCGCAGAAAGGGAAGGATCGAGATAACCGATCCGGCCTCGACGGCGGCAAGGCAGAAGGTAATCCCGAGAAGCAGCCAGAAGCGCTTTCTCTCGCCCGGCGTCATGATTTCGAGGAGCATTCTGTAGGTGCGCAGCATCGCGACGGATCATCCCATGCCGGGCTCTTGTTGCGCGATCAAATAGGCGGGTGCGCCGGAGTGTCCCGCCAATCGCTTGCGACCATGCTGGCCGAAGTGACGCGAACGCCTCATCCGGGGCCACGGGCAACGCGCCGACAAAAAGCGCGCCGGGCGGAAAACTGTTCCAGAAAAACGGAGTTCCCCGCCAGCGCGGCGCCAGATGCTTTCCCGACAGCACCGCTCTTGCCCCACTGGAACCGTGAGGTCACCGAGACGTTTGCCGCCATGGTTGAGACGCGACGGTCGGGTGCTGAATTTCGGGTGTGACATGGCGAACGAGCATTCTCAGCGGCAACAGCGACTCTTGCCGGCGCTTGGAACATGACAAACAGAGCCACGCCGTCGATCCTCCTCGCAGGTGGGGCAGGCTACATCGGCCTGCATGTGGCCGTCGCATTGCTCGAAGCGGGCTGCACTGTCGTGATTGCCGACAACCTCTCGAATTCATTTTCCGACGGCATCAATCGCGTCAGCGAGATCACCGGCCGGCGTCCCGGCTTCGTGAGATGCGACGTCCGTGACGCCGATGCGCTCGACGAGATTTTCGCGCGACATGGCATCGACGCCGTTGTCGACCTTGCCGGACTCAAGTGCGCGCCGGAATCCGTGGCCGAGCCTCTCGCGTACCACCAGGTCAATCTCGGAACCATCCTCGCCCTCCTCGGCGCAATGCAGAGGCACGGATGCCGGCGGTTCATTTTTTCTTCGAGCGCGGCGGTTTATGGCCCGTCCGACGCGGCCGTCCGCGAGAACATGCCCGCCCGCCCGGCGTCGCCCTACGCCTGGACCAAGCTCGCGGGCGAGCGGATCGTCTCGGATATCGCAGCTGCACAGCCTGACCTGCGCGCAATATCGCTGCGCTATTTCAATCCCGTCGGCGCCCATCCGAGCGGCCTGATCGGAGAGCATGGCCGCACGCGCCCCACGAACCTGTTTCCCGCTCTTTTGGAGGCGGCCGAGAGCGGCCGGCCATTTTCCGTGTTCGGCATCGACTGGCCAACGCGGGACGGAAGCTGCGTGCGCGACTTCGTGCACATCTGCGACATTGCCGAGGGACACGTCGCCGCAGTCAGAGACCTGTTCGACGACCGGGTCGCGCCGGGCCACGAGATCATCAACCTCGGCTCCGGCGAAGGCGTCACCGTGCTCGAGGCGGTTGCGGCGCTGGCGCGGATCGCGGGGCGTCCGGTGGAGTGGTCTCCGGCCCCGCGCCGGCCGGGGGATCTCGCTTTTTCGGTCGCCGATGCCACTCGCGCGTATGCGCGCCTCGACTGGAAGACCCGCCACGGGACCGACGCAATGTGCCGCGACGCACTGCGTTGGCATCGCACGAAAAAGCGCAGAACCGGGCACTCCGCGAGACTCGCGGATCGGGTGGTGCCGCATGTCTGACTGCGGCGACAGCAACGGCATTCTCGCCGGCGCCTCTTCAACGGGGATCCGGATCGTCCGGCACGTCGACGACTTCGAGCGGTCAGTGATGCGACTCGATCGGCGATCGCACGGCACCCACGGACGTGCCGCGAGCGCGAAAACGCGCCCCGCCTCGGGCAGGCGCTCTGCAGAAGCGGCCACGGCTGTGCCGGGGACGCGCGATGTTCCGGTGCCCGGCCCTGTCGCCGGGCAACCCCGGGTGCTGCTTTTCTCCTCGATCCCGCGCTCGCACAAGGGCGGCGTGCAGGCGGTCATGCAGTCTATTGAGACAGAGCTCGGCCGCTGCGCTATCCCCAGGCTTCGGATCGGTCCCGACGAGCAGGATACCCCGTGGACCCTCCGATTCGCGCCGACGGTGGGTGCGGCGTCCGGCGGGCGGCCTGCGCTGCGCGCTCTGCCCGGCGCCGCCTCTTCCCTCGCCCGCCTCGTGACGGAGCTCCACCGCTTCCGTCCCGACGTGGTAAACGTCCACTTCGCGACCGGCGCCTTGGTATACTTCCTGCTTCTGCGGCGCGTCTTTGGCTACCGGCTGATCCTGTCGCTTCACGGAAGCGACCTTCTCCGCCCACGGCCCAATCTCGGCAAGCACCTGCCCCGGTTCCTCCGTGCTTCGGACGCCGTCACCGTCGTTTCGGACACGCTTGCACGCGTCGCAGTGGAAACCGCGGGACCCGATGTCGAAATCGTCATTCTGCCGAACGGGGTCGACACCCGGTTCTGGCGCGCCATGGCTTCCACGCGAACGAACAGCATCGTGGCGGCCGGGCGGCTCGACCACGTGAAGGGATTCGACGTTCTCATCAACGCGATGGCCCGTGTCCCCGACGCGCATCTGGATATCTATGGCGAAGGCCCCGAGAGGCGGGCGCTCGAGGCCCTTTCGCGGGATTTGGGCGTCGCGGATCGCGTCCGCCTTCCAGGGCATGCGAACCGCGAGACACTTCGCCGGGCGTTCAGCGAGGCGTCGGTGCTCGCGATGCCGTCGCGGAGCGAGGGCATGCCGCTGACGCTTCTCGAAGCGATGGCGTGCGGGCTTCCGCCCGTGGCGTCGGCGGTGGGCGGGGTCCCCGAGATCGTCACGCAGAACGTCGGACGGCTCGTGCCTCCCGAAGACCCGAACGCGCTGGCGGAGGCGCTCGGGGCGGCGCTCGCGGAAGACGCCGGCGAGCGGCGCAGGGCGGCGCGGGAACGCGTGGGGCCGTTATCGGCCGACGCGATGGTCGAAGGGTATCTCGCCCTCTATGCCCGCCGGGGCAAACCGAAATGAACGGTGACGATCTGGCGCGCCGCGCGGTCGCTCGCTTCGGACACCGCGCCCGGGGCGCGGCACAGGCGCTCGCCAGGTCCGGGCTGCCACCCGCTCTTGTCCGGCACCGCTACGTGGCACATGTCGATGCGGCTCAGGAGGCCGGACGCGTTGGCCGCCGCGAGGTCGTTCATGAGCCGTCCGTCGCGCGGGGACCGCTTCCCGGCAACGTGACCGACCGCGCTGATCTCCCAGGGGATGCGGGCTGGTGGGGGTTCTCGTTCCGGGACGTCCCGGAACGTGATGCGGGACCGACCTCCATCCTCGAAATGGAGAGCGCCGATGTTCTTCTGACAAGGGAGGCTACCGGACGCTGCGACGTCTATCCCGCAGTTCTCGATGCGCTGGGGCGCAGCCTCGACCTCAACCAGATACGCTATCGCCCGCTCCATGCGACGCTCCCCCGTCAAGCAGAACGCCGCATATCTCGCGGCGTCTGGATCGCCGAGCGGGTCTACGACAACCATTCCCACTGGCTGACGGCGCATCTTCCCAAGCTCCTCCTCCTTCGTGACCGGGACCGGCTCGGGGATCTCGTGCTACCGGCAGAGCTCACGCCCGTGATCCTTGAGACGCTCGACCGGCTCCGGATCGACCAAGCGCGTTGCGCTGCGATTGCGCCGGGGGAACGGGTCCACTTCGACAGGCTCACCCTCCTGGAAACCGACAGATTCCGGCCGGAGCTTGTCCAGTCTGTGCGGGATGCCTTCGCCCGTCCGGGCTTGGCCCGGCGGCGCGTCTTCGTCACCCGCCGCTCCGCGCGGGGGCGACGCCTCCGCGAAGAGGAGGCCGTCATGGCACTCCTTGCACCGCGCGGCTTCGAGACGGTCGCGATGGAGACGCTCAGCTTCGAGGAACAGGTGCGACTGATGGGAGAAACGGAAGCGATCGTCGCTCCGCATGGCGCGGGGCTCACCAATATGATCTTCTGTCCAGCAGGTACGGTGGTCGTGGAGATCGCGGATGCCGACTACCCGAATCCGAACTTCTACGCGCTCGCCGCCGCTCTCGAGCACGACTACCGGATCGTCGCCGCGCGAGGTGTCGGATCGGGGCACGCGCTCGACCGGGATCTGAGCGTAGACCCCGAGAATGTCGTCGCCGCGCTGGGGGAAATCGGATCATGAGCGGCGTCTCCGTCATCATTCCGTGCCGCGATGCCGAGCAGTGGATCGCGCAGACGATCCGGTCGGCGCTGGCCCAGCATGAGCCCCCGAGCGAGATCGTCGTCGTTGACGACGGTTCGGTCGACCGGAGCGTCGAGGTGGCGGAAAGCTTCGGCACGCCCGTCCGCGTGCTCCTTGAGACCGGACGCGGCGCCTCCGCCGCGCGCAAGCGTGGAGCCGCGGAGGCGACCGGGCGCTTCCTGATGTTCCTCGACGCGGACGATCTGCTGACACCGACAACCCTTGGCGCTCTCGCCCGCGCTCTCGCGGACCGCGTGGAGCCCGCCGTCGCGATCTGCCCATGGGACCGCTACGAGAAGGTCCGAGGGTCCTGGCTCGCCAAGCCGCCCACGAACGCCCCGGCCGCACCGTGGGCCGACCCGCTTTCCGCCTGGCTTCGAGACGCCTGGTCACCCCCCTGTTCGGTGCTCTGGTCACGGGCGGGCTACGATCTGTCGGGCGGATGGGAAGATGCGCCGGTGACGGTCTACGACGATGATGGAGAACTCATGCGACGCGCGTTGGCTCGAGGCGTGCATACCGTGCGGACGAGGGAAGGGCTGGCGCTTTACAGGCGGGTGCCCGGATCCGTCAGCTCTGGAGGGAAGACGGCGGACGGTGCGGTCGCGGCGGTCGCGGCGCTCGAACGACTCGTCGAGGAGCTCGACGGTGCGGGAGGGTCCGGCCGCCATCGCGCGGCGCTCGTCGCGGCGGCGGAAGCGGTGGCCAAACGGCCCGGTGCAAGTCCCGACGTTCAGGCGCGGGCGCGCGCGCTGATCGCCAGGGCAGGCGGCCGACGCAGGTTGGACGCACTGCGA
>Ga0209943_1002399_pt1 | contig 10305 bp, 7 predicted proteins | sample SalPonR1_B_D2_MG_FD_185698 | JGI IMG/M metagenome (GOLD analysis project Ga0209943, IMG submission 185698) | Salt pond soil microbial communities from South San Francisco under conditions of wetland restoration - Salt Pond MetaG R1_B_D2_MG... ... | reverse complement strand
TATTCAATCCCCTATGACGCCTTTTAAAAAAATCAATCCAGAAATAAACGCCACCCAAAGGTGCGGGTTTTATACGGATTAGGTGTATATTCAGTACTTTTGGTACGGATATAAGTAAGTTATGCCCAATAAGAGCCAATGAACTTAAAAGAATCATTTAAGGAAACAAAACTTGATTTAACCAATCTTGTATTTATACCTAGTGGAGGTAGCGGAAGTGATAGCTCAAACTTTGAAATATCACCTAAAGAATTTCTAAGATTCTCTAAATTGGATTTCCATTCTAATAATAGTCAAGGTTTAATCAATTCGCTTACAAATGCTAAAAGAGCTATAGACTGTCAAATGGACGAAACACTTAGTATTTTAGGCATTGATTTTCAAGATATTCCAAAACAGAGCGAAAGTATTGTTTCATTAATGGAATTCAATCAAGATTTACCATACAAATTGAAACTGATACAAGCTTTAAATTTAGCACCAGCTTACATTGTTGCTAAAGCTAGAACTCTTAGAAATAAATTAGAACATTATTACAAATTACCATCAAAAGAAGAAGTGCAAGAATCTATTGATATTGCTGAACTTTTTATTCGTTCAATAGAGGGGAAAACTAGAATTTTAGAAGGAGAGTTTTTTATAACGGACTCAAAAAACCGAACTGACCATTGGGAATATGACTCTGGACTTTCCTTTGGGTTTGATGAGAAAAACAAAAGTTTCAAAATTCAAGCAAAAAAGAAAAAAGTTCCTTTAGATTCTTTTAAAATTGACTATCAAGATGTTGAATATTATGGACTATTAAGACTAATGCATTCAGTAGATGATGAATTTGAGTGTTTGAAATCTCTACAATTAATTATGCGATTGATAGAACACGAAATGCCAATAGATAAAATAAAACTTGAATGCTGATAAAAACAGGGCATAACAACGTGTATAATTCATTGCTAGTTATAGCCTACTTACGAAAGTCCTCGCGGACTTTCTATCTGTGATTTGTTTGCTAAATTTAGTGCTTAAACACGCAACGAAATCATACACAAGACCGTTCTCACTCATAAATTAAAAAAATGAAACAAATTATATTAATTCTGGTAACTCTTTTAAATTTCTCATGTACAGCACAGGAGGCACGAATTGTTGAGAAACAGAAAATCAATTGGGAGGACTATGAAGGTCTGTATGAAAACCTTGAAGAAAAGAAATTTTCGGAGAAATTTCACTTTTTAGAGAATGTTAATATGTATGAAATTACATACCTGAGTGACGGATTAAAAATTCAGTCCTTTGCAGCTATTCCAAAGAAAGAAGGAAAACATCCAGTAATAATTTATAATCGAGGTGGGAACCGAGATTTTGGTGCATTGCAATTGTTCAGAGGAAAATTTAAATATCCAGTAGCTTATTACTTTTCAAAAATGGCAAGCGAAGGTTATGTGGTAATTGGTTGCAATTACCGTGGATGTGGAGAGAGTGAAGGGAATGATGAATTTGGAGGAAAAGATATAAACGATGTATTGAATTTAATTGAAGTGGTCAAAGAAATACCTGAAGCTGATGATACAAAAATTGGAATGTACGGATGGAGTCGAGGTGGCATGATGACATATTTGACTTTACCGCGAACGAACCAAATAAAAGCTGCCGTTGTAGGCGGAGCACCTTCCGATAAAACAATTATTGATAGACCAAATATGGAAACAAATGTATATGCTGAATTGATACCAAACTATTGGGAGAACAAAGAAGAAGAATTGAAGAAAAGGTCTGCCTTCTACTTTGCTGACCAATTTCCCAAGAATGTACCATTATTAATTCTACATGGCAATTCGGATTGGAGAGTAGAATCATCCAATTCGCTAAAATTAGCCATGGAATTAGATAAACATAGAGTTCCTTATAGACTTAAAATTTATGAAGGAGGTGATCACGGATTACGTGAATTTCGAGAAGAAGTTGATTATGAAGTAATGAATTGGTTTAAAAGATTTCTTAAAGATGAAGAAACTTTACCAAACATGGAATTACATGGAAATTGAATACGAGTGAGAACAATGTACATGACGAGCATGCTCCTAACGTCGCTCGCCGCATTTACTAGACCGTCAGACTGTGAAAAAACTCTCACATTTTAAAAAAAAAGTGATTTTAAATCCGTATATTAATTGGGTCATAAAGCACTTATCATGCCTATACAAACCGGAACCCATCGGGATCAAATAGCATGTATTTCATTAGATTCTCCGATGGATTTCGATAGTAAATTCGAGTCAAGGATCTATTTTTAGTTCCGGTCGAATGATGATGATTGGGTTTACTATCAAATGAGAAAGTTATGCGTGACGACGGGCCTTTCGCTGCTGATGTGCGATTAGGGCTTTATCCCGAATTATTCATAAACTTTGACTGATGGATGAAGTCTGTAGATAAGAACAGACGAGAAGTCAACAATTTATCTCAAGGCGAGCGCTCGAACTTGAGCGATTTTTCATGAAAAGTCTTCGCGTAAATCATAGACCTCACTTAGGTGGCTTGCCCATTAAACCTGGCGAATAAAAGGTAGCGAAACTCTGGTAATTCTTCCAGGCGAAGATGAAAAAGAGCGATCATCAATGGGGGCCTTTGTTCCAGGCTCAAAATCAAGTGTCAAACCGTAATTGAAAGGCTTTAAAGCGTTTCCCGGGTCATTCATTCCTATTTCAAGCATTTGTGGAAGGGGGAAGTATACCAATCGCGAAGGCTTCGGCCAGAGGGAAAGTACGCTTGTCTCAATCCACTCTGCTCGAGCAGGAAGGTAGAAAGAGCCTGAATTTGAGAACACAACAATTGCTCAACTGGCTTATGAAATGAAGATTAATATTCCCCCTATCTTATGTCTTGAGTGACAAGGACAAAATGACTTTAGGCTTAATTCTCAGGCTGGAGTTGTATGTCATTCAAGGATAGTACTTCATTCATTTGAAACTCTTTAAAATTATATCTTAAGTAAGAATCCTTTTATATTTGCATCACCATTGCATTAAACAAAACTTTAGTTGAAAAAAGCATTTTCCATATTGATGATAATCGCAATAATGCTGCCCAGTCTGGCAAAGATTGGGATATTGATTGACTTTAAAATCAATCAAGATTTTATTGCGGAGGTGCTATGTATCAATAGAGAGAAACCGATGACGATGTGTAATGGAAAATGTTACTTATCCGAACAACTACAAAAAGTTAAAGACCAGGAGGAAAAGCAAGCCCCTAACAGCAAAAAAGAACGATTAAAAGTGGTTTACTATTTTTCGAAAAGTTCTTTAGATTTCCTTCTTAGTGCAGACTGCTTCGAAAGCAAAATAAATCCAGCTTCTAGCGAAGAACTTTACACATCCTCTTTCATAGCTGGTATTTTCCGCCCACCGAAACTCAATTTGGTTTAGTTGCTTTGATTGGTCGAGCACCAATCTGTTTTAGGGCAAGCTGCTGAAAAGAGCAGACCTTGCTGATTATGCTATGTAAATGGCATATGCCCTTATTTATCAATTTCAAATCAAATTCAAAATGAGTTTCAAAACTATTTTGATGCTGGCATTTTATATGCTTTCATCAACACTAATTGCCCAATCTGAGCAAAAAGAAATCAGATTACTTGATGCAGAAAGCACCTTACCTATAGTAGGTGCTACTTTCGAATACGGTGAACAAAACGGTATTTCCGACAAGAATGGGGTTATTCTTTTTTCGCATGCCCCAGGAAAAACCCTACAGTTATCACATGTAAATTACGGATATTGGACATTATCTGAAGAAGTGCTTACTACAGCTATAAAAGATCAAGTACTTTATAAAAAAGAAGCCACGGTAAATCTATATCCCATCACCGTCATTGCAGTTAAACCGCAGAATGCTCAACCTGATGGCGAAATCAAGATTGAGTATCAGGACCGCTTAGAACATGATGCTGCCAGCATACTCAATCAAACTCCTGCATTTAACAGCATTCGTAAAGGAGGTAACTACGGATTTGACCCTGTTTTCAGGGGATTTAAGTATGATCAACTCAATGTAGTAATGAATGGGGCGCAAAGTGCGACGGCTGCTTGTCCAAACAGAATGGATCCGCCCACAAGCCAAATGGCACCTAACATGATGGATCGCATTGAGATATTGAAAGGCCCGCATGCCCTGCGATTTGGAACTGGTTTTGGTGCTACCATTAATTTTATTCCCGCAAAATTGAAATTCAGTAGTGAGCCGGACTTTTATGGACGCTTGTCTAGTGGCTATGAAAGCAACGGAAATCTCCTAAGAGGAGAGAGCCAAATTGGGCTTAGTGGGAAAAAATATGATGTGAGCTTTTTTGCCTCTTGGTCCCAAGGCGATGATTACACCACAGGGAATAACGAAACAGTCCAGGCAGACTTTACAAGAGGTAGTTTTGGAACGAATATCGGCATCAGATTGGCAGCTAATCAACAATTGCGCGTATCCACAACCTATAACAGGGCTAGAGATGCAGACTTTCCGGCCCTTCCCATGGATTTACGCGAAGATGATACCTGGATGTTTAATGCCAGACACGATATCCAATTTGAAGGTAAAAAACTGCAAAGTTGGAATACCACTGTTTTCGGTTCATTTGTGGATCACCTGATGAACAACCTGCTTAAACCGTTAGACCCACGCATGCTGAATGCCGAAACATTTGCAACAACCTATAATTATGGCGGTCGTACGGAAGGGATTTGGAAGCTATCAAATGCTAAAGTTTATGCTGGTGCCGACTTAAGAATTGAAGGTGCTCAAGGAACAAGAGTCCGAGAGTTTCTGATGGGCCCAATGGCTGGAAGTACAGTAGAAGACAATGCCTGGCAAGATGGCCGTATTAGCAAAACGGGCCTCTTTGCGGAATACCAGATCAATGGTGAGGTGTTTGACTACATGGCTTCTGGAAGGCTGGAGCTGAATACTGCTGACGTCAATGACCCTACTCAGGAATTTACTCAGGTCAACCCTGAGACTCAGATAACCCAAGTCAATCCAAGTTTAAGTCTGGGAATATTAAAAGACTTTGGAAATAAAATTCAAGCGGGCTTATGGCTGGCAAGAGCGCAACGAAGCGGAGGTTTAACCGAGCGATTTATCAACTATTTTCCGGTGGGTCAAGACCCCTTCGAAATGCTGGGTAATCCACAATTAGCCCCAGAAGTGAACTATCAGGCTGATTTAACCTTTAAATGGCTTATTTCTGAAAAGTCAATCCTTAATATCGATATATTTGCTGCATATCTGCAGAATTACATCTCTTCAGTAATTGATACTAACTTAACCCCAAGATTGCCTATGAGCCCGGGTGTTCGGCAATTTATAAATATTGACGAAGCCTTTAAGACGGGCTTTGAAGTTAGCTTGGATCAGAATTTATTTGCAGGTTTATCTCATAATTTCGGTATTGCCTATACCTATGGGCAAGATTTGGAACGAAATGAACCCTTGCCCGAGATCGCTCCATTGGACATCCGCTATTCTATTAACGGCAGCTACCTCAAAAACCGACTAAAACCCGAAGTAATTTTCCGTTACGTAGCAGAACAGTCCAGGGCTTCTGGCGAGTTTGGTGAAACGGCAACACCCTCATTTAGCTTATTAGATGTAAAACTTGGATATCAAGTCACCTCTGGCTTATCTGTAAATGCAGGAGTAAATAATATGCTGGACAAAAACTACTTTGAGCACCTCAACCGTTCCGTAAGGGGTGCTAATGCGCCAATATTTGCGCCGGGAAGAAATTTCTTTATGAACTTGAATTACGTATTCTAATTCGACCATAAATTGGCAAATAACATTGTATAAGAACAGTAGCGGTTTGGGTACAAACTCGAATCGCTACTGTTTCAATTTAAATACCTTACTTTACGAAAAGTGAGTATCTTGAAACCCACTACTACTCATATACTAACCGTTATTCCTTCTCGCCTCCCTTCGGTCGCCACGAAATGAGTTCTGGCGGGGATACACCATTCGCCTCCAAGTACCCATATCACCAAGGGGTTATAGAAAAGTCGAAGCAGATTTTTGTTCAGATCAAAGCGAGCCGAAGGAGTGTTTTTTAAGCAACGATGAGATGAACAAAAAGATCAAGGCTTGGTCTGTAAGATTTTGGAGGTGTGGGCACCAAATACTTCGTATCTTTCCAGCGGACCGACGTATAGCCGGCCGGCCGTAGTACATAATTTTATAAAAACCACACAATGAAATATATACAGTCAATTTTCCTTATTCTTTTCACTTTAACCTTACAAGCACAAGATTTTGATCTTTTGTTGAAAAAAGAATTAATTACTGATTGGTCAAAATATCCAGTATTTCCATATTTGATAGATTCGACAAGCACTGAAAAACAATGGAAACCAGAATTTAAATATCTCGACAGTATAGAAGTTTATAGTATAGCTTATTTGAGTGATGGATTGAAAATTCGTGGATTAATGGCTAAACCTAAAAAGGAAGGCAACTATCCTTGTGTGATATATAATCGTGGAGGAAATAGAGATTTTGGCTCATTAGTAGTTGCTCATGGTGCCATAACTCTTGGTAAAATAGCTAAAGAAGGATATGTTGTAATAGCAAGTCAATATAGAGGCAATGGCGGAAGTGAGGGAAAAGAAGAGTTTGGGGGAAGAGATGTGAATGATGTAACCATACTACCTGAAGTCTTAGAAGAAATTCAAGGAGCGGACACCGAAAGAATTGGCATGTTTGGTTGGAGTCGTGGTGGGATGATGACTTACATAGCATTATCAAAAATGGAAAAAATTAAAGCAGCTGTTGTAGGTGGCGCACCTTCAAATGCTTATAGTATTATAGAAGATCGGCCTGAAATGGAAACTAAAGTAATGGCAGAGCTGATTCCAAATTATACCGATAATAAGGATATCGAACTTGAAAAAAGGTCCGCCATAAAATGGGTAGATATCTTTCCTAAAAATGTTCCAATTCTTATGTTACATGGAAATGCTGATTGGCGTGTAAAACCAGAGCAAAGTCTAAACTTGGCCTTAGAATTTGAAAAATATCGAATACCGTACAGACTAATTATGTTTGAAGGTGGAGACCATGGAATATCTGAACATAAGAAAGAAGTCGACAAACATGTAGTCAATTGGTTTAATCGGTTTTTAAAAAACAACGAGGAATTACCAAATATGGAATATCATGGAAGATAAAAACTGTGTTCAACAATAGGTAACAGCAATTGCGGGAGTTCGTTAATCAAATGAAAAAGGTTACAGAAAATCAATATGTTTTAAACTGATAAAAACATATCCGTAAAGACCGCATCTGCGGCTATATGGTACCATTACCATTCCTAAACCAACAAAAATGAAATACAAATTAATACTGACCATCGTTTTATTCTTGTCGCTGACTAATTCTTATTCACAAAAACAGACATTTTCATTCGCTGCTACTGTTGAAATAAGTGAAGACGTAAAAGAACTATTTAAAAACACAGGGAGATTTTACCTTTTCCTTTCTAAAAATCCATATGCAGAACCTCGCACACAGACATGGCCATCACCATTCAATAAAACATTTGTATTTGCAAAGAACTGTAGTGGATTAAATTTTAACGCACCCATTAAAATAGGAGATGACGGTGATTGGATAACAACTGCAGATTGGTCCTTAAATAATGTTCCTGAAGGGGAATATTATGTCCAAGTTTTATGGGATCAAGATTTTAAGGAATCGAGAATAGACGCTCCTGGTAATTTGTATAGCGAGACAAAAAAAATTGTGATCAACCAACCAACTGAGATAAAATTGTTGCTGAACAGATCCATAGAAGCTAGGACAATAAAGACACATACCTTATCAAAGGAAGTTAACTTTAAAAGTGAGGTGCTTTCAGCTTGGTGGGAAAAACCTATGTATTTAAAAGCTTCTGTATTGCTTCCTCACAACTATGACACTAAAAAAGCATATCCAATACGATATAATGTTGCTGGATATGGAGGTAGGTACACGAGAATAAATAATTTACTTAATAATGAAGACTTTATGAAATGGTGGGAATCTGATGAAGCCCCTCAAATCATAACTGTTTTTTTAGATGGTGAAGGACCTTTCGGAGACTCTTATCAAATGGATTCAGAAAATAGCGGGCCATACGGTAAAGCTTTAACTACTGAATTGATTCTACATATTGAATCCAAGTTTAGAGGAACAAATTCATCAACTACCCGATTTGTGGATGGTTGTTCAACGGGTGGATGGGTTTCATTAGGATTACAGTTATATTATCCAGATGTCTTCAATGGTGTATTTTCTTATAGTCCAGATGCGGTGGAGTTCGAGAATTACCAACTTATCAATATTTATGAAGACAATAATGCTTTTGTAAATGAGTTTGGCTATGTTAGACCGGTTATGAGAAGTACGTCTGGCGAGCCTATTTTATCTCTCAAAGAATTTATTCAATACGAGAATGTATTAGGGTATTCTAATTCCTATCTTAATTCAGGTGGACAATTCAGTGCACATACCGCTTTATATAGTCCAAAGGGAAAGAATGGCTTGCCCCAACCATTATTTGATCCAGTAACTGGCGAGATCGATTCTAAAGTTGCCGACCATTGGAAAAAATATGATTTCAAAATACACACTAAAGAAAACTGGGAGGTATTAGGTCCTAAACTTCAGGGCAAAATTTTTATTTGGATGGGCGATATGGATAACTTCTATTTAAACCCTGCTACCAGAATGTTTGCAGATTTTTTGAGCAGTACTACAAATCCTAAATCTGATGCCGAAGTCGTTTTTTCACCAATGGAAGGACATTGTTCCCAGTATTCTCACAAAGAAGTTTTGCTTAAAATTCAAGAAAGGATTAATAGTATAAATAAGAAGTAAACGAATGGTAAAAATGTATATAAGCCATTAAAACGGCTCATATACTAAACGTTAGCTTATTCAAACCATAAAGATGAAAGTGCTGACTTCAAAACTCTCCTCTTCTTAATTTATTAATCGGAGACATTCTTCTGTTTTTAAAGCTATGCCAAGTACTGTAAAGGAAGAGAATACTCGCACCAATTAATGCTCCATACACCACCAAACTATTCATTTCCCATTGTTTTACTGCAATAGCAATGAATGCCCATACCCCAACCATGGCTGCCTCCCTCATATTTCGATTAAAAATGAGATAGACGTAAATGGCCGTGGCCATGCCTATCATAAAAAGAGCCCAATAGGTTTCGCTTATAAAACCTCCTCTCCATCCTATACTCACCAGCCAGGCTGAAAAATTTGCGACTGTAGCTACAATAATCCATCCTAAATAAATGCAAATCGGCCACCAAACAAAAAATATAATCCGTACTGGAGCATCCCATATTTCGAGACGTAACCGCAAAGTCAGGACGATCAATGAAAAAAGTAATACGAACATAATGAGAATGGAAAACTCAAGTTGTAAGTGCATCCACGCAAAAATCCAGGCTCCGTTGGCTACATTTGATAAGGTAAACCAGATCCCAACTTGGGTTAGGACTTCATCCTGTTTACGTTTAAACCATACATTCCATTGATACCCTACAAAAGCAATCAATAATAGATAAATCAAGCCCCAAATGGTAAAAGCATACCCGGCCGGAGTAAAGAGGTTTTCATAGTTGGCACTTACTTCTCCTACCGTCAACCCATTTATTTTTCCCGTTCCTGATAAATAGTTCATAAGTAATGCAAACAGGAAGCTAAGAGTATTTAAAATTAGAAAAATCAATTGCTTCATGAGGATGTATTATCTGCTCAAGTTATAAAGATTTCTCTAATGTTCATTAGACTCTTTAATATAAGGTATCACAACAGCTCAAAACAATTTTGGTGCACAAAAATGTAGCCTCGTTTTCAAGAAAAGTCCTGAGTGTCGTATTTCCACATCAGTCCTATGATTATAAAAATATCTGGCTTGGCGGCGGCAAATTTTTATTTTATCCGCCAGTTCCTCTAAGCAGTTTCTCAAATCTTCTATGGGCAGACCAACCAAAATGCGTGGGACAGTGACCTCATGAATATACGCTTTTGAGAGTCTAGTGAGTATTTTTTTCTAAGAGAGAACATATTTATCAAATTGAACGAAATAAAGCCCATCAAACACCTCATACCGCCGACTCCTGATGTTGCCGCTATTAAAAGGTTTACTCGTTGTTTTTCCTATCGCTAATCTGTTGTAAATTACCTGTGACCCATGGAAGTGGCACAACATCACCGGAATAGGTGGCACAATGGCCTCCGGAATATGCAATGGGCACC
>Ga0209943_1002396_pt1 | contig 10312 bp, 9 predicted proteins | sample SalPonR1_B_D2_MG_FD_185698 | JGI IMG/M metagenome (GOLD analysis project Ga0209943, IMG submission 185698) | Salt pond soil microbial communities from South San Francisco under conditions of wetland restoration - Salt Pond MetaG R1_B_D2_MG... ... | reverse complement strand
GAGCGCGAAAGCCGCGCCATGTTCGACGCCTGCATTGAGGCTGGCATTACGCATTTCGACACCGCCCATGTCTATACCGACGGCACCGCCGAACAGATGCTGGGCCGCTTTACGGCCCCGATGCGCGACCGGCTGATCATTGCGACCAAGGCGGGCTATACCGGCGGTGCGGGGCGGGCGAACCTGCTGGACCAATTCGACCAGTCACGCAAGCGGCTGGACATGGACCAGGTCGATATCCTGTATCTGCACCGGTTCGATCCCGACACCGACCTGCGTGAAACGCTGGACACCTTCGCCAGCCTGCGCGGTCAGGGCAAAATCCGGCTAATGGGCCTGTCGAATTTCGCCGCGTGGCAAGTGATGAAAGCCGCCTGCATCGGCTCCGAATTTGGCCTGCGCCCCGCTATCCTGCAACCGATGTATAACCTTGTGAAACGACAAGCCGAGGTTGAAATCCTGCCGATGTGCCAAAGCGAAGGCATTGCCGTCGCACCCTATTCACCGTTGGCAGGCGGGTTACTGACCGGAAAATATGCCACAGGTGACAGCGGACGCCTGACCGAGGATGACCGCTATGCCGCCCGCTATGGCCAAGGCTGGATGCACGACACCGCGCGCAGCCTTGCAACACTGGCGGCAGAAGTTCACGCGCATCCGGTGACCTTGGCTGCGGCTTGGGCGGCCCGTCACCCCGCCTGCCCCATGCCGATCCTGTCGGCGCGGTCCGCGCAACAGTTGCAGCCTTCGCTGGATGCGATTGGCTTTGAGATGACCGACGATTTATATGCGCGGCTCTCTGCGCTTAGCCCCGCGCCACCCCCCGCAACTGATCGCCTTGAAGAGGTTTGATATGCGCCGACGTCTTGACTTGCCCGATAGCGGGGCCCCCTCTGACGGGGCCCGCCTGAACGCGCCCTCGGCCGAACGCAACGCCGCGCCCATTCTTGATCTGTTGCGCCACCACGGCCCCGAAACCGGCCGCGTTTTGGAACTGGCCTCAGGCACCGGGCAACATGCCGCTATCTTTGCCGCCGCCCTTCCGGGGCTGGATTGGCAACCCTCCGAGGTCGACCCAGACCGCCGCGCCAGCATCGACGCATGGGCCACCTTCAGCAACGCCGCCAACCTGCGGCCGGCGCTCGACCTTGATGTCACCACCCAAGGCTGGGGCACAGCACAGGCCGGGCAGGACATGATCCTGCTGGTCAACCTTCTGCACTTGATCAGCACGCCCGAGGCGAAAATCGTGATTGCCGAAACCGCTAAGGCCTTGGCACCACAAGGCCGGTTTATTCTGTATGGCCCGTTTCTGCGCGATGGTCAGGCCACATCCGAGGGCGACGCCAGCTTTGACGCCAGCCTGCGCGCCCAAGACCCCGAAATCGGCTACAAGGATGATTTCGACGTCATCGACTGGCTGCACGTGTCCGGGCTGGATTTGGTGGATGTGGTGGAAATGCCCGCCAACAATCTGGCCTTGGTCAGCCAGAAAGTGTTTTAGCCAAAATAAGCGCCCCTGCGAAATCTCTGATCTGTATCAAAGTGTCAGCCTGCAATCATGCTAGGAGGGCACAAAATACATATCGGAGATCGAATATGACATGGTCGGACACACTGAACGACACGCGGCAAAACCTGCGCGCGCTGAACAAGGCAATTCCAGAAACCGCACAGGCGTTTGGCGCGCTTGGGAAATCCGTCAAGGAAGGCGGCACGCTGGAGTTCAAAACCAAGGAGTTCGTGGCCCTTGGCATTGCCGTCGCCACCAAATGCGAAGCCTGTATCGCCCTGCATATCGAGGCGCTGATCCGCTGTGGCGCAACCCGCGATGAAATCAGCGATGTTCTGGGCATGTGCCTTCAGATGGGCGGCGGGCCGTCGATGATGTATGCCGCCAAGGCCTTGGCCTGTTTTGACGAATTGAGTGAGCAGGGCTGAATGTCCGCTCTGAGGACGATTTTGAAAGGCACGACTATGAGAAAAAATCTGGTTTTTGTAATCTGCGTCGCCTTACTGACCGGCACAGCGCAGGCGCAAGACAGCGCCCAAGATAAGTTCATGACAAACTGGGATCTGAACGGGGATGGAACAATCCCCTTGGCCGAAGCAGTGGAAATGCGCAAAAACATCTTTGCGGCTTTCGATTCCAATCAGGACGGCGTGCTGAGTGACGAAGAGTACGACACGTTCGACGCGGCACGGGCCAACGACATGGCGTCGGTCGGCGCAGACAGCCGCGCGCGACTTCGCAAGATTGTTGGCGGCTTGTCTCGCAAGGGAACCGATCAGAACGAGGACGGCCGCGTTACCCGCCAAGAGTTTCTGGACAGCACCGCGCAATGGCACGCCGGTATAGACAAGACCGATGACGGCGTCATCACGACCGAAGATTTCGCAACCATGGACTGACCTGATCGCACCCATGCAAGGCAACAGCGGTTTTTCCCCTTACGTCGTGGGCGTTCTTACGCTTTGGTGAGTGTCGGTAAATATAGGGGTATTGTAAATGTCGATCATGAAATTGCTGGAACAAGCTGGTGGCGGTCAGGGTCTTTCGCAACTTGCGGGCCAGTTCGGTCTGGACGAAGGCAAAGCGCAGGAGCTGACCAAGATGTTGGCCCCAGCGATTGGCCAAGCGGCCAAGAAGCGCGCCGAACAAGGCCAAACCGAGACAGTTCTAGGGGCCATGAAGGGCGAGGCGCAGGCCAGTTTCTTTGACGACCCAAGCCAAGCCGCAGCCCCAGAAGCAATGGCGCAGGGCCAATCCTTTCTGGAGCAACTTTTGGGCGACCGCGCCGCCACCGACGGGCTGGCTGCCGAAGCGGCAAACCGCGCAGACGTTGATCAAGACACCGTAGCACAGTTTATGCCCGCATTGGCGGCGATGGCCCAAGGCGGATTGCAAAAGCAGATGCCCGACAGTGCGATCGACGGTATGCTGGGCGGCGCGTCAGCCTCCGGTTCGGGTGGTGGCCTGATGGGAATGATTGGTGGCCTGTTGGGCGGCAGCAAGGGCGGTCAATCGTCTGGGCCGGACCTGTCGATGCTGACAAATATGCTGGACGCCGATGGCGACGGATCGGCCATGGACGACATCCTTGGCAAATTCATGAAATAAACCATGGATCGGGCAGGCCACTGGCCTGCCCTTTCGATTGCAGGCAGATCAGGTCGGGGCGCCCCAGCGATCCGCGAAATCAAACGCCGCGTCATAGCCAAACAGGGCCGCCGCGCCGCCGGTGTGCAAGAACACCACGCGCTCGCCTTTCTTGAAATGGCCTTTGCGGATCAGATCAATCAACCCCGCAGCGCCCTTGGCCGAATAGACCGGATCCAGCAAAATTGCCTCAAGCTCGGCAAACATGCGGATCGCTTCAAGCCCGCTTGCCGTGGGGATGCCATAGCCCTCGCCGACGTAATCGGTATTGGCCACCACATCGTCACGCTGCACCACGCCCGCGCAGCCCAGTTTCTCGGCGGTGGCGCAGGCCAGATTGTAAACGTTTTCCTCTTGTTTGGGCTTGGGTGCCCGCACCCCGATTCCCAGAAGGGGGATTTGCGCATTCATCGCCTGTAGGCCGGTGATCAGCCCAGCCTGCGTACCGGCGCTGCCGGTGGCGTGCACGAGATGGTCAATCTCCAGCCCTGTGTCATTGACTTGGGACAGCAACTCGAACGCGCAGTTTACATAGCCCAAAGCGCCGGTGGGGTTCGAGCCACCACCGGGAATGGTATAGACCTTTTTCCCATCGGCGCGCAGCGTATCGGCCACCGCCTCCATCTCGGCATTCATATCGCCGCCGCCGGGGCGTTTTTCGGTGGTGGCACCGTGCAGGTGATCCAGCAACACATTGCCGTTGTTGTTGTAATTGGGATCGTTCGAGCCTGTGCGATCTTCCAGCAGGATATGGCAGGGCATCCCCAGTTTGGCTGCAAAAGCCGCCGTTTGGCGCGCGTGGTTCGATTGCGTCGCGCCTTGGGTCATAACCATGTCGGCGCCCTGCGCCTCGGCTTCGGCCATCAGAAACTCAAGTTTGCGGGTCTTGTTGCCACCGGTGCTAAGCCCTGTGCAATCATCGCGCTTGATCCAAATTTCAGGTCCGCCCAACTCGGCGCTCAGCCGGTCAAGCCGTTCCAAGGGGGTGGGCAGATGGGCCAGAAAGTGGCGGGGGAAGCGGGCAAGATGCATCGGATCAACCTCATTATAATGCGTTAGCATCATGTAAACTGGCATATGCAACCGCTTCAAATTCGAATTCCGCAATCTAAAATGCATATATTGCAATTTATTGGCACTCCCCCTACACAAACCCCATGCGCTTGGATTGGCTGGAAGACATACTTGCGGTGCTTGATACCGGCTCGCTCGCCCGCGCGGCAGAGGCCCGAAACCTGACTCAATCCGCTTTTACCCGCCGCATTCGCAGCATCGAAGACGGGATAGGCGCGCCCTTGTTTGATCGGTCGCGCAAGCCGGTGCAACTGCTGCCAAATATTCGCGCCTATGAAGACGACATGCGCCGCATGGTCCGTGATCTGCGCCACGTGCGCGACGGGTTGCGACAATCGGCCAGCGGCGCCGGACACGAGGTGGCGCTGGCCTGTCAGCACGCCATCACCACCACAGTTTCGCCGCGCTTGGTGCAGATCCTGTCGGCAACGCATGCCGTGCGCGTGCGGTCGGGCAATCGCGAAGATTGCCTATCGCAACTGGTGACGGGCGACGTCGATATCGCGGTGATCTACGATTCACCACACGGCGCCCCCCGCGCCGACAGCCGCGCCTTTGTTGAGCGTTCGATCGGCACCGAACCTTTGATTGCGGTCTGCGCGCCAGCTCTGGCCCAAGTCGCGCACAGCCAACAGCTGCCGATCATCGCCTACCCCGCCGATGTGTTTCTGGGGCTGGTTTTGGACCGGGGTGTTCTATCGCGCCTGCCTGCGGGAACGCAGGTTGTGCGCAAGGTTGAAACCGCGCTGACCCTTGCCGCCTGCCAATACGCCAAAGACGGGATTGGCGTCGCATGGTTGCCAAAGTCGGTGGCAGACCAGCCAGTGGCGCAAGGGCATCTGGTTCACGCCGGTCTGGATACACCAAACCTGATGCTTGATGTGCGAATGATCCGCTTGGCCGATCCGATCAGGCCTGCGGCACTGACATGCTGGGACACGCTGCAACAGGCATTGCGCCCGCCCGAATGAAAAGGCCGGGCGCTTGGCCCGGCCTGTCTATGGTTACCCGTCGACGCGGATGACCTCGTTTTTGGGGTCATAGGGGCTGTCTTCGGTCACTTCGGCCTCCCAAAGCTGATCAAGGATTTTCACCTGCAACTTGGTACCCGGTTCGGCCTTGTCGGGGCTGACATAGCCCATGCCGATGGACTTGCCAAAGGCCACCGAATACCCGCCCGATGTCAGACGGCCCACGCGGGTTTCGCCATCATACAGCGCCTCGGCGCCCCATGGGTCGGCATCCTCGGGGCCGTTGATCAGAACCGTCACACATTTGAACCGCACGCCGATGTCGTTCATGGCATCCTTGCCCTGAAACTCTTTGGACTGGTCCACAAAGCGGGGCAGATCGGCCTCAAGCGGGGTGGCGTCGCGGCCCAACTCGTTGCCGAAGGCGCGATAGGACTTTTCTTGGCGCAGCCAGTTTTGTGCGCGCACGCCCACCAGTTTCATACCATGCTTTTTGCCGGCTTCTTCCAGCAGATCGAACAGGTAATTCTGCATTTCAATCGGGTGATGCAGCTCCCAGCCCAACTCGCCGGTATAGGCCACGCGGATCGCGCGCACAGGGCACATGCCCAGTTCGATATCCCGCTGGCTAAGCCACGGGAACCGCTTGTTCGACAGGGCCGTGTCAGGATCGGCGTCCTTGATGACCTCTTTCAGCACATCGCGCGATTTTGGCCCCGCAATGGCGAAAACACCCCATTGCGTGGTCACATCCTCGACCGCGATATAGCCGAATTCGGGCGCTTTATCCTCGGCGCATTTGCGCAGGTAATCACCGTCATAATCGGTCAGCGCCCCGGATGAGACAAGGTAATAGCTATCTTCGGCCAGACGCACGATGGTGTATTCGGTGCGCGTGGTGCCTGCCGGTGTCAGCGCATAGGTCAGGTTGATGCGCCCGACCTTGGGCAGCTTGTTGCAGGTGAACCAATCCAGAAACGCCGTGGCCCCCGGCCCTTTGACCGTGTGCTTGGTAAAGGCCGATGCGTCGATCAGGCCCGCGCCTTCGCGCACGGCCTTGGCCTCGTCCACGGCATATTGCCACCAACCGCCGCGGCGGAAGCTGCGCGCGTTGTGGTCGAAATCCTCGGGCGCATCGACCGGGCCATAATAGTTGGGCCGTTCAAACCCGTTGACGACGCCGAACTGCGCGCCGCGTGCTTTCAGACGGTCATAGCTGGGGGCGGTGCGCAGCGGGCGACCCTCATCGCGCTCTTCATCCGGGTGATGCAGGATATAGACATGCGCATAGGCTTCTTCGCATTTGCGCGCCGTCCAATCCGTTGTCATCCAGTTGCCGAACCGCTTGGGATCAAGGCTGGCCATGTCGATCTCGGCCTCGCCCTCTACCATCATCTGCGCCATGTAATGGCCCGTGCCGCCCGCCGCGGTGATGCCAAAGCTAAAGCCTTCGGCCATCCACATGTTGCGCAGGCCGGGCGCCGGGCCAACCAGCGGGTTGCCATCGGGGGTGTAACAGATCGGGCCGTTGATATCATCCTTGAGGCCAACCTCCTCGGACGACGGAATCCGGTGGATCATCGACATATACTCTTCCTCGATCCGGTCCAGATCCAGCGGGAAGAGGTCGGCGCGGAAACTATCCGGGACGCCATATTTAAAGCAAGCGGGCGCGCCATATTCATATGGCCCCAAAAGCCAACCACCACGCTCTTCGCGGACATACCACTTGGAGTCGGCATCGCGCAGAACTGGATGCTCGCCGTGGGTTTTTCGGTACTCCACAAGCGCCGGGTCAGGCTCGGTGATAATGAACTGATGCTCCACCGGGATCGCCGCTGACTTGATCCCCAAAAGGCGGGCGGTGCGCTGTGCATGGTTGCCAGTGGCAGTCACCACATGCTCGGCAGTGACAACGACCTGCTCGTCCGAGGGCACAAGATTGCCGCCCTTTTCGACCATCTTGGTCAGGGTCACTTCCCAGGCGTCGCCGGTCCAATGATAGGCATCCGCCTGCCACTTGCGCTCAATCGTGACGCCACGCTGACGCGCGCCTTTGGCCAGTGCCATCGTCAAATCAGCGGGGTTAATATACCCATCGGTGGGGTGATATATCGCCCCCTTCAGATCATCACACTTGACCAGCGGAAAGCGCTCTTTGATTTGTGCCGGTGTCATCCACTCGTAGGGCACACCGACGGTTTCGGCGGTGGCGGCATAGACCATGTATTCATCCATGCGTTCCTGCGTTTGTGCCATCCGCAGGTTGCCGACCACGCTGAAGCCCGCATTTAGGCCAGTCTCGTCTTCGAGCGTCTTGTAAAGCTTGACCGAGTAGTCGTGAATATGGCTGACGGCATAAGACATGTTGAACAGCGGCAGCAGACCCGCCGAATGCCACGTTGAGCCGCTGGTCAATTCATCGCGCTCCAGCAAAACGATATCGTCCCAACCGAACTTGGCCAGATGATAGGCGATTGACGTGCCGATGGCGCCGCCACCGACGATAAGAGCTTTGACATGTGTCTTCATGGGCTGCGACTCCTTGGGTAGCCAGTTATTCCCTGTTTATCACGCCTGTTTCGGCGCGCAGGGTCCAGCCGACACAAGAATGCGCAAAACCGACGCGTTTGCCGACAGCCGCCCCCGAAAACATTGCCTGCACTGGAGAAATGGCCCGCCATGCCCCTGCGACAACCGCAGGCTTGCGCCAGCCGCACTCGCCCGCGTATCGTGTTAGGATGACCGCACCCTCAAAACGCCTTGACCGCCAAGATTGGCTGACCGCTGGCTTCACCGCCCTTGCCGAGGCCGGGCCAGACACCCTAAAGGCCGAGCCTCTGGCCCGCAAACTAGGCACGACAAAAGGCTCTTTCTACTGGCATTTCAAGGATGTGCCGGACTATCACGCCTCCCTATTGGCGGCGTGGGAGGATCACGATCACAGCAGCGCCCAAGCACAGCTGGACCGCGAAAACACACCCGTCAGCAAATTGCGGGCACTGGCGCAAAGCATTGCCGATCCGAACCACGATCACGCGGTCGAACCGGCGATCCGCGCATGGGCCACCGGCCATACGGGTGCCGCGCAAGCGATTGCACGGATTGACAGGCGACGGCTATCGCTGGCCCAAGCCTTGCTGACGGAAACCGGCATTGGCAACCCGGAAATGGCGCGCATCATTTGCGCTGCCGCTGTCGGGATGGCGTCGATGGGCGAAACGCAGAACGACGATAAACACGACGCCATCGGGTCGCTGGTGGATTTGGTTCTGGCGCTGCGGTGACAGCCCGGCACGATGTCGGTGACAGGCGCGATTGATGCCGCATTCAACGCCTCGTGGCTGAGGCCGCCATGCTAAGCGCTGCGACACGCCGCCCAAGCAAGCCAGCCGAGGTGCCTCAGATGTCTGTCGATGTGATCCCGAAGAATTATGTTTTCCTGCTACTCGATGGCTTTTCGCCGCTAGGGTTCCACTGCGCCGTCGAAACACTGGCGCACGCCAACCGCCACCTCTCTGATGTCACCTACTACACGTGGACCATCCTGCACGAACGTGAAAGCCATGCCGTTGGTTGGAACGGATTTCGTGTACCGTGCGATGCGGGGCTGATCCCGCTCAAGCGCGATGACGTGCTTGTCGTGGTGGGGGGCGAAAACATCGCCGAGGCCACGACGACACCCGTCATCAACTGGCTACGCCGGGCAGCGCGGTCTGGCGTGACAATCGGCGCGATTTCGTCGGCGGTTTACACCCTCAGCAAGGCGGGTCTGCTGAACGAACGTCAGGTCACGACCCATTGGGAATATCACGCATCGCTTTCGGAAATCATGGCGCAGGTCAAACTGGTCGATAACGTCTTTACCGAAGATGGCAAGATTTTCACCTGTGCCGGGGGCGCGGCCTCGATGGATTTGATGCTGCACCGCATCCTTCGCGACTATGGCGAAGATCTGGCCGGGTGGGTGGCCGACCAGATGATCTATACCATGCCCCGCAGCACCGAACATGCGCAGCGCATTTCGGTGCTGAACAAGACCGGTGTCAAACACCTGAAACTTGCCCAAGCGGTCGAGTTGATGGAGGTCAATCTGGAAGAGCCGATCACCCCCCAAGACATCGCCGCCTGTGTCGAACTTTCGACCCGGCAGCTAGAGCGGCTGTTTGCCAAATATCTGGGCACCTCGCCCAAGAAGCACTATTTCCAGCTTCGGTTGGAAAAGGCCCGGCAATTGCTGATGCAAACCGATTTACCTGTGATCGACGTGGCGATTGCCTGCGGCTTTCAATCGCCGTCGCATTTTTCCAAAAGCTACCGCGCCGCGTTCGGCCTGACCCCGCGCGAGGAATCCGCCGGATCCAAACTGACATGGCCCAACACATGACCTGAACGGCGCGCCACGCGCCTACTGGCCCCCGGCATCAAGGCCCACCATGCTGCAAAACCTGTCCACAAACCTTTGCCGCGCCGCCGGAAGTGGCTTGTGGCCCAGTTCGGGTGCCAAGTGGCTCTGCAAAAAATGGCCGGTCACGCGAAACCCCTCCAACACCTCGGCATCCGGGGCGGGCCCTGCCCCCAACAGGCAGGCTGGCAAAGGCAGCAAGCGGTCTGCCCAGTCCCCGGCACCGGCCCGTGACACCGCCCGACCACTGCGCGGCGAGACATAGCTTAGATCATTGGCCTGCGCACCCATCACCGCGCAGGTGCTGAGATCAAGGCCAAAGCCCATGTCTTCCAGCAGGGCCAGTTCCCAATTCAGATAGGCCAGCGGCCAGATGTCGGATTGCCCCAGAAGGTCCAGCAATTGCTCGGTCTTGTCGTAAAGCCTGCGATGCGCCTCGCGTTCGGGCAGGCAAAACAACAGCAAAGCACAGACCGCATTCAGCCCGGCCAGTGACAGCCGGTCGCCCATAGACGCCGCCGCGCGAGAGCGGACAGGTTCCACCGTGAAGGTGCCGATATGATCCGCCAGCCGCGCGCGCCACGCCAGATCCAGTTGCGCACCGGGCTGCAGCACCGGCGCCAGCTTGCGTGACGTGCCGCCGCGCACGACCCCGGCATGCCGCCCGTGTTGCGGGGTGAACACCTCGATGATCGCGGATGT
>Ga0209943_1002393_pt1 | contig 10316 bp, 3 predicted proteins | sample SalPonR1_B_D2_MG_FD_185698 | JGI IMG/M metagenome (GOLD analysis project Ga0209943, IMG submission 185698) | Salt pond soil microbial communities from South San Francisco under conditions of wetland restoration - Salt Pond MetaG R1_B_D2_MG... ... | reverse complement strand
GTTGGTCAGCGTGACCGGCGAAGGCGCGGACGATTGCCCGACGACGACGTCACCGAAGTCCAGCGCCATCGGCGACAGCGCGACGACCGGCATGATGCCGGTACCCTGGAGCACGAACGCATCCGGGCTGGTCGAGGCGTTGCTGGCGATGCCTACGGCTTCGGCCTGCGTACCCGTCATGCCGGGCGAGAATTCATAGCTCAACGTGCAATCGGCGCCGGCGGCCAGCGTGAACGGTGCGGCCGGGCAGGATCCGCCGGCGGCGCTGAAGAAAGGCGGATCAACCGGTGAGATGGCCGAAATTGCGGCGTCGACGGTGCCGGTGTTGGCCAGCGTGACGGTCGACGGTGCGCTGGTGGTGCCGATTTCGTGATCGCCGAAGTCGAGCGTTGCCGGGCTGACGGAAAGCTCGGGCGCCGGCGTGATTTCGATAGTGGTGGTCACTTGCTGGCCCGGCTCTATCGTGGCGCTGACGTCGTCGGCTGTGCCGATCGCCGATGGCGTGAACGTGGCGCCGGCCATGCCCGCGACAAGCGATGTCGAAGCCGGGGTGGCACTGCCGAGCGCCCCGCCGTCGAAGTCGACCGCCAGGCCGTCGGGCACCAGGCAGTTGCCGTTGAAGATCGAGTTGCCGCCTTCCGACGTCGAGATCAGCGCGGCTTCCAGTGCGCTGGTTTCGTTGATGGCGATGCTGTCGGGATTGGCCTGCAGCGTGAACAGCAGCCAGTTGTTCGATGCGATCGAGACGTCGGAGACGTTGTCGCAGCCGAGGGCGCCGGGCCCCGCGTTGCAGCCCCACCAGTTGATCGTCGCGTCGGACGCCCGGTTGGCCACGGTGTTGTTGACGATGCCGATGGTATTCCCGGTGATGACGTTGCACTTGAAGTCGCCGGCGCCGTTGGCTTCGATGCTGATGCCGGTGGCGTTTTCGGTGGCGAAGTTGCTGCGGAAGGTCACCGGATCGGCTGCGCTGAAGTCGCCGCCGAACTGGTCGTCGGGCAGCCAGCGATAGCCGTAGCGGGCGCCGCCGGCGCGGTTGTTTTCGTAGACGGCCGATTGCGAGACGATCCGGAAGCCTTCCTGCAGATTGACGGCCGGATCGTTGGCCGGATCAAGGTTCTCGAACGTGTTGCCGCGCACCTGAATCGAGCGATTCGTCGCACCGCCGTTTTCCCAGATGCCGATGATTTCGGCCGGCGCTGCCGACGGCGCGTTCAGAACCTGGACACGATTGTTCTCGATGACCAGGCCTTCGTAGGCGCCGCTGCTGCTGTTGGACTGCATGCCGACGTTTTTCGAGATTTGAGCGGTCTGCGGGTCGCTGAGACCGTCGCCGGGAATCTCGATGGTGTTGCCGGCAATCAACTGGTCATCGCCGAACGAGAACTGAATGGCGATGTTCTGCAGCGCCTCGCCGGTCGCGTCGAGATCCTGCGGCAGCACGATGTGGTTGTTTAGAATGCGCGTGCCGTCGAACTGGTTGACGCCCGGCGGCGAAAACCCGCCGCCGAAGAAGAACATGCCGATCGCGTTGTCGATGTTCTCGAAGCGAAGCCCGGAAACTTCCCAGCCGGTGTTCTCGCCGACCGCAGCGAACACGCCTTCGAGGTCGAACTGCGGCAGGTCCCCGGGCCCGGAGATCGTCGCCGCGTTGGGGCTTGCCGGACGAATCGTGACGCGATTGACGCCCTGCGGCCACAGCGACCACCAGCCGCCGGCATCCCAGCTGGCGACGGCGTTGGGTTCGCTCCAGTCGAACGTACCCTGCAATTCGAGCACATCGTCGTCCAGCGCCGTCTGGATGGCGTTGTCGATGCGGGTGTAGTCATTGTCGGCTGCGGTCGGCACATCGCCGGTCTCGGCGACCGAGCGGATCACATCCGGGCGCAGGACGGCGGTGGCAAAGCCGGCCATGGATTCGGCGTGCGTTTCGACGCCGCCGGCGCCCAGTGGGTCGGCGCCGGGATAGGGCACGATCTGGCCGCTGGCAAGCTGCTGGTCGACCAGAAAGTCGCCGGCGGCCTGGATTTCGGCGTCGAAGGCATCGCGGTCGAGCAGGTCGAGCCCGAGCAGTGCGAACGCCGTGACCTGGGTGTCGAGCCCGGTCGGGTCTTCGGGCATCATCGCCAGCGTGGTGTTGAAGTAGAAGCCGCCGGTCGTCGGATCCTGGAAAGTCAGAAGCTCCAGCGCTAGGTCCACTGTGGAATCGGCGTCCGCGAACAGGCCGGTCTGCGGATTGAGCTCGGCGCCGGTGCGCGCGCCTGCCCATACCGCACCCGACAGGCCGACCAGATCGAACGTCCGGCCGCCGTCGATGGTATTGAATTCCAGCGAGGTCTCGATGCCGGCGTTGATCGCGTCGAGGAAAGCGATCTCGCCGGCTTCGAAGGCCGCCGCGGCCGCCCAGGCCAGGTCCCAGGCGACGACCTCCTCGATATTCGGCCGCCGGTCGAATTCGGACTGGATGAACTCGTCGATGCCCCAGTCGCCGTCCGGGCCGTAGGTGCCGGCGGCCAGCGGGCCCCAGAATTCATCGGCGACGAGTTGCGCGAACTGCGCATCGCCGGTCGCGCGCGTGAGCTGCTGGAACATGAACGCATCGGCCCCGGTAAAGCGCCGCGACCCGTTGCCGGCATCGAAGCGCGTCTGGTTGTCGACCAGCCACAACCCGGCGGCCTCGGCCGCATCCAGATAGGCCGGAATCTGCGCGCGCCGCCAGGCGCGCAGCAGCCCGGCGATGATCGGCGCCTGGACGTTGGGTTGGGTCAACGTCTCGCCGGCCGTGAAGGGAAATGCACCGGAGGGCTGCTGCTGGGTGAGCAGCCAATTTCCGGCGCTGGTCAGGAAATCCAGCGGGCTGGTACCGCGCGTAGTAGCCGCAGGAAGCCGCCAGTAAAGCTGTTCTCGGGATGACCGGCTGCGCTGCAGCCGATTTTCGAATCGGGCCCGCACGCGGTCATGGTCGACACCGGGACCGGTGCTGACGATTGGTGTGAGGGTGTCAGTCTGCGCCTGCACTGGCGACGCGAGCACAACGGCGGCCAGACTCGCAAACCCAAAAATACAGGCCGCGGTGAAGAAAGTACGATTCGTGTCATGCATGCGGCTACCCCTGAAATTGTTGTGCCGGCGTTAGCGCCGTAATCCGTCTGCCACGCCGGGCCGGATCGTCGCTCGTGAACATAACCTGTCGGATTGAATTTGGCAACCGACGGGCCTGGAACCCATGCAGGAGGCCGCCCTGCCGGCCGATCTCGGTTTTCTGGACAGCAAAACGACCAAAAAACGAATCACCCGCCGCCCGCAATCCGGAGATGCTGCGGCGTGTGATCCAATTAACACTGCGGCTTGTCTCAACCTGGCCGATCTGCTAATCTCGGACACGAAAAAAAATTCTTGCGAGGCATTTCCAACGGCTCGTCATTGCGTCAGGCAATCCGGCTGCGGATTTGTGTCTCGGGCAGTAGACCAAACTCCAAAAAGGGAATAGGGACAACAATGAATCTCAACAAGCTGCGCCTCTTGAGAAATTGCGTAACTCCCGCGTGGGTAACGAGGAAATCGTGGTCGCCTGGCAAGTGTCCCGGTGTTTTTTATCCCGTGTTGCTCCTCGTTATGGGGATGTCTTCGTTGGCTTATTCACAGCAGATCGTCGATGAATGGAGCACGTCACACGGCGCGTTGAATGCTGTACCTGATGATCCAGCCACAACTCTCGTTGATGAATCGGTGGCTACCGAAGTGGTCAACGGCGCTGGCATCATTACTGCCGTGACCGATTCAGATGGGTTGGGCGAGCGCGATGTTCGCGTAGAGTTCATTTCCGGCGGTAGCGGCGGGCAAACCACTTCCAGCGCGGGTAGTGGCAACCTGGACCATGGTGAAGTCGACAGTAGAGGTAATACGTTCATCATTTGGGACGGCGAGGATGGCTCCGCTGCGGCTGCGACCTTTGATGGAAGCAACAATGTTAGCGGTGGCGGGCTTGATACGACCGGTCTTCGGGGCACTGGTTCGTCTGGCCTCAATCTTGAGCAGGCATGCCCCGGCGCACAGGACTCCTTCGCGCTTATCGCCGGCGACTCGGACAACTCGCTGGATTACGATGTCGTTATTGATATCTTTACCGATGACGATAGCTGGTCTTCTCTTTCCAAAACCGAGATAGATGATGGCCTGACGTCGATTTTGACGTTTCCGTTCGATGACTTCGTTGCGCAGGGCAGCGACGCAAACGGTGCGGATTTCACGAATGTCGGGGCGATCCGGATGCGGATAACGCCGGCAGGTCAGGATGTTGATCTCAAGGTGCTTACGCCGTTCTTTACCTGTGGGATTGACCTTGGTGATGCGGCGGCAGAGCTAGAAGTAACGATCCCGGATGTTGATACATTCACGGACTTTGTCGACAGTCGTGTTTCTCCTGCCAACGGGCCTGCAGGGAACAGTGGTGTAATCGAAAATGCGCACCACGCTATTTTTGGTCCTCGTCTTGGTCCATCGGTAGATGCTGAAAGCCAGACCGCGCCTCCAAATGTTGCGGGGGTAAACGGTGCGGCGCAGGCGAGTCGGGATGACAACACCGGAATCAACGATAATGATGGCGTCACATTCCCTTCGCTGCTCGATCTGAATGCTGGCGATGCATTCCCGGTTGAGATTTCCGTGCAAAACGTTTTGGATTCCGATGGCGCATTGCTTTGCGGATGGATTGATTTCACTGATACAGACCAGTTGTCAGACTTTGGCTTTCAGAACGACGACAACGCAGTCGTACAGTCCGACGGCTTTCGCGGCGAACGTCTCTGTACAGAAGTAAACACGACAAATTGCGCCGGCACTGAACCAGATCTGACTTGCACACTGGACTTCGTGATTCCGGGTAACTGGAATGGCGACAATGGAGATCCGGGCGGCACCGATGATGCATTCCTTTCGCGTTTCCGAGTAACGACCGACTGGGCGGATGAAGCCGAAGCTACGCTTGGCGGCTTTGCGTCCGACGGCGAGGTCGAGGACTATCTGATCTCCTCCAGCACGCTTCCGGTCAGCATCCATTCCTTCGAGTCGAAGTACGACTCCGAAGGCCTTGTGCTTGAGTGGGGCACGGTTTCCGAGACCCGCAACGTGGGCTTCTTTGTCTGGGGTGATCTTGGGAACGGGCTGGAACTGCTGACGCCCGAGATGATTCCGGCCAAGGCGGTCGATCCGGTGCGCCCGCATCGGTATCAGGTGACGGTGCCCGGCGTGTTCGAGGGGCAAGTGGGCGATCTCGCGGTCACCGCTGTCGATTACGACGGCGATGAAGAAGTCTATGGGCTGTTCCAGGCTGGCCAGGCTTATGGCAAGAAATTCGATCCGGCTCCGGTTGCCTGGAATCGGATCGGTGCAAATGTTCGGGCGCGACTTTCCGAACATGCGGCTGCCGCTGCGCGCGGCCTGAAAGACCAGAAGCGTCAAGGGTCGAAGCTGGTTGCGTATGCTCGCGACGCCGGGCGCGAGGATTCGGTAGCTGCGGTCGATGTGCGCACAGATGCAGTCGGCCTCCATGAGGTCTCCTGGAGCGATCTGGCCGATGCGGGTCTTGACCTTGCCGGTGTGGATTCGGCAGAGATTGCGGTTACGCTGAAGGGACAGCCGGTCGCGCGAGATATTACTTTCAACGTCGCGTCTCAGCGCGGGCAAGCTCGGCACTCGGCCTCGCTCGGTGCGTCGGTCGATCAGAGTCGGGGTCCGACAACTTTCGGGCCAGGCGATGTAATCCGTTTCTGGACAGTCGAGCCAACGCTTCCGGATGCGCTTTATCTGGACAACTACAGCTACCGGATCTCGGTTAATCCTGAGCTTGCGCATTCCGCAGGAATCGAGACGACCAAACCAAAATCCGGGCCAGCGACACATCTGGAAGTCATCGAACAGGACATCGACAACCAGTATCACTTCGCAAATCCGCTTGAAGACCCCTGGTTTGCGGCTCGTTTACGTGCGGATACGAACAACGTATACGAGACGCAATTCATGGTCGATGATGCATTGCGAATCGACCAACCAGGCACGCTGGAGGTTGTCGCTGGCGGTTTCACGGACTTCCCGGAAAGCCCGGATCATCAACTGCAGGTCGAATTAAATGGTGAAGTTCTGGCCGATGTGCGTTTCAATGGCCTGGTTGAAAAACGCATAGTTGCCGATGTCCCGGCCGGATTGCTGCGGCCAGGAGCGAATACGGTTCAAGTCATTGCGCCGGGCGGCACGGATGCGGCATTCGATGTATCGATCGTCGACAAGGTGACACTTCGTTATCCGCGCGCGCTTGTGGCGCGGCAGGATCGCTTTCTGGCGCGCAACGCTGCGCCGGAAGGCGGTCTGACGGTCTCCGGATTCCTGACCACAGATACCGTCGCCTACGCATGGGACGGTCGCGATCTGACCCGGCTTGCGCGCGAGCAGTTCTCGCGTGGGACGGTGCGTGTGCCAACCTTGGATTCCACAAACGCCGATTACTGGATTTCAGCAGCCGGGGCGGTTCACGCACCGCAGGATCTTTCGCCTGTTTTGGGCAACGATCTACTGGCTGGGGTCAGCGGTGACTTTGTCATCATCGCTCATCGCGCATTTCTGCCACTTTCGCCGGATGAGCCGCACCCGCTAAACGACTACCTGGCGGCGAAACAGGACGAAGGCTGGACGCCTGCGGTATTCGACGTGCAGCAGATCCAGCGGCAGTTCGGTTACGGAATGACCCTGCCGGAGGCCGTGACTAATTTCCTCCGCGAAGCCAGTGCCCGGTTTGCGTTCGATCATGTGCTGCTGGTTGGCAGCGATAGTTATGACTACTCCGATAATCTCGGACTTGGGTCGATCAGCTTCATCCCTACTCGCTATGCGCCCACCCGGGCCATTCCGCACACGCCTAGCGACAATCTTCTCGGCGATATCGACGGCGACGGGGTTTCGGACAAGGCGCTCGGGCGCTGGCCGGTGCGGAGCATGGGCGACCTTTCGGCGATTGTGGACAAGACGCTGGACTGGTCCGGGGATCCGGCTGCGATCGCAAACGCAGCCTGGGTAGCGGACTCCCAGGATCCGAATCAGCCGTCGTTCGCCGCACAGGTGCAGCGAATGGTCGATCCTCTACTGAATGCAGGATGGATGGAAAACTCGATCCAGCAGATTCTGCTTGACGAGGTTGAGCCGCCGCCGGGCACGTCGGTCGTCGATGCGGCGCGACGGACATACTTCGACCGCCTGGAAAGCAGCCGGTCGCTGTCGGGCTTTGTCGGACATGGCGCGCCGTCGATGTGGACTTTCCAGGGCCTGTTGACTCCAGACGACCTCGCTGATTTGTATAACGAAGGGGCGCCGACTCTGATCGGGACGTTGACCTGCTACACCAGCTATTTCGTATCACCTTTCAACGACACGGTTGCGCATCGCTGGATGAACGGCTATCGCGAAGATGCGCAAGGGAACCGTATTGACGGCGTGCCGAACGGTGCGGTTGCAATTCATGGTGCAGCAACGCTCTCCAACTATGATCAGAATGGCTGGTTTGCTCGAGAAGTTTTGAACAAGCAGCTGGCCGGTCAGACGCTGGGGCAGGCCATTTTGAAGGTGCGTCACGAATCGGCACCAACTTCCGACCAGGTCATCAACTGGAACCTGTTGGGCGACCCAACACTAACACTCGATTGACGAATAAGGAAGTCTGAAAAGGTGGAGCCGGGCAGGCGCTCGGCTTTACTTTTTCAGCTTCTCTTTCCACAATGCGTAGCCGACGCACTTGGCAAGCACCAATTGGTTCTGCACGGGCGTGCGGTCTGCTGAAAGACTCTCATTGACGAAGGTTGGGTCGAACCATTTTTTCCATTCCTGGTTGGCTGTCAACAACTCGCGGATACCTGCTTTATTGGCGTGAAATCCGGCTGAGTAGAACTCGTCGAGTAAACCGGTCCGGCTTTTGTTTCTCAGGGCATCCGGCAGTTTTCCGCGCATCGCTTCGCGCATGATCCATTTCTCTTGTCCGTTATGGCGGCTAAGCTCGGCGGGAAGTTTCCACATTAGTTTCACCAGGTCGAGATCCTGAAAGGGATCGCGTCGCTCGATGGAATATGGCGCCGCGTATGCATTCTCGTGTGCAACGCCGTTCGCCATCGGGGCGCCAATGAGTGATTCGGCGAAGCCGGGAAAACGGTGTGTCTGGATTTCCGAAGGCCATTGGTTGCGTTCGACAGAAGCGATTGGTGCGTCTTTTGGTATCCAATCGGGGCGTTGAACCGGTCTCGGTCCTGGAGCCACGAGCATATTGGCTAGAGTGCGGAGAAGAAGTCGAACGCCTGGATTCCGATGCAGTTTCCGTATTCCATGCGTTCTGAATGACGAATGAAGCGCTTTGAGCGCGAGTGCCAACTTGAACCGAAATATCGCATCGGTGAAGAGCAAAGAGCCCGGCGGATAAATCTGGTCACCGCTGGCAGCATTCAGAAGCACTCTGCAATTCTTTTCCGCGGCCAGGCGATAGCATCTCAGAATAATGGTTCGAAAGGGGTTATAGACAGGAGAGTCATCAGAGATGACAGAGTCGTCCAAAGGGCTGAACGGAAGCATTCCACTGGCTTCGAATTGAATAGGCGCGACGTTTGTTGCGCTTACAAGCCTCTGAATCCATTGACTTTCATCGCAGGAATCAAAGTCCTTCAAAAGCCAGCTAATCGCGACCAACTCGCGCTTTTGTTTTCTTAGATATGACTCGGCAGCAACGGCGCTTGGCCCGGAGTCGAGGCCGCCGGAGAGCATGATCGCTACATCGCTGTCTTCCGGAAGGCTTCTTTGGACAGCCTGCTGGAATGCCTCACTGAAGCGATCCACCCATTCCGGAGTCGACCTTATCCTGCGGCTTTGCGACGGGTGGAATCGGCGCCGGTTTCCTGATCTTTGATTGCGAAAAAAATATAGAGACTCGCCCGGCAGTATTTCTCGAATATGCGCGAACGCCGATTGCCGCGGCGGCACCTGCTGATGCCTGCACAGCCAGTTCGTGATGAACTCCGTGCTCTCGTCAGTCCCGAAGTGCGGGTGCCTCGCGATCCGGCTTGAAGTGGAACTTACAGCGCAGATTGTTGCGGATTCGCCGTAGTAGGCAGTCCGTCCGCCGAGTTGATCCCTGCAGACGAGAATCTTTCCGTTTGAAGGTTGCACGGCCAGCGCGACGAAACAGCCGCGAAGGCTCTTCGGGATGAGTGCTGGTCGATCTTCATAGATGCATTCGGCAGCCCATTCAAGAAGAAGATAGATCGGATCTTCTGAATCGGCGCTGCGGGCATAACCGTCTGTAACGAGCCAGATTGGCTTCTGGAATTCCACGTCTCGATATTTCTGCACTGGCCCCAGCACTCTGGACGGGGACGTAACGCACAAATGATAGCCAGAATCGGGTGGGAGCAGGGCCGAGTTGTTTGCAAGCGGTCGTTTATGCGCACCCCTTGGAATGGAAGCCGGGTCCTGAAGGAGCAGGAAGGGCAACGATTCAACCTGAGACGGTGGTAGTCAAGAATCTAAAACGATGAATTGTCCTGCAACACTCGCGCAGAGGAGTCGTGATATCGCGGCTTACTGAGGCGGGCCTTGAGTCCCCTCGGTCCCGGAATCGCCAGGGTTCGGGCTCCCGCCAAGCGTAATCAGCGCCAGTCTGTCGATCCTTAAGGTGGGCGACTGATATGCCTTCGGCCATGCCGAGTCCAAATTCGTCTCCGACTTGCCGGGAGAGGCGTTGATTCGAGTGCCTTCTGGCTGGGTCTTTTGGTTGGTCATTTGTAAGATTCCCTTTGATAATCGGCAGCAAAGTTATTGGTTTGAATCGTATCATCGAACACCGTTTCGATCCAGTCCATGCCCGGGGGGCCGGGCCCGCCAGGTATCACGTTTCGGCGGGCCGCGGCTGATGGAAGGTCTTCGGGCCGCGGAGGGTATAAATCTTCGGGCCGCGGAGGGCCCTCCTACAGGAGGTGATTTTCTGTAGGAGGCCGCTCTGGCGGCCGATTTCCAATTTGTTTATTCCGCTTCGGACAATTTCAAAGTCGGATCTCCAAGCAGCGTCCAGTTGACCACGTGATCGTCGTTTCCGAGCGCTTGCGCCTGCCGGCGGGCGGTCTCCACGGCCTGGCCGATGGTCGCGCCCTTCAGTTGGGCGGCAAGCACGGCTTGCATGAAGGCTTCGTTGCCGGCGTAGTCGGACAGGGTCGCGGCGCTGTGGATGGCGGCTGCGCCGTTCGCCACGCCCGGGATGCGGTTGCCGGCGGCGTTTTCGCGGTAGCCGTTCA
>Ga0209943_1002388_pt1 | contig 10331 bp, 10 predicted proteins | sample SalPonR1_B_D2_MG_FD_185698 | JGI IMG/M metagenome (GOLD analysis project Ga0209943, IMG submission 185698) | Salt pond soil microbial communities from South San Francisco under conditions of wetland restoration - Salt Pond MetaG R1_B_D2_MG... ... | reverse complement strand
AAAGTCGTTAGTGTGATAATTAGTTTGTTTTTTCGCATGTTATTATGTTTTGAGTTATTAATTGATTGGACGTTAAAATTCTTCAAAAGATTAAACTTTAAAGGTAAAAAAAATATAAGAAAGTGAGATATTTTATATTGAAGAACGATAGCTACAAAAAAAAATTTTAAATTCATTTTTCAAAATATTTACAATTTCGTTCATTATCGAACATTTCTGACCTAAAATCGAACAATAAAGGTGTTAAAAGTTTATTTTAAAAGTGCTGTAATGTGTACATAATGATAATATTATGTACTATTGGCACTAAACTTGATATAAAATGGAATGTCTATAATCAATTTTTTTAAAAATGATAAAAAATTACTTATTAACAGCCTTTCGTAACCTAAAAAAACATCCCGCTTTTTCCCTTATTAATATTATTGGCTTGTCGATCGGTATGGCCTGTAGTATTTTAATTCTGCTTTGGGTACAGGATGAGTTAAAATTTGACCGCTGGCATACAAAAAACCAACGAATTGGGCGCGTGTTAGTTCGGGATATACAGGGTGATGATACATTTGAAATAGGTGTAACTCCTGCTGCATTAGCACCTAACATGCAACATGATTTTCCTGAAATCGAACATATGTGCAGGTTTAAAAACTGGGGCAACTGGTTGTTTAAATATGGTGATGGAGAATTTATTCAGGGAAGTAGTGGAGCTATTGACACAACAGGCTTTAATATTTTTGATTTTAAATTTATACATGGAAATGCTGATGTTTCACTTTCTGATGAACACAGTGTAGTTCTGACCCAGGAGCTGGCGAATCGTATATTTGGTGATGAGGATCCCATGGGCAAGATGCTTGAAGTAAAAGAGCGTGGTGTATTTAAAGTAACAGGTATTATTGAGAATATCAATCACTCACATTTTGATTTTGATTTTTTATTCCCTTTCCACAATTTGCGACAGGATGGAGAGAATATTGATGAAATGGGGCAGGGGGCTTATAATTTTACCACCTATTTTTTATTGAAAAATAAAGATTCTTTTCAAACGGTTAATAAAAAACTGAAACGATACTTAGATAAGTTCGATGAAGAAAATAACAGAGAACTGTTTGCTCAAAAGTTAAACGATATTTATTTAAAATCGCATTTTGCGTATGATTTCACCATTCGTGGGGATATGAATAATGTAATAACCTTTTCGGCGATAGCCTTTTTAGTGCTGTTAATTGCTTGTATCAATTTTATGAATCTTACCACAGCCCGTTCGGGTAACAGAGCAAAGGAAATTGGCTTACGAAAAGTTGTCGGTGCCAAAAGAAGGAATATCATCACCCAATTCTTTAGCGAGTCCATTTTAATGTCTCTTCTTTCCTTTTTATTTGCCATTATTTTAGTGGTACTATTCATTCCAAAATTTAACGAGTTGTCGGGGAAGAGTTTGTCAATAGATGTATTAACCAACCCATTAATTATAAGTTTATTAGTAGGTATTGCTGTATTAACCGGTTTAATTGCCGGCAGTTATCCTTCGTTATATTTATCGGCTTTCAGGCCATTAAAAGTATTAAAAGGGAAATTGAGCAATGGTTCCAAAAGTTCTTCTTTAAGAAAAGTTTTGGTTATTATCCAGTTTACTTTATCAGTAGCTTTAATCATTTCAACCATATTAATATCCAAACAAATTAAGTTTATTAAAGATAAAGATTTGGGTTATAACAAACACCATTTAATCTATTTGGTAATGAATAATAATACCCGCAAAAATTATGAAACCATAAAACAGCAACTTTTAAAAAACAAGAATGTTCAATCCGTAACCACCAGCCGGGTGTTGCCCATTTATGCATGCCCGTCGATGACACTCAGTCAGTGGGAGGGGAAAAGTGATGATTTTACTATGCCACTCCATTTTATTGATATTGGTTTTGATTTTATTAAAACGATGGAAATTGATATAGCTGAAGGACGTTCTTTTAGTGAACTAAGAGCCTCGGATACTATAAATTCAGTTATTGTTAATGAGGAGGCTGTTCGAAAAATGGGTATGCAAAATCCTGTGGGTAAAAGCATTCAGTTTTGGGGCGAATCTAAATATATCATTGGTGTAATGAAAGACTTTAATTTTAACAATATTAAAAATAAAATAGCACCATTATTGTTGTATATTAATCCAAACGAAGCACGATACTGTTTTATCAGGGTTAATTCAGAAAAAATGGATGAAACCTTAAATTATGTAAAGGATACCTGGAAAACTTTTGAACCCGATTATGACTTCAATTACAGGTTTTTAGATGAAACACTTAACCAACTTTATCTGGCTGAGCAAAGAAGTAATAAGTTGATTAATTACTTTACCATTTTTGCTATTTTAATATCTTGTTTGGGGATTTTTGGTTTAGCATCGTTTATGGCAGAACAAAAAACAAAAGAAATTGGCATACGAAAAGTGATGGGCGCATCAGTACCTTCAATTATAAAATTATTCACCATCGAGTTTATTAAATTAGTGGTTATTGCTAATATTATAGCCTGGCCTATTGCCTGGTTTGCCATGAATAAGTGGCTCGAGAATTTTGCGTATCATACCCATTTAGCCTGGTGGATATATGGTTTAGGTGCTGTGTTATCTTTAACAGTAGTTATTGTTACCATAAGTTATCAATCGTATAGAGCTGCTATAAAAAATCCGGCGAATAGTTTACGATACGAATAGTTATTTTAGGTAAAATTGCTTTTTATAATCTTGTTTAAAGAAGATGTTTAAAAGACCCGATTTTTTAATTTCTTTATTTTTGAGGAAGCCTTTTTGAACAATCTTTTGCTTTATAAAAATTAAGTATCTTAAAGGAATTGATTACATTTTTGTATAATACTTTTTCCAAAAAATCCATAAACCCAATAAAAAGAGAAGCCAACCGATTCTGAAATGTTTTCCCTGAAATGTTCCGTTTAAATCTTCCAATATATTTGTAAACTCGAAAAAAGTAACCACAACAGCAATCCCGGTAAACATCAATGCAGATTTAAAAATCCGGGGATATTTACTTTTATTCGTATGCTTAACGCCAAAAATAGTAAATGCAATATAGCCTAAAATGGTGGATGTTAAATACATCTCTTCGGAAGATTTGCCTGCATAATCAGCAATAGGAAGGATATTAATCCATAAATTATGGAAATCAAATCCATGGTTCAGGTTAAAGCGGATAACTATAATTTGAGATAAAATTAATCCGATAAATAAAAGAAACAACGATATTTTTTTCATTATAATTATTTTTGCATTGCAAAGTACAAAAAAAACAGAAATGAATGAGGATTAAAGAGGTATTATAAAATATCATTTAATTTTTATTTTGTATTTTTATCAAACACAACAGGTGATTTTATACTATCAAAAACATTAAATTATAATGAAATTGCTCAATTTTCAGGCTATCGGAGTAATAAAAACTCCGTTTAAAACCATTGGAGAAATGCCTATTCAGCCCTCAGGAGGGAAAGGAGTTGAAGGTAGAATTGAAATTTTAACTCAATATGCTGAGGGACTTGATGATTTAGATGGTTTCTCTCATATCATTGTTATATATCATTTTCATCAAACTAAGAAATACGAACTGAAGGTTATTCCTTTTATGGATGACAAGCTTCGAGGTATTTTTGCTACACGTGCTCCCAAAAGGCCTAATCCTATTGGGTTTTCTGTTGTTCGGTTAAATAAAATTGAAAATAATATTTTATTTGTTCAAGATATCGATATTTTAAATGATACGCCAGTATTAGATATTAAACCTTTTATTCCGGATGTGGATAGCCCTGAGGTTCATAAATTGGGTTGGCTGGAAGGAATATCTGATAAAATGAAACATAAAAAATCGGATAACAGATTTTACCATGAAAAGTAAAAAGCTCATTATTTGGGATTGGAACGGAACATTGCTAAACGATATTGATGCCTGTATCATTTCGATGAATGTAATGCTTGAACGAAGAAATATGAAATTGCTGGATAAAGCAATGTATAGAAAATTGTTTACTTTCCCCGTTCAGGATTATTATAAAAGTATTGGCTTTGATTTTTTGCAGGAGTCGTTTGAACAATTGTCTGTGGAGTATATCGATTTATACAAACAGCATTCCATAAACTCCACTTTACAACTTGGAGTATTTACTGCCTTGGAACAGTTTAAAAACAAAGGGTTTCAACAGGTGATTCTTTCTGCATCGGAGCAAAAAGCATTAGAAAAACAAGTCAATCAACATCAGTTGGATGTTTATTTCGATGAACTAGTTGGTTTAAATAATATTTATGCCAAAAGTAAACGGGATAATGCAATTCGTTATTTACATAAAACAAACATTCCTCCTGAAGATAGTTTATTAATTGGCGACACCTATCATGATTACGAAGTTGCAAAAGCAATTGGGTGTGATTGCTTGTTAGTAAATAACGGACATCAGGATTTATCGCAGTATCATTTAAATTCCGATATTATTTTTCAATCACTAGCGGATGCCATAAAAATTACTGTATATTAGTTGTATCATTTACACATTAAATCTTTGTAAAAAACATGAATAATTTACGATTTACAAATCCCTGGTTTCTTAGTTCTCAAGGTATTGTTATGATTGTTTTAGGATTGATCGCGCTTATCAATCCCGAATTAACCCTTAAAGCTATTATACAATTTATTGGTATTCTGTTTTTAATGGCAGGCGTATTTTTAATCATACTAAACAAAAAGGGTGTTTCCAATAGAAGCGATTTTTGGTTTTACGAAGGGATTTTGAATAGTATCATCGGATTGTTGTTTTTAATTTTTCCTTCTTTTGTGGTTAACCTTTTTGTTATTATTTTAGGAATTATTGCTTTAGTTATGGGGATTATAAACCTGAATTTTATTCTCAAAATCAGGCCACACTACTTTTGGCTTAGTTTATTGCGTAATGTTATTTTAATCCTTTTTGGATTGCTGTTTTTATTCGTTCCTTTTCAGGGTGCTGTGGTGATTGTTAACATAATAGGCTTTGTATCACTTTTTTATGGGATTATTTCTTTACTCACGGCGTATAAATTTTATCAGCTGAATCAGTCTGATTTTTGAAAGTATTTTTGCTATTTTTTTACCACTTCTTCCTTTACACCCCTACGGGATTTTTTAATTTCAATTAGAAATATTGAATTAAAATCAATCTAACTAGGCACTAGTTACCGGCTGGAAGCCGGTGATCCAACTATTAATGAACCGTAGGTCCGATAGTATGGTGAGATAAGGATCACCGCTCCCGACAATTGTCGGGACTGCCGGTTTATATAAAGTATCAATTTTTTTATTCTTTATTATTGCATTTCATCCATGCTGATAATTTATTTTACAGTTTTGGAAATATAGAAAATATGTTTCCTTTTGTGAAACATTTGGTGTATCTTTGCGAATAAATCTATGAAAGTACATTTAATAAAGAAACAATCCATAGAGAGTTACGTCTTAAAAAATGCTAAAAGCAGAGCCTCTTTTAAGATTTGGTTATCAATTATTAAAAGGGTTGATTGGAATAAACCGGGAGATATTATTTTGACTTTCAATAGTGCTGATATTCTTGGTAAAGATACAAATAGGGTTGTTTTTAATATTGGAGGTAATAATTACCGGTTAATATGCAAATATTACTTTGGAAATATGAGAATTCATTTGTTTGTGAAATGGATTGGTACTCACGCAGAATATACTAAGTTATGTAATGAAGGAAAACAATATAAGATAGACGATTTTAAATAGAATAAAAGGAGAAAAAATGACCAAACTAAAATATACCGTAATAAAAGATTTTAAACAATATGAAAAATATTGTGAAATTTTAGAAAAATTGATTCTTCATGATGATAATGAGTCACAGGAAGAAGTTGAACTGCTTACTCTTTTGATCGAAAAATGGGATTTTGAACATAATACTTTTGATGACTTAGATCCTATTGAGTTATTAAAATCTTTGATGAAAGAAAATGATTTAAAAGCCAAAGAAATAGTCCGTATTCTTAATCTATCAAAGAGTACCGTTTCAAAAATTTTAAATTATCATAAAGGACTTTCAAAGGAAACTATAAGAAAATTATCTGACTATTTTAACGTTTCACAAGAAGCATTTAACCGTCCATATAACCTAAAATCCGGAGTAAACAGGCGATTCAGGAATGCAAGTTTAATGAACACCAGGAAAACAATAGAACAAGCACGATAAAAAACACCATTATCTATACTCAGAGCCGTAGGCTTGACAGGATGGTTATTACTTTTGAATTAAAATCAATCTAACTAGGCACTAGTTACCGGCTGGAAGCCGGTGACCCAACTATTAAAGAACCGTAGGTTCGATAGTATGGTGAGATAAGGATCACCGGCCGGTTTATATAAAGTGTCAATTTTTTTATTCTTTATTACTGCATTTCATCCATGCTGATAATTTATTTTAAGAGAAGAGAATAGAAACTATTATTTTACAATTACCGGCTGGAAGCCGGTGATCCAACTAAATAGTTACCGGCTGGAAGCCGGCGATCCAATAACCGGCTGGGAGCCGGCGATCCAAAAACATCCCTGTCTATAATCAGAGTAGTAGTATAGTACTTGTTAAGAAAATAATAAAAATCGCTGACCAATAACTGACAAAAAATATTATATTCGCTACAGGTTTTATACATTGTTTAAATTTTGTTTAAAAGTACGACAAATAGCAGGGAATATAATTTGTCTGGCCTGCATAAAAGTACTATTTTTGTCCGTCTTTTTGGGTTTAAAAAGTGTGACTCAAGAAGCGGAGCTGTATATAAGAGCTAAATAAATTTGATTCATTCAAAAGTATATAAATTAACTTATTAGATAACATGTACAATAAATTGATCCAAAAAGAGGCAAAATTAGCCGTAATTGGCTTGGGGTATGTTGGATTGCCTATTGCTTTAGAGTTTGCTAAAAAACTCCCGGTTATTGGGTTTGATATTAAACCCGAGCGGGTTGATATGATGAAAAAGGGCATCGACCCAAGCCGCGAACTACCTTCCGAAGCTTTCGAAGGTTGTGATATCCGGTTTACTGCAGAAACAGAAGATTTGCGAGAAGCCAACTTTTTTATTATTGCCGTTCCCACACCCATTGACGAGCACAATTTACCGGATTTAATGCCTGTACTGAAAGCATCCGAAACGGTTGGTAAAGTATTAAAGGAAGGCGATTATGTGGTGTACGAATCAACTGTATATCCCGGTGCTACGGAAGAAGATTGTGTGCCTGTTTTAGAGCGTGAATCCGGATTAAAATTTATCCATCAGTTTAAAGTAGGTTTTTCTCCCGAGCGGATTAATCCGGGCGATAAGGTAAATACACTGACTTCTATTGTAAAAGTTACTTCAGGTTGCGACGAAGAGTCGGCTGAAAATATTGCAAAGGTATATGAATTAGTTATTAAAGCTGGCGTACACAGAGCTAGTTCAATAAAAGTGGCCGAAGCTTCAAAAATTATTGAAAATACACAACGGGATATTAATATCGCGTTTATGAACGAACTTTCAATCATTTTTAACCGGATGAATATTAATACTTTTGAGGTTTTAGAAGCAGCTGGAACCAAGTGGAATTTTTTGAAATTCTTTCCTGGTTTAGTAGGAGGCCATTGTATTGGTGTAGACCCTTACTATTTAACCCATAAAGCCAAGCAATTGGGGTATCATGCCCAGATGATTAACTCAGGCCGTTTTATTAATGATTCGATGGGAGGGTATGTAGCTAAACAAATTGTAAAAAGATTAGTAAAAGCAGGAAAGAATATCCAATCTTCGAAAGTCCTTATTATGGGTATAACCTTTAAGGAGGATGTGAGCGATATTCGTAACTCTAAAGTAGTGGATGTTTACCGGGAGCTTTTATCCTATGGTGTTAATGTTGATGTGGTGGATCCATATGCTGATCCGGAGGAAGTTAAAGAGGAGTATCATTTCGATCTGGCGAAAGATATCCGAAATGATTATGATGTTGTTGTGACCGCAGTAAGTCATGATAAATATAAAAATTTAAACGAATCGTATTTTGAATTGATTACATCTGAAAACGCTTTGTTTGTTGATATCAAAGGAATATACAGAGATAAAATAAAGAAACTGAATTACTGGAGTTTGTGAGAACATTCCATCGTCCTTAGGACATGGAATCGTTCGATAAAGTAATTTAGAAAGCTTGCCTGCCGATTAGGCGGGTAGTAAATAGTAAATAGAAATTAGTAGGCAGTAAGCAGTAGGCAGTAAGCAGTAAGCAGTAAGCAGTAAGTAGTAAGTAATAAGTAGTAAGTAGTAAGTAGTAAGTAGTAAGTAATAAGTAATAAGTAATAAGCTTGCCTGCTGATTATCCAGAAAGTAAAAAGTAAGCATGCTAGCCGGACAGTCAGTTTCAAAATATAGAGTTTTAGGTTTAATCGAAGATTTTAATTAGGTATAATTATGAATAATTTCTTAAATTTGCTATAAAATAAACTCATATGCATACCCTTAAAATTAAAATAAGTGACAAAGTATATGATAAGTTGATGTGGCTTTTGAGCAAATTCAGCAAAGATGAAATAGAAATCATATCAGATGATAAATCTTTTATTGAAACGAAATCTTATCTCGAAAAAGAATATAAAGATATTTTAAATGGTAAAGCCTGTTTTCATTCTGTAGAAGAATTTGATCAAACGTTGGAAGATTCTATTGGCAAAAATGAAACTGAAATTTAAATCAACTTTTACAGAAAGATTATCCCGACAGGTTAGTTATATTGCCAATGACTCACCTTCACGAGCCCGAAAATTCAAGAATGATTTAATCAGGCAGCTTAAAAAAATTCCTAAAAACCCTTATATTTTTCGAAAATCATTTTTTTTTGATGATAATGATATCAGGGATTTAATTTTTAAAGGATATTGTATTGTTTTTAGGGTTAATAATGCTGAAAATTCTATAGAAATTTTTGGTTTTACAAAATACCAGGAAAATCCAACGGATGAATAAAACAATTGTATTGGAGTTTGTGAGAACATTCTATCGTCCTTAGGACATGGAATCGTTCGATAAAATTTCAAGTTTCAAGCCTGCCTGTTCGGCAGACAGGTTTCAAATTTCAAATTAAAAAAACATGAAAAAAATTAAAACCATTTGTTGTATAGGCGCCGGTTATGTTGGAGGTCCAACGATGGCCGTTATTGCCCAGCAATGTCCTGAAATTGAAGTGAATGTGGTGGATATTAATGAACAGCGAATTGCCGACTGGAATGATGAGAATTTGGACAATTTACCCATTTACGAACCCGGACTGAAAGAAGTCGTTGCCGAAGCACGTGGGCGCAACCTTTTCTTTTCTACTGAGATTGAAAAAAATATCGATAAAGCGGAAATGATTTTTATTTCGGTAAATACGCCTACTAAAACCTATGGAAAAGGAAAAGGAATGGCTGCCGATTTAAAATATGTAGAGCTATGCGCTCGTCAAATAGCAGAAGTTGCAAAAGATGACAAAATTGTAGTTGAGAAATCTACACTTCCCGTTCGTACTGCCGAGGCCATAAGATCTATTTTGGATAATACAGGAAATCACGTAAAGTTTCAAATCCTTTCCAACCCTGAATTTCTAGCCGAAGGAACTGCCATAAACGATCTGTTACATGGCGATCGTGTTTTAATTGGTGGAGACCAAACACCTGAAGGACAAGAAGCGATAGATGCTTTAGCAAGAGTATATGCACACTGGATGCCCGAAGATCGTATTTTAAAAACCAATGTATGGTCTTCTGAATTATCTAAACTAACGGCTAATGCTTTCTTAGCTCAACGGGTATCATCCATCAATTCATTGTCTGCGTTATGTGAAAAAACACAAGCCAATGTGGACGAGGTAGCACGGGCTATTGGTTCCGACAGCCGTATAGGCTCCAAATTCCTTAAAACATCTGTTGGTTTTGGCGGGTCGTGTTTTCAGAAAGATATTTTAAATTTGGTATATATCTGTCGTAGTCAGGGATTAGAAGAGGTAGCCGACTACTGGGAGCAGGTGATTAAAATGAATGATTATCAGAAACAACGCTTTGCCGATCAGATTATAAAGACTTTGTATAATACCGTTTCAGGTAAAAAGATTGCTTTCCTCGGATGGGCTTTTAAAAAAGATACCAACGATACCCGCGAAACGGCATCCATGTATGTGGCCGATATTCTGATGGAAGATTTAGCCGATATTTATGTTTATGATCCTAAAGTAAAGTATGAGCAGATGTTTGCCGATGTGGATTATCTGAACACA
>Ga0209943_1002377_pt1 | contig 10364 bp, 6 predicted proteins | sample SalPonR1_B_D2_MG_FD_185698 | JGI IMG/M metagenome (GOLD analysis project Ga0209943, IMG submission 185698) | Salt pond soil microbial communities from South San Francisco under conditions of wetland restoration - Salt Pond MetaG R1_B_D2_MG... ... | reverse complement strand
AAGGCTGAGTGCCAGGATAGCCGTTGCCAGACGCGCCAGCACTGTCGCCACCGCCGCCCCTTCGAGGCCCAGCCCCACGGCGAAGATCAGGATCGGGTCGAAGACGAGGTTGACCCCGGCGCCCAGAAGTGCGGGATACATCGCGCCGCGCGCATCGCCATAGGCACGCAAGACCGCCACGGCCACCATCGACAGCCCCGACAGGAACGTCGTCGGCAGGATGATCCACAAGTAGCCTGCCGCCATTTCCGCCGCGGCCCCGCTGGCCCCGAGAAGCGCCAGAAGCACATCAAGAAACGGCAACATCAGCAGCGGCAGAACCACGCCGGTTGCCACCGCGATCACCGCCGTGCTGGTGGCATATTCGCGGGCATCTGTGCGATTGCGCTCACCCTCGGCCCGCGCCACGAGCGCGCCCGCGGCAATCGACAGCCCGATATTGACGGCACTGGCAAAAAACATCAGCGCGCTGGCATAGCCTGCCGCCGCGGCCAGCTCCTCGCGCCCCAGCATGGAAATGAACACGATATCAATGAGATCAACGGCGAAGATCGCCATCAAGCCGATGCTCGACGTGAAGGACATTACCGACACATGCCGGAAAAGATTGCCTTGGGTGAAGCTGCCGCCGCTCTCGGTCAGGGCCATTGTTATATTCCTTTTACACGCCTGACGAGGCACATAACCGGCTTTGCGCCCTGCGCAATGCCCGCCCTCTCAACAGCCTGTGTGCGGATTTGCTCAGATCCGGGCCGCCATCACATGCACCAGCTTTGCGCCGGTCTCGTAATAGAGCGTGCGCAGCCCCGCGAACGGCTCGCGATGCGCCTCGACCACGGGCACCGGCAGGCCGTCTTCCTCGCCCGTCAGGAGCGCCTGCGCGACGGCCCGGCCAAACACCGTGCCGGGCGCGATGCCCCGGCCCGAATAGCCATAAATCGCATAGCCGCCCTGTCCGATGCGCTGAATGCGAGGCAGATGATCGCCGGTCATCGCGATGCGCCCGGCCCAGGCGTGGCTTATTTCGGTGCCGCGCAGGCGCGGAAAGAGCTGCGTCAGCTTGCGTTCGGCCCAGTCGGCATGCGCGGTTGCCGCACCGCCCATGCCGCCCAGGATGATCCGCCCCGCCGCATCGCGCCGCAGCGAGGTCATCACCAAGCCGGTATCCCAGCACCCCTCGCCGCCCGCCAGGATATCGCGCGCGAGGTTGTCGCCCAGGGGTTCCGTCGCCAGTTGGTAGAACTGCACGACCGGCATCTCGGGCAGGCGTGTGGGGGGCGTGGGGCTGTGATAGGCGTTGGTCGCCATCAGCAGATGCTTCGCCCGCAGCTTGCCGCCCGGGGTATGAACCACCCAATAGCCGCCGTGGCGCGTGGCCGCCGTGACCGGGGTCTGCTCATGCAACCGCGCGCCCTGCCCTGCGGCTGCGCGCGCCAGCCCGCGCGCATAGGCCAGCGGCTGAATGGTCCCTGCCCGCGAGTCATGCAGCGCGCCGTGAAACCGGTCTGTTCCGGTGCGTGTGGTGACTTCTTTGGCATCCAGCAGCCGCACCGGCGCGCCGCGCGCCTGCATCTGCCCCATACGGGCGCGCAACTGCGACAGACCCTTGGGGGCATGCGCCAGATGCAGCGTGCCGTTGCGCACCGGCTCGCAGGCGATGCCATGCTGCGCGATCAGATCGAAGACGACTTCCGGCGCACCGGCCAGCACGGTGTTGAGGTGCTCGCCCGCCGCCTGACCGAGCGTCTTGCAGACTGCATCGGGGGGCAGCCAGAGCCCGGCATTGACCAGCCCGACATTGCGGCCCGAACCGCCATGCCCGACGGTCTCGGCCTCGAGCAGGGTGACGTCGGCGCCCTGCCCCGCAGCCTCGAGGGCCGCCGAGAGGCCGGTGTAACCACCGCCGACGATGGCGAGGTCGACGCTGCGTTCGCCCTGCAAGGCGGGTGCTGCGAAATTCTCCGCCGCGCTCGCCTGCCAGAGCGAGGTGAGCGGGCCGCTCATATGCGGTGGCCCTTGGAGTGGTTACATATTAATATCAGAGACCTGCGCCCCATTCCTCACCTTAGAAAAATGCCTGCAACCCGGTCTGCGCACGGCCCAGGATCAGCGCATGCACGTCATGCGTTCCCTCGTAGGTATTGACCGTCTCCAGATTGACCATGTGGCGAATGACTTGAAATTCCTCTGAAATCCCGTTGCCACCATGCATGTCGCGGGCGTGACGTGCAATCTCCAATGCCTTGCCGCAATTGTTGCGCTTGATGAGGCTGATCATCTCGGGCGCGGCGTTGGCCTCGTCCATCAGACGGCCGACCCGCAAGGCGGCCTGCAGGCCAAGCGCGATCTCGGTCTGCATGTTCGCCAGCTTCAATTGAAAGAGCTGCGTCTGCGCCAGCGGGCGGTTGAACTGCTTGCGGTCGAGGCCGTATTGCCGTGAGGCGTGCCAGCAGAACTCCGCAGCCCCCATGACACCCCAGGCGATGCCATAGCGGGCCCGGTTCAAACATCCAAAAGGCCCTTTAAGCCCTTGAACATTTGGCAAAAGGGCGCTCTCGGGAACCTCGACACCATCCATCACGATCTCGCCGGTGACTGAGGCGCGCAGGGACAGTTTACCGCCGACCTTGGGCGCGCTCAGGCCTGTCATGCCCTTCTCCAGCACAAAGCCCCGGATCTTGCCGTCATGCGCCTCGGACTTGGCCCAGATCACGAAGACATCGGCAATCGGGCTGTTGGAAATCCACATCTTGGAGCCGGTCAGGCGATAGCCCGTCTCGGTGCGCACGGCGCGGGTTTTCATGGCGGCCGGGTCGCTGCCCGCATCAGGCTCGGTCAGGCCGAAGCAGCCGATCAGCTCGCCGCTCGCCAGCCCCGGAAGATACTTGCGGCGCTGCTCTTCGCTGCCATAGGCGTAGATCGGGTACATCACCAGCGAGCTTTGCACGCTCATCATCGACCGGTACCCCGAATCGACCCGCTCGATTTCGCGCGCAACGAGGCCATAGCTCACATAGCTCGATCCCAGCCCGCCATATTCCTCGGGGATGGTCGTGCCCAAGAGGCCCATCTGTCCCATCTCCCGGAAAATCTCAGGCTCGACCCGCTCTTCTCGATAGGCGTCGATGACGCGCGGCTGAAGGCTCTCCTGCGCGAAGGTGCGGGCGCTTTCGGCGATCATCCTTTCTTCCTCCGAGAGCTGATCGCTCAGGCGGAACGGGTCGCTCCACTCGAAGGAGTTGAGATCCGGCGCATCCTTGGCGCGCAGCGTGGGGGTATTGGCATTCATGGCGCAATCCTCATGTAATTCCTGGGTTGCAGGCACTTTACACTGGCCAAACCGGCCTGAATAACGATAAATCCACATAAACCCATGAGTTTTTCGCAAGCATGACCCTGCCCCGCCGCTTCCTGCCCTCAATCTCCTCGCTGCGTGCGCTCGAGGCGCTCGACCGGCTTGGCAGCGCCACCGCCGCCGCCGAGGAATTGGCACAGACGCAAAGTGCGGTCAGCAGGCAGTTGAAAACGCTTGAGAATCAGCTTGGTGTGACGCTGTTCCTGCGGCAGGGGCGCAGCATGCACCTGACGCCCGATGCGGCGGTCTATGCCGACAAGGTGCGCGGTGCCTTGCAGCAGATCGCGCAAGCCTCGGTCAACATGACGGTGAACCCGGTCGGCGGCAGCCTGAGCCTTGCAATCCTTCCGACCTTCGGCATGCGGTGGCTGGTGCCGCGCCTTTCGGATTTCGCGCGCCGCCACCCGGAGGTGACGATCAATCTCTCCACCCGCCTGAAACCGTTCAACTTCGCGTCTGAACCCTTTGATGCGGCGATACATTTCGGAAACGCGGATTGGCCCGGAACGAATGCGCTGCGTCTGAAAACCGAGGCAGTTCTGCCGGTTGCAGCGCCCGATCTACTGGCGGCGCATCCGCCCGTAACCTGCGCCCGCGACCTGCTGCGCCTGCCGCTTCTGCATATCGAGACGCGGCCCAATGCCTGGGCGGACTGGTTCACGGCGCACGACGCGCCAAGCGCCCGCATCACCGGCACGGTCTATGATCAATTCTCAACCATCACGCAGGCGGCGCTGCACGGGTTGGGCGTGGCGCTTTTGCCTGACTATCTCGCGGAACAGGATCTGGCCACCGGACGGCTGACGCGGGCCTGGGGCGCGCGCACCGAGATGCCCGGTGCCTATTACCTCGTCTGGCCGGAAAGCCGCGCGCGCGATCCCGCGCTGCTGATCTTTCGGGACTGGCTGGCGGGACAGACCGAGGACGAGGACACGCTGCCGCGCTAGGCCCTCAGCCCGCCGCGCGCGTCGCCTCGTCGTCCTCCTCGTCGCGCCCGCCCTTGGCGCTGGTGACCACGCCGAGTGACTTCAGCTTGCGGTGCAGCGCGCTCCGCTCCATCCCGACGAATTCCGCCGTGCGGCTGATATTGCCGCCGAACCGATTGATCTGCGTCATCAGGTATTCGCGTTCGAACGCCTCGCGTGCATCGCGCAGGGGCATGGTCGCGACCGCGCCCGACAGCACAACGCGCCCTTCCTCGACGGGGCCCGCGCTCTCGCCCGGCAATTCACCCACGGCAATCGGGCCCCCGCCCTCACCGAGGATCAGGACCCTCTCGATCACGTTGCGCAACTGGCGCACGTTGCCGGGCCATTGCATGGTCTGCAACAGGGCCGCGGCCTCCTCGGACATCTCGCGCAGCGGCAGCCCTTGGGTCTTGTGCAGCATCTCGATGAAATGCGTGGCCAGCGCCGGGATATCCTCGCGCCGCTCTTCAAGGCTGGGCACGCCGATCGGCACCACGTTGAGCCGGTGATAGAGTTCGCGGCGAAACCGGTCGGCGGCGATCTCGGCCTCCAGATCGCGGCTGGTCGAGGAGATCACCCGCAGATCGACCTTGATCTTGTCGCTGCCGCCGACGCGCAGAAAGGTCTGGTCGACCAGCACCCGCAGGATCTTGGACTGGGTGCCGGGCGGCATGTCGGCCACCTCGTCGAAATAGATCACCCCGCCATTGGCCTCTTCCAGCAGGCCCGGCGTCACACCGGTCTCCGGGCTCTCGCGGCCAAAAAGCACCTCTTCCATCCGGTCCGCGGCGATAGAGGCACAGCCCACGGTGACGAACGGTCCGGTGGCCCGGTTCGATTGCGCGTGAATGTAGCGCGCCGCCAGTTCCTTGCCCGATCCCGCGGGCCCCGACAGCATCACCCGGCCGTTGGACTTGGTGACCTTGTCAAGCTGGCCGAGCAGGGTACGAAAGGCGGGCGCGTCGCCCAGCATTTCCGACGGGGCCGTCTCGCGCCGCTTCAGCGCCTGATTCTCGCGGCGCAAGCGGCTGGTCTCCATGCCGCGCCGGATCACCACCATCAACTGGTCGATGTTGAATGGTTTCTCGATGAAATCGTAGGCGCCTTGCTTGATCGCCGCGACCGCGATCTCGATATTGCCGTGGCCCGAGATGATCACCACCGGCACATCCGGGTAATCGCGTTTCACGGTCTTGAGGATGTCGATGCCGTCCATCTGGCTGTCCTTGAGCCAGATATCGAGGATCAGCAGGCCCGGCTGCTCGGCGGCGATTGCGGCCATCGCGTCGTCGGAATTGCCCGCCCGCCGGGTGGTATAGCCCTCATCCTCGAGAATATCCGAGATCAACTCGCGGATATCGCGTTCGTCATCGACAATCAGAATATCACTCATGGGTCCCTCACACGGCTGCCTTGGCCTTTACAATCTCGTCTTGCGCCTCGAGCAGCGGCAGGCGGACCACCGCGCAGGCCCCCGCATGCGCCCCGGGCGCGAAGGGCGCGGCATCCTCCAGCGTGAGGGTGCCGCCATGCTCTTCGATGATCTTCTTCACGATGGGCAGGCCGAGGCCGGTGCCCTTGTCGCGCGTCGTCACGTATGGCTCGAAGAGGCGCGCGCGATCCTCGGGCAGGCCGATGCCATTGTCAGAAATACGGATCACCGCGTAGCCCTCGTCCTCGGTGCTGTCGATCCGGATCATCGGCTCATGCCCCTCGGGCGCGCCTTTCTCGGTCAGGCTCTCGATGGCCTCGCCCGCGTTCTTGATCAGGTTGGTCAGCGCCTGCCCGACCATCGCGGCGTCGATTTCGGCGCGCAGGGGGTCGTCCGTCATATCCAGATCAAACCGCACGTCCGGCTGGCCGCTCTCCTGCAAGAGTGCGGCCTCGCGCAGCACCTGGCTCAGGCTCAGCGGTTCGGTCTGGGGCTCGGGCATGCGCGCGAATTTCGAGAATTCATCGACGATTCGGCGCAGGTCGGTGGTCTGGCGCACCACCACGTCGGTCAACTGCTCCAGGCTCTCGGCCTGATCCGGCTCCAGCTGCCGGGCGAACTTGCGCTTGATGCGCTCGGCGCTCAGTTGAATCGGCGTCAGCGGGTTCTTGATCTCGTGTGCGATGCGTCGCGCCACGTCGCCCCAGGCGGCCATGCGCTGTGCGGTCACGAGGTCGGTCACATCATCGAACGCCACCACGTAGCCCTCGCGCCGTCCACCCTCGCCCATCCGGGTGGACATGCGCACCAGCAGGTTTTCCTGTCGCGTGCCGCGGCTGACCTTGATCTCTTCCTGCACGAAACCGCTCGGCACCGTGCGCAACCGGTCAAAGAGCGGGCCGAATTCGGGCACCGCCACCGACAGCGCCGTGGATTGCTGATCCTCCTGCCAGTCGAGCAGGCGTTCGGCGGCGCGGTTCACGAAGGTCACGCGCCCCTTGGCGTCTAGCCCCACCACCCCCGACGAAACCGACCCCAGCACCGAATCGAACAGGCGGCGACGGCGTTCGATCTGTTGGGTATTGGCCAGCAGGCGTTCGCGCTGGCCCTTCAGCTGCCGGGTCATCTGGTTGAAATAGGTGCTCAGCTGCGCGATCTCGTCGTCGCCCTCTTCCTCGCGCACCTGCGTATCGAGATCGCCCTCGCCCACCCGCTGCGCGGCAGAGGTGAGCCGCCCGACGGGGCGCGACAGGCGCTCGGCGAACCACATGCCCAGCCAGATCGCCGCGAGGATCAGGATCACCGCGAAGCCGAGATAGAGCAGGCCGAATTCGAACAGAAGCCGCCCGCGCTCGCTCTCACGTTGCTTGTAGAACCGTGCGGTTTCCTGCGTTTCGTCGAGCAGGTTGAGGATCGCGCCGTCGACATTGCGGCTGATGTAGAGCAGCCGGTCGGAAAAGGCATCGAGCGGCATCAGCGCGCGGAATTCGTTGTTGTCCCAATCGCGGATCACCGTGACGCCCTGCTCTCGGGCCTCGGCGATCTGTTCGGGCGTCGGCTCTTCGTAGTCGAAGAGGTAGGAACGCTCGCCGCGGGCCCGCAACTCGCCGGTGCCGTCGATCACGAAGGCCTCGCGCAGCCCGCGCTGGATCTCGCGCTGCCCCGACGAGAGGACCTGCCGGATGTCGCCATCGCTCATGAATACCGTCGCGCGCTTGGTGGCGTTGATCACCTGCGCCAGCACCCGTGCATCGGTTACCAGATCGCGGCGGTGCTCGTCCTCATAGGCTTGCGCTGCGGCCACGGAACTGTCGACCACGCGCCCGACCCGGTCCGAGAACCACGCCTCCAGCCCCATGTTGACCGACAGCGTGGCAAAGACCGCGACCGTGATCGTCGGCAAGAGCGCCATCAGCGCGAAAACGCCCGTGAGCCGCAAGTGCAGTCGCGAGCCCGCCGAACGCGAGCGCCGCGCCGCGATCATGCGGGCCACCCGTTGCAGCACCAGCCCCGCGACCATGAGCACATAGATCATGTCCGCCAGAAGCACGAGCCGCAGCCCGTTCGACGATGTGCCCTGATCGAGCGGCCCGAGCAAAAGATAGGTGGCAAAGGCCAGCACCGGCCCGAGGATCACGAGGCCCAGTGTGGCGTAGTTCTGCAACTGACGCAGCCGTCTCAGGCGGGTGATCCCCTCCCATGACAGGCGCCTGCCGCGCATTTTGCGTGTCCGCGTTGCCACGCATGCCCCCCATCGGCTAGTGGGGCGGCCGCGCCTGCCCCGCAACATCTGGCCCTGTGGCGCGCGAAACACCGCGCAAGTCACAGTCCTGTTGCAGTTTTACATCAACTTGCGGCGGCGTGTCACGTGAATATCCAGATCAGTGATCTTCTTGCGCAACGTATTGCGGTTGATTCCGAGCAGATCGGCGCATTTCATCTGGTTGCCGCCGGTGGCATCGAGTGCAATCTCGATCAGCGGCGTCTCCACCTCGCGCAGGATGCGCCCATAGAGACCCGGTGGCGGCAATTCGGCCCCGTGCAGATCGAAATAGCGCTGCAAATGCCCGGCAACCGAGGCCGACAGGCTCTCGCCGCGCACCTGCCCCACCACCGGCTCGGCGCGTGGCTGATTGCCAAGGACCGCCTCGACCTCGGAGCGGGTGATCTCCTGCGCCAGCGCTGTGAGGCCGATGCGGCGCACCGCGTTCTCCAGTTGCCGCACGTTGCCGGGCCAGCTATAGGCGCGCATCAGCTCCACCGCGCCCTCCGACAGGTGCCGCGCGGGCTGTCCCTCGCGCTCGTCCCGGGCCAGAAAATGCGCGGCCAGCAGCGGGATGTCCTCGATCCGCTCGCGCAGGGACGGCACGTCGATCACCGCCCCGCTCAGCCGGTAATAGAGATCCTCGCGCAGCGTGCCGTCCTCCAGCGCCTGCGCCGGCGGCACGCGGCTCGTGGCCATGAAGCGCGGCACGTGATCGCCCGGCGCATCCATCATCCGCACCACGCGGCCCTGCGCCTCGAGCGGCAGATCGCTCACCTCGTCGAGCACCAGCGTGCCGCCCTTGACCCGCGCCATCACCCGCGACGGGCCATCCAGATCGCTCAGATCGCTTGCTGTCACCGTCACGAAGGGCAGCGTGCGCCGGTCCGAGAAATCGTGCAGCGCCTTGGCGATGAGCGACTTGCCGGTGCCCGATTCGCCGCAGATCATCACCGGCAGATCGCTGTGCATGACCCGCGCCACGACACGGTAGAGGGTCTGCATCGCGGGCGTGCGCCCGATCAGCGGCAACTCCTCGGGCCGGTCCTCTTCGGGGGGCGCCACGCTGCGCCGGGCGCGCGCCTCCAGCGCCCGTGCGGTGCGCTTCATCAGATCGGGCAGGTCGAAGGGCTTGGGCAGGTAGTCATAGGCCTCGGCCTCGGCGGCCTTGATCGCCGTCATGATCGTGTTCTGCGCCGAGATCACGATCACCGGCAGTCCGGGCCGGTCCTGCGCGATCTTGGGAAGCATCTCGAGGCCATTGCCATCGGGCATCACCACATCCGAGATCACCACGTCGCCCTTGCCCTCGCCCACCCACCGCATCAGGGTGGTCAGGCTCGAGGTGGCGTGCACCCGGCATCCCGCCCGCGTCAGCGCCTGTGTCAGAACTGTCCTGATCGTGCGGTCATCATCGGCGACCAATACCGTGCCGTCCATGTTCTAGCCTCCCTGGCCTGTCGTCGTCTCTGCGCGTTGCAATGAAATGCGGAACACCGTGCGCCCGGGCACGGAACTGACGGAAATCCAGCCGTCGTGATCCGAAATGATCTTGGCCGCGAGCGCGAGGCCGAGGCCCGTGCCGTTTTCACGGCCCGACACGAACGGATCGAACACCTCTTCGGCGATCTCCGGCGGCAGGCCCGGCCCGTCGTCGATGATCTCGATCTGAAGCGGCAGCGCCTTGCCCTTGCCCTCGCCGCGCCGCACCCGCAGCGACTGCTCGTAATAGCTGTGCAGGCGGATCGTGCCGGGGCGTCCCTGCGCCGCCTCCGCCGCGTTCTTCAAGAGGTTCAGCACCACCTGCAAAAGCTGATCCGCATCGCCAAGCGCCAGCGGTAGCGACGGGTCGTAATCCTCGATCATCGTCATATGCGCGGCAAAGCCCAGCATCGCCGAGCGCCGCGCGCGGTCGAGCACATCGTGCAGGTTGACCGGCTTCAGGTCCGGTGCGCTGATATTTCCGAACTGCTCCACCCGCTCGAGCAGGCTCACGATGCGGCGGCTCTCATTTACGATCAGGTCGGTGAGTTCCAGATCCTCCTGGCTCATCGTCATCGACAAAAGCTGCGCCGCCCCGGTGATACCGGCCAGCGGGTTCTTGATCTCATGCGCCAGCATCTCGGCCATGCCGATCGCCGATTTCGCGGCAGATTTCACGTTGCTGTTCTGCACCATGCGGCCCGCCAGTTCGCGCGGGCTGATCAGCATGATCATATGGCCGGGATGACCCGCCAGCGGGGCCACCTGAAGATTGCACTGCATCGGCGCGCGCTCTCCGGTGCCCACGTCGACATCGTTGACGAAGAGCGGCGCGTTGTTCTCGCGTGCGCGCTCGAACGCCTC
>Ga0209943_1002375_pt1 | contig 10366 bp, 11 predicted proteins | sample SalPonR1_B_D2_MG_FD_185698 | JGI IMG/M metagenome (GOLD analysis project Ga0209943, IMG submission 185698) | Salt pond soil microbial communities from South San Francisco under conditions of wetland restoration - Salt Pond MetaG R1_B_D2_MG... ... | reverse complement strand
TTAGTAGCGTGCTTGTATGCATCAAAACCGGTGAACTTTCTCTCTTCAGGAATATCCAGACGTCCTGTTTCACCCCAGCGTTCGTTTAGGGTATTATAGCAATCATCAAGCCTGTCTCTGAAAGCATCTGCCAGCGCAACAATTTTTACCCCTTCGTCTGCAGTAAGTGCCTGGTTGGCAGCGCCGGTACCGCGTCCGCCACAGCCTACTACAGCTACATTCAGCGTGTCGTTAGCACCTGCATATGCAGATGCACTAACGGGTAGTGAACTAAACAGTAATCCCCCGCCGGCTGCCAGGGTTGTGCGTTTCATGAAATCTCTTCTTGTTAATCCGTTATTCGGTCTGTTGTTCTTCATGGTCCCGATATATTAAGGTTAAGTTTGAGCGGTTATTAAAAAACAGTTTAAAAATAGTCCTGCATCGCTTCGATCCAATATTCTTCCATCTCTTCCAGGTCTTCGGGCTGATCTTTCGGCTTCACCACCCTAAAACCGACAAATGGTGCATTTGTATGCCACCAAAGACTCTTTGGAAGCTGCGGGTCATTCATTTTCCAGTTTGGCTGTGACCCGCGCCGCTGCAAACAGCTTGCCTCTTCAGCCGATTCAGTCCAGGAACCGCCCCGCACGGTTCTGGGGTAGAGTTCCTCGGGTTTGAACCATGGGTTTTGAGCCGGTGCCCCTTGTAATTCGCCTATATAGTCTTCTTTGTACTGATCCAGTGTCCATTCGGTGACATTTCCAAGCATGTTGTAGATACCCAGTGTATTGGGCTCTTTACTTTCAACCAGTTGATATTTCCGGTTGCTGTTACCGCGATGCCACGCCTGGTTTTCAAGTTCACTATCTGAAGGTGCCGAATAATTATCGTTACTTCCGGCTCTGCAGGCATACTCCCATTCTGCCTCGGTTGGGAGACGGTAAAATTCACCGGTTTTAATGGTTAGCCATTTTGTAAACATATGTGCTGCATAATGGGTCATACTTATAGCTGGGAAGCCATCAGTACCCATACCGCTGGTCATATCGCTGTAGGCAGGTGATGGTTTGGAAATCACATCAGCGGGAACATCGGCTTCCCGAAGCATATCGAGCACTTCGTCAGTGAGTGAAGGTGATGACATTGCATCAGCTTCCATTTCAATATCCACGTCATACATCACTTTGTAAAAATCCTGCCGCAGTTCATTCAGGTCGCCCTGTGCAAAAAGGTTGTATTGGTCCCAGGTAACTTCAAATTTTCCAATCCAGAACGAATCAACAGCCACTTCGTGGCGCTTGCCGGTATCTTCGTCAATCATGGTAAATGTTCCGCCGGCTACAGGCACCAGTTCAATGGCTTCGCTGGTTTCAGGAATGTTTTCCGAATAGGGGATAAAGTCTGCGTCAAACTCATTTTCTTCAAGTATGGCTTGTTCAGTGTCAGCATCTCGATTTGATGATTCCGGTGTGCTTGCCGGTTCGGATGTACCACAGCTCATCAAGAAAAAGAATATAAAAGAGAATGATAGAATTGCGGAGAGGAAAGAATTTTTGAACGATAACATCATCATAGATTTATGGTAGAAAAAGTTCGAAAATGATTTTACAAGTAATTAGTATACTGAATTTCTTTCAATACATTCAGGCGTCCCACCTAAAAACCCGCTTAGAAATTGTTAAATAAAGAAAATTTCAACGGTGGTTATCGCGCTGAGATTTGTGATGCAGCATGTCTGTAGCCTGCAAAAATTATTGACCGCCAGATCAAAAGTAAATATTGCGTCTGCAAATTTTATGCTGCATAACTTTAATATAGGTGCTGATGTATAGAAATAAATCAGGGAAATCCTTAATGCAGCAGGTTTCTGTTTATGCTCGAAAATCATCACTACATAAGAACAGGTTCTCCCTGAGTCATGCTGAGGACAACGCTTTGTTTCGCAGATTGGAATGCAGCTTAAATAAAACTCTACTCTACCGACACACTCCCCGAAAATCCGCGTGAAATTCCCCACCCAAACTCCTGCCAGTTGATGATTTGTGTAATGGGCAGGCTTATTTTTAGGTCGTAAGATTATAATTGCGTACGAATGGGATCTCGCTGAATGGCACGTTTTTCCCGATATGAAGTACTTAATTCTTTTTAGTTTAGTAAGGTGGGAAATCTGTTTCTATAACCTGACGAATGCCCTCCTCGTATGGAGTTGGGTTCAACTCAAAGTGAGATTCAAACTTCGCACTGCTGAAAATATAGTCACGATCGTACTGATACAGCATCTCCACGCTCTCCTTCATGATGGGCATAAATAGACCCATTGCCTTTACCATCCACGGCTGAACAACCCTGTACCTGGCTTTTTCTCCCATTTTTGACGCAACCATCTCAACCCAATCCTTTCCTGTAGGAGGGGTCGGGGACGTTGGTAAATGCCAGATCTGTCCAAATGCATCGGGTGAATTCCCAAGGAGAGCTGTGGCTTTTGCAGCATCGGGCGTGTAGGTAAAGGAGTGGCGATGGGAGTCGCTTACAAGCAAACTCGCCTTTTTGCCGCTATATAGTGGTTTAAAGACAGTTTCAATCAACAGTGAGGTTTTATTTGTAATCCCGGGACCATAAAAATCTGCCGATCGCGCGATGAGAGCCTCAATGTCTCCTTTTTCTGTTGCATCCATCAAATCGGCTGCGATTTTCGCACGTACGGTTCCTTTTTTTGAGGGTGGATTTACAGGAGAATGTTCTGTAGCCGGTGCCAGAGAATTTTTATCAAGCATATAGATGTTATCGAAAAAAACAAGCTTTGTATCGTGAAACACACATGCATTTATCACATTTTGCATCACTTTTGGCCAGAGTTGCTGCCAGATGGCAGTATCGTACGGCAGCCCTACAGTAAGGTAGGCAACATCCGAGCCTTTAACGGCTTCCATTGCAGAGGAGGGGTCAGTCAGGTCAGCACAATGCCACTCTTCATTTCTGTTTGTATTGAGCCGGTGTCGGCTCACCAGCCTTATTTTGTCTGTGAATGGTGGCAATGCCTTTGCCAGCTCACTTCCGATGGCACCGCCAGCCCCAAGTATGGTTTGCATAGTGATTTATATGATTAATGGAGGATCAATCAGATCGTACGTAAGCTGATAAAAATGTTTCGAAAAATGAGTTAAATACCATACAAAATATATGTTTCAACGCGTTTTCCGATTAGAAGGAGCTTTATAAAGAACCTTCGAGAGTCAAGAAGATCCTCGAAAAGTTCGACTTTATAAAAAGGGACTCTTTTCCGAACGGATCTCTTTCGGGGCAGGAGCTATCGCACTCTGAATGGATCTATTAAATTAGAATGTAACAGGTAAACGAGTTGTTTTACTCAACAGCATCATAAATCATGCTCATCAACTCACCCAATTTGGATGAGTCGACCCAGCGTAAAACAACTACCATATCGTTCTCCTGGTCTACAACAATGTAGTTTCCTCCAAAACCGGCTGCGTAGAAAACATGGTCTGGAACTTCATCCCATTCACTGTTTCCCTTCAAAAGCCACCATAAATAGCCATAGTCGGGGTTTACATCTGATGATTCCACTGATCTCGAAATCCACTCCTCAGATACGATTTGCTTGCCGTTCCATTCTCCGTCTCTGGCAAAAAGAAGCCCAAAACGGGCATGATCGGTTGAACTGATGAAGAGACCGCCACCATTATGTCCGCCGCCGCTGACCGACTGAATATTTACACCATCAACCATAACGTAGGAGTTGTCGTAACCAAACCAGCGCCATGTGGTTGAAGCACCTATCGGATCCATTATCCGCTTTTTAAGTACCTGCGGCAGCGGTTCGCGCAGAACCTGCAGAAGCGAATATGCAAGCAGATTCACACGTACATCGTTGTATTTGTAGTGGGTCCCGGGCTCATGCAGTTCTCTGAATCGCCAGTCGTCGATGCCGCCTTCTCTTGGCGGACGGTCGGACCAATCCTCCATTCCAAAAAGGGTTCCATACCAGTCGGATGTTTGTTGCAGAAGATGGTGCCAGGTTATTTTCTGATTGTGTTCTCCGTCGTAAGTGCGGTCCCAGACGTATTCATGAACAGGATCATGCGGACTTCGGATCAGATTATCGTCCCATGCAATTCCGGCCACGGTTGAAAGGTAGCTTTTTGTAACGGAAAACGTCATATCAACACGGTCGACATCACCCCATTTAGCTGCAATATACCCGTCTTTAATAATCATACCTGCCGGTCCGCCACGCTCTCTCACCGGCCCTGCAAGCTGATGGTACGGTTCGTGGGAAAAGCCTTTCAGAATGGCAATTTTAAGATCCCGCTCTACACTATTTTCGTTTTCCACGGCAAACTGAACAGCCGCATCTAATTGCCGGGCATTGAGTCCTACATTCTCGGGAGAAACTTCTTTCCATTCGTTTGCAGGAGGAAAGTAGAGCGATTGTGATTTAAGATCAGCCGAATTGAAAATGAATATGGAGCATAGAAACAGCAACAGCGATGTGGGTTTCATAGAGCAGAGCATTTAAAGGTGATATGTTGTGAATAAAAAAAAGGTAACGAATTTCACCGAGCGTAACATCGAAAAGGAAAAACCCGTAACAGACGATATCAGAAATCATAAATTAATTTTAAAAACAATGATGAACCGTTCAAATAATGCAATGAAAGCGCTGGGTATAGGCGTTGGAATAATGGTATTACTGGTGATGGCAATTCCAACTATCAGCACGGCTCAAAATAACTGGATGTATTTCAATGACAGTGAAATCGAGGCTGAATTCAACGACCGCTTTATGCTCGACGAGGTTGAGTTTGCCATGACAACAAAGACAGGCTCGGTAGATATGGGGATTGAAGGGGACATGATGATGATTCAATTTTCCGACCTCTTTTTTGAGGACCTGGAGGCAGATATAACGGAGGGTGATGAAGAGTATGATTTTGTTCAGTCGCTAAAGGTGGCTATAAGCAGCGGAGTGAAAGACCTTTTGGACAGAGGTCTCTATATACCTATAAGTGAAATTGCCGAAGCAGACTATGAAAATGGAAAAATTATTCTGATTGACCACCATGGCGAGGAAATTTTTGGTGAACTGGAAGTGGATGATGTAATTGTTGTTGAAGATTTTCGGGGGCGCGATGCTCGCAGGTTTATTAGGCTTATTAACAACAAGATGAGTAGGTAACAGTATCCCAAAGAACGAACAAAATTTGTAGGTTGTTTTAAAGGATGAATAACAACTGACAAAACAGGAGAAATTATGAAGTATCGTTTTTTGGGAAGATCAGGACTTAAGGTCTCAGCATTCTCATTTGGTTCGTGGGTAACATTCGGCGATCAGGTTGATGAAGATATTGCCGGTGAATGTATGGTTGAGGCATATAAAGCCGGCGTTAACTTTTTTGATAACGCTGAAGCGTATGCAGGGGGGCAGTCGGAGACAATGATGGGGAATATCATCAGAAAAGAGGGGTGGAAACGGTCAGACCTTGTGCTTTCCACTAAAATTTTCTGGGGTGGCGAAGGCCCTAACAACACAGGCCTATCCTATAAGCATATTATTGAGGGGACAGATGCAGCCCTGGAAAGAATGCAGACTTCCTATGTGGATTTGATTTTCTGTCATCGTCCTGATGTACACACTCCGATTGAAGAGACGGTGTGGGCAATGAATCAGGTGATTAGTCAGGGTAAGGCTTTTTACTGGGGCACAAGTGAATGGTCTTCAGAACAAATAATGGAAGCCTACAGAATTGCCCGCCGCGAGCACTTGCGTCCGCCGCTGATGGAGCAGCCGCAATACAATATGTTTACACGCGAGAAAGTAGAGAAGGAGTATGCCAAGTTATATAGTGAAATCGGGCTTGGAACCACAATCTGGAGTCCGCTGGCCAGTGGCCTGCTAACGGGAAAATACAATGATGGAGTACCCGACGATAGCAGGCTTTCACTTGAAAAATACGACTGGCTTCGTGAAAAACTTCTGGAGACGGAAGAGGGGAAACAGAAGCTGGAAAAAGTAAGACAAATTGCTGATCTGATCAGCGATAAAAATATGACTATGGCCGAACTGGCTCTGCTATGGTGTTTAAAAAATCCAAATGTAAGTACGGTCATAACCGGTGCATCCAAACCTGGTCAGGTACGGCAAAATATGAAAGCGATTGAAAAGATAGGTTTGCTGGATGATGAATTGATGAACAGCATCGAAGAAATTCTGGATAACAAACCGCAGCCTGAACCGGATTTCAGGCCATAACAGACAGGGGTACTGCGGCTATTTAATTTAATAACAACCTGAGTTCGATTGTTAAATGTTGATTATTACGTTCCCCTCCTGTTGTAGGAGGGGTCAGGGGAGGAAGCCTTAAAATCATTAGTGTAAAATGAGGTCAAATCCTTGTTTAAACCACCCCTTCCCATAGGGATCCCTACGGGGACTTTAATCGATACTATTAGACATATTATGAATCGAACTCAGGTTAACAGGTAATCATTCTCTTGTTTTGAAATCAACTCTTTTTTCCTGCATTCAGGGGGTTTGATGGAAAAGGGGCCTTTTTGAAAGAGAGCATAAATGTGGATTTTCCGTTTTCGCTCTTAAATGTAAAGGAGCCTTCGAGCTGTCTTGCCAAAATATGTATGAGCTCCATCCCAAGCCCGGTGTTGTATTCATCCGGGAATGTATCGGGGAGTGGGTGACCGTCATCAGAAATAAGAATGGTTATTTTCTTGCCTTTTTCACGAATGTCGATTTCAATATTGCCGGAATGCAGATTTCTGAAAGCGTGGTTTAAGATATTAGTAACCACTTCGTTAATAATAATAGAGCAATAGATTCCCTGATTTATATTCAGGAAACAGGATTCCCCGATATTTTTAACGGAAATATCTCTTTCAAATAATTGAGAATCTATGATGCTCTGAATGAGAGATTCGGTATTTCCGGCAAAATCTACTTTCGAAAAATTGGTAGACTCGTATAGATGTTCGTGAATATTGGCTATGGCTTTAATGCGGTTAGTGCTGTCGAGCAGTTTCTCTTTAAGTCCGGGATCTTCTGTTTTTTCGGATTGAAGCATCAGCATGGCCGAAATCATTGCAAGGTTGTTCTTAACCCGGTGATGAATTTCCGCGAGCATCACATCTTTTTCGTATACCGAATTACGGAGCTGTTTTTCCATCTCTTTCTGCTCTGTGATATTGGTTTGAATGGCGATAAAACCAATAACGTCGTCGGTATCGTCAATAATTGGATTACTTGAAAAACGAATATCCAGCAGTTTTCCATCCTTGGTTCGATTTATAATCTCACCTTTCATGATTTCGCCGGCTTTGATGGTATCCCAAAACTTTTTATAAAAACTGGATTTTTGTAAACCCGAGTTTAAAATTCTCGCATTTTCGTTGAGAACCTCTTCATTGTTGTAGCCGTACAGTTTTTCAAATGCAGGGTTTACATACTCAATTTGCCCATCCGGATCGGTAATAAAAATAGCGTTTGATGTTCTGTCGATACCGAGGCGAAATTTTCGCATGTCATTCATAGCTCTTTTTCTTTCAGAGATATCGTGCACAATACAGTGGATCATCTCTGAATTTTGAATAACAATACTGCCGCAGTTAACTTCCACATCTACCACGGAGCCATCGGCTTTTTTATTCCTGAAAAAGAATACTTTTCGCGTACCTTCTCTAGCAGATTCCAGGTCCCGTTTTAGCTCAGGCTTTGGCAGGGTATTAATGTCGAATATTTTTTTCTCCTTCAGCTCCTCTTTGCTCCACCCATAAAATTCTGCAGCCGCTTTATTTACATCAAAAATAGCTCCGTTTGATGGATCAATAATCAACATTGCTGAACTGCTTTTCTGAAAAATGCTCCGATAGCGGCGTTCACTCTCGCGAAGGTTTTTCAGTGTTTCAAATATCTCCGTATTATCTTCAACAAGGCCAACTCCGCCAAGTACGACTCCGTCATCATTAAAAATAGGTTCAAATGTTGCTCTTAGCGGCATGGTTTTACCGGATGTTACCGACTCGTACATGCCGCTGTAGTGAGCTTTTTGGCCGTGAATGGCTTTGTTGGTTGCCCCGGCAACAATTTTATTGGGAAGCTGAGTCATATTGAGGCCGAGTAGTTTTTCCCGGCTCGATCCGATTATATCGACAAATTTGTTATTACATGCGGTAATGACTCCTTTATCGTTAAAGTGAAGAATGCCAACAGGATTATTTTCAAAAATAAGTTTGTAGGTACTCTCAGAGGGGAGTTGGAACGCATAAATGCTTGTGGGCTTTTTTAATGCATTGTCTGGATCAGATGTATCAAAGTGAGTACGAATACGTTCTTTGAGCGACTTATCCAGCGCAGGGTGAGAAAGTAAATCATTCCGGAGATCTTCAGAATCCTGATCTTCTTTTTGATGCATTGCCATAGCGAACCAATTGCGATTGTTATTTACTAAGATAATATTTTCAACCTAAAAACAAATTCATTGAGTTGTTATGGATAACTCTTTTAAAAAAAATATACCGGAACTCTCTGCTTCACTAATGGACAGGCTGAAGGAGGTTGGTAATACCAGGAGAATAATGAAGGGAGAGGTGCTTCTGCAGGAGGATGCGCCGGTTTACAGTATACCCATACTTTTAAGCGGGGCAGTGAAAGTAAACCAGATTGAGGAGGATAAGGAGATGCTTCTGTACTACCTGAAAAGCGGTGACATGTGCATTATGTCTTTTTTAGGAGGCTTATACGGCGAAAAAAGTAAAATAAAGGCAGTTGCAGGCGAAGATAGCGAGGTACTGCTGATCCCCGTTAACCAGATTGGTGAACTTTTAAAATCAAAACCAGAGTGGACAGAATATATTTTTGAAGTATATCACCGTCGTTTTAATGAACTCCTCGAGGTGATTGGTGCTGTAGCTTTTAAAAAGATGGATGAACGACTTCTTGCATTTATTCGAAGGAGGGCAGAGGTAACAGGTACAAATGAGCTCGAAGTTACTCACGAAGAACTAGCCAGAGAGCTTGGAACGGCAAGGGTGGTGGTTTCCAGGCTTCTTAAAGAGATGGAAAACAAAAATATCGTAACTCTTGGCAGAAATCGTATTACACTTGTGTAACAAATGTTACTGATGATGTTGCCTGTTCTGCTTACCTTTAAGAATGAAAGATAAAAACAAATACAATTACGATTTATGCTACAGCAGATTAAGCAGCAAATTTTTTCGAACTGGCACCCCATGCGATGGATTCTTCTCGGAATGAGCGGCATTCTTGCCTATAACTATTTTGTTTATGGGGCTTCTATATCTGGTGTGCTGGCACTTTTTCTTGGATTTCAGGCAATTACTAATACCGGGTGCCTGATGGGACAGTGTGCTCCCGGCCTGCAACCAGGAAAAAGTTCCGATTTTAATGAAAAAGACGTTGTATTTGAAGAGGTAAAAGATGAAGTAAAAACAAAATGATTATGGAAAAAGCAGAAGCAAAAAAACAGTCGTTTTCTGACCTCATAAAGGGAGATACACCTGTATTGGTAGATTTTTACGCAGACTGGTGCGGGCCATGCAAAATGATGCCTCCCATCCTCAAAGAGGTGAAAAAGAAATTCGGCGATAAGCTGAACATCATAAAAATTGATACAGAAAAAAACCCGGATGTTGCGATTCACTACAATGTGCGCGGCATTCCGAATATGATTCTCTTTTATAAGGGACACATTTTATGGCAGCAGGCGGGCGTTGTTCAGGCTCCACAGCTCGAGGCTATTATCAGACAAAAACTGGAGGAACATGCCGATCTCTGACGACCATCACGAGTATAGTGTAAATCTTTCGCGCACGGGAGACAGAGTAGCCAAGCTTGAAGCACCGGGAATTTCAGAAACGATTGAAGTAGCAACTCCCCCTCAGTTCCCGGGTGGGGTTGAAGGTGTTTGGTCGCCCGAACACCTGTTTACGGCATCTATTGTGAGCTGTTTTTTTACCTCTTTTGAAGCAATTGCTGAATATTCGAAATTTGATTTTGTTGATTTGAAGGTAGAAAGCTCCGGTACATTGGAAAAAAAAGACGGTAAATTTGTGATGAGCAAAGTACTGCTAAAGCCGGTTCTCACTATCAGAGACGAATCAAGTAAGAAAAAAGGGATACGGCTGCTCGAAAAAGCGGAACAGATCTGCTTGATAACGCGATCTGTAAAAGCAGATGTTCACTTGGATCCTGCAATTGTGGTAGAGGAAGCCGGATCATAAATCGTTTTATTTCGTATCCTCTGTTCACAGTAAAAAGATAAGTTGACAGTACATGCTATGAGATTTGAAACCAGAGCTATCCACACCGGCCTCAACATCGGGAATCCTTCATCAT
>Ga0209943_1002369_pt1 | contig 10387 bp, 13 predicted proteins | sample SalPonR1_B_D2_MG_FD_185698 | JGI IMG/M metagenome (GOLD analysis project Ga0209943, IMG submission 185698) | Salt pond soil microbial communities from South San Francisco under conditions of wetland restoration - Salt Pond MetaG R1_B_D2_MG... ... | reverse complement strand
CATGACATCGATTTCGAAAAATATCCCGACGAGCATCCATTCAGGGGCCCCGAGATACTCAAGGAAAGAGGATATTCGGATGAATTTTGCCTTGCAGTAAAAGGCCATGCTGATTATACCGAAACACCTAGAACCACCAATATGGCAAAGGCCTTATATGCTGTAGACCAGATGTCAAGCTTCATAGTGGCCGTTGCTTTGATGAGGCCCCAGGTTTTCGGAGGGCTCAAGCCCAAGTCCGTAAAAAAGAAACTCAAGACCAAATCTTTCGCGGCAAAAGTCGACCGGGAGGGACTAAAAAAGGGTGCAGAGGAACTTGGCATCGACATGACAGAGCACTTACAGATAATTATAGATGCCCTCGTCAAGCATGAAGAATTTCTTAAAGAGCAGGGATACAGCCTGATTGAGTTTTAGATGAAAACGGCAAAGGATGAAATTTGATGAACAGAACGAAAAAACTTGTCTTCATAGCCCTGCTTGTGGCCCAGGCTCTCGTTTTACATGTCATCGAGAGCTCAATACCTGTCAATTTCGGCATTCCTGGCGCAAAGCTTGGGCTGGCCAATATAATAACCTTGACCGCCTTGTATTTTTTCTCCTTCAAGGAGGTGCTTTCCATAGTTGTTCTTAAGACAATAATGACAATGCTTGTGGGAGGCTCGGTTTCCGGATTCATGTACAGCCTTGCGGGAGGCCTTCTCAGCTTTGCCGTAATGTATTCAATGTACAGATTTTTGAGGCCAAGGGTAAGCATAATTGGCATAAGCGTAATGGGAGCGGTTTCGCACAACATAGGACAATTGCTTATGGCGGCTCTCATAATACAGAACATAAAAATAATATTCTATCTTCCCCTGCTCATTGTGGCGGCGGTGGGAACCGGAATTTTTGTCGGTTTGGCATCGAAATATATGATAGCGGGAATGAAAAAAACCGGCGCCTTTGAGCGCCGGTAATATCTTGTGTGAAAACCGAACCAAGGGGTCATTCCCTTATGCTGTCCACGCCCTTGTTTGCCAAAGCGTCAGCCTCGTTGTTCATTTCAACCACATGGAGATAGCTTTCATATGTGAAATCGTTTCCGTTCCATGATTTGAATTTTTCATACCACTTGTCTAACATGTCTTTTTTGGTAGGATTCAAATGACCCTTTATGCGGTGAAAACGTATGAAGGGGTATTCTTCTATAAGACCCAAAAGACGTATCCACAAATCCTTGTTTTCGACGGGTTTTTTGCTGCTTGTCATCCAGCCGTTTCTTTTCCAGTTCAAATACCATTTTTTTGTGAAACAGTTTATAAGATATGCGCTGTCGGAAAAAATGTTCAGCATAAGATCTTTTTCTTTCATGGCTTGCAGGGCCTCTATCAAGGCCATCATTTCCATGCGGTTGTTTGTAGTGTTTTTTTCGGCTCCGAAAATTCTCTTTGTATGTTGGCCGTATTCCAAAACGGCACCCCATCCGCCTAAATTTTCGTCGCTTTGGTTTCCCGAACATGCTCCGTCCGTGTATATGTTTACAGTTTTCAAAAAATCACCTCAAGAACATTATAGCAGAAACTTCGCTTGACGGACAAAGCCATAAACGGCAAATTGATATAAAAATAAAAAGACTGCTGATGGCAGTCTTTTTAACAAGGAAGAAACATTAGAAAAATCAGAAACAATAATTATTGTCTATTTTTTCAAGAATTTCATCATTGCTCAAACCTGTGATATTTACAAGCAGCATCTTACGGTCGCTTTCATCGTCTACAATGCGGCATTGGTTTGAATCCATCTGTTCCCATTCCATATTGACTCCGCTGATCAAAGTGATTTCCGGTTCGATTCCGCAAGCTCCGCTTTTACAGACCTTGTGGCCCTTGTCGCTTAGGAAATCAGCAAGTTTGTCCATTCCGGGCTGCAAGGCAATAGTGTAGCTTCTGTTCACGTAAAACACCTCCATTTGTGTTTCCTATATAGGATATGTTTTATATATACCAAATAAGCGTAAAAATAAGCAAAAAATGCAAAACCCGATATCAAATATTTCAGATATCGGGCTACATATGGGAAAACAATCGGTTTTTTTCTCTAAACGAGAAAATTTTCAATCTCAGAAGGCTTTGCAACTCTTCCAGAAATCTTGACTTCCTCGTCTACAACGAGTGCCGGTGTTTTCATTACTCCGTAAGATACAATTTCCTTGTAGTCGGTTACTTTTTCAAGAGTTACCGAAACTCCCTTGTTGGCGGCAGCCTTCTGTGCATTTGCATAAAGCTTATCGCAGTTTTTGCAACCGCCTCCCAAAATCTTAATTACCATAACAAAATCCTCCCTTTAGTTGAGTAGAAAGTAGAACGTGGTTATTCATTCCGTTTACTACTTTCCACTGTACTTTAATCTTTTCTTTTCTGCTTTTGCAGTTTCTTTGCCTTTGCCTTTGTTCTTAATCTTTGCTTTTGTATTTTGCTTTTGTTCTTACTGACACCTGACACCTGACACCTGACATCTGTTCTTAAATCTTTGTCTTTCCGTCTTTCCTTTCCACGTTCCACTTTCCACGTTCCACTGTACTTGACACTGATACCTGACACCTGTTCTTGCTCTTCCTTACAATATCCAGTTGAACAAATAACCGACCAATACGATTGATGTGCCGGTGATTCCCACGAATAAGGCAATAAGCTTAGGCTTTATCACCTGCTTGAGAAGAATCATCTCAGGAAGCGAAAGTGCTACAACGCTCATCATGAATGCCAGAGCGGTTCCTACCCCTACGCCCTTGTTTATGAGGGCCTCGACAATTGGAATTGTTCCAACCGCGTTGGAGTAGAGAGGTATTCCCAGCACAACGCTCATAAAGACCGCAAACGGGTTGTCCGGCCCTGCATGGCGCACTAGAAACTCCTGGGGAGCATAGCCGTGTATCAGGGCGCCCAAGCCTATTCCAATCAGTATATATATCCAAACGCGTTTGACGATGTCCTTTACGGCTTCAATCGAAAAAGAAAAGCGGTCCCTCAGTGTCATTTCCGCAATCGCGGCTTTTTTGGAGTGAACCTGGTAAACATATTCCATCACCAGATGCTCAAGATGAAGCTTTTCGATTATCATGCCTGAAACGATTCCTATGGCCATTCCGGCTCCTGTATAAAGAAGAGCAATCTTGGGCCCGAAACTTATGAACAGGAAACCTAGAGCGATTTCGTTGACAATAGGCGATGTTACCAAAAATGTGAATGTTACCCCCAGCGGAATTCCCGATTCCACAAACCCTATGAAAATAGGGACAGTAGAGCACGATCAGAAGGGGGAAAGAACTCCCAGAACCGATGCCATTAAATGTGCGAAAAAACCGTTGAATTTTGAAAGTATCGTTTTTACTTTTTCCGGCGGGAAATAGCTCCTTATGAAGGATATGGTGAAAATCATCACGGTCAGAAGCAAAATTATCTTCAAGGAGTCGTAAATGAAGAAATTTACACTGTCTCCCACCCTTGAACTCAAATCGAGTCCTATTATTTCCTCTACAATGTAATTTGAAAAATTCTGCAGCAAATCATCAAACCCCTTTCAATTCTTGATATGTTTCATCAAGCATGCCATTTAAAAAATTTTCCGACTCTTCGATTATTGAGATTATTTCGGGACGGCTTATGCGATACATAATCATGGGACCTTCACGCCGGGTTTTCAGAATGTCGTTGTCCCTAAGAACCTTGAGGTGCTGTGAAACATTCGACTGCTCAAGGTCAAGAGCCTCGTATATTTTGCAAACGCATTCCTCCCTCTCTTTCAGGATTTCCAAAATCTTCAGCCTGGTCGGATGTGCCAGGGCCTTGAAGACTCCCGAGGATTTCTTATAAAAAGCATCTGTCATAAAAAAACTCCCTTATAATCATATTAGAATATTCTAATATGATTATACATCCTGATTATATTTTGTCAATCCATTTGATTATTTTTTTCTATCTTCACAATATCTTCACATGTGGAGGATATTCTATAAACAAAAGGAGGGGATAATTATGATGAGATATTTTGGATATTATCCACATTATTTTTATGGAGGTGGTTGGATGATGATTTTTGGAGTGTTGCTAGTTGCAATACTGGTTTATTGGACATTTAAGAAGTCGTCTGGTTCGGCAGGTGCGGCAGGCTCGAGCAATGCAATCGATTTGTTGGACGAAAAATTCGCCTTGGGCGAAATTTCGGATGAAGAATACCTTAAAAAGAAAAAAATGCTCAAGAAATAAAATGTAGGAGGGGATGTCAAAGTTGGAGGCATCCCTTTTTTTAGTTATATTGCGAGCCATATGGGGTATAATTGTATAGATATGCATAAGGGGCGAGTTGCGATGGAAAAGTTGAAAAATGTCAATATACTGATGATAGAGGACGAAAGCAAACTCCTGGAGGTCGTAAAGGCCTATGTTGAAGCGGAAGGTTACTCTTTTACGGGAGCAGTTAGCGGCTCAGAAGGAATGAAGATCTTTAAGAGCTGCCATTTTGATTTGTTGCTGCTTGATCTTATGCTGCCGGGAATGAGCGGAGAAGCGGTTGCAGAGGAAATTCGCAAAACTTCAAACGTGCCCATAATAATGCTTACAGCAAAAGCTGCAGTTGAATCCAAAATAGGTGGTTTGAAACTGGGCGCGGACGACTACGTCACAAAACCATTCAATCCCAGGGAGCTTATGGAGAGGATAGGAGCCGTTTTGAGGAGAACTTATCCTGAAAGTCCTGGCGCCAAGGTTGTTGTCCCATGGGCCAAGCTTGAAATTGACGAAAAAGCGAGAAGTGTTAAAATAAGGGGCGGCAAAATATCGCTTACGCCAAAGGAGTTTGATTTGCTGTATCTTATGTCGGCTAATCCAAATCGAATATTTACAAGAGAGCAATTATTGGAGTCGGTTTTCGGGTTTGATTATGAAGGATATGACAGAACGGTAGATGCGCATATAAAGAATCTGAGGAAAAAGATAGAAGAGGACCCATCCAAACCTCGAATCGTAAAAACTGTTTTTGGTGTCGGCTACAAGGTTTCAAGGGAGGAGCAGCGATGAAACTTTCGAGAAAATTGATGCTGTATTTCATGGCTGTTGCTGTTCTTTCGCTGATTCTTTCGGCTGCACTCACAATCTTTAGTGTTGGCCGTAAATTCGACAATTTTCTGGAAGAGGAACACCAGAAAAGAGTGGAGAGCATAAAAGAATCGGTTGACCAAGCCATGTCATATGAGGACAACATTATCTATATTGAAGGAAGCGGGCTTGAAAGATATGCGGCAATCGAGGGCTATTACATCGAAATCCTAAGCAGTGATGGAAAGACTGTCTACCGTGCGGACGGTTTGAATTATATGAGAAGCCATATGCAGGGGATGATGGGGAGATCGTTCATGGAAGAACAATATAACGAGGAAAGCTATGTTCTTTCAGTTGGCGGTTCGGACGTCGGTAGTCTTGTCATTGGGTATTTGGGTAATTCAAACATGTCGGCTGCGGCTGCAACTTTCAAAGCCGCCATATTGAGGCTGGGAGGATTTTCGGTTCTTATTGCGCTTATAATCGGATCGATCTTGAGCCGGAAACTTTCCAGGCAAATAGCAAAACCCGTAACTCAGACAACCGAAATGGCAAAGGAGTTGGCGGGTGGTTCCAATAAATTCAAAAGACTCCCCGAATCAAAAATTCTGGAAATCCAGCAATTGGTCAGAGCCGTTGACTGCCTGAAAGAAACCTTGCTCAGGCAGGAAGCGATTCGCAGGCGCATGGCGGCGGACATGGCACACGAGATAAGAACACCGATTGCAAATCTTCAGGCCCAGATACAGGCAGTTGTGGACGGACTGGTCAAAGCAGACGATTCGCTTATGGAAAGTTTGTATGAAGAAACTGAGCGCCTTGGTTTTCTCGTAGCCGGAATCGAGGATATCAACATGTTAAGAACGGATGAAATGACCTTGAACACCGAAGTTGCAGACATTGGAGATGAGACCCGAAAAGTCATTGAGGCCATAGGTCCTTCCTTTGAAAAAAAAGATCTGCATTCGGAATTGAATATCAAGGATCCCCTTCTGGTTAGCCTCGACAGGCAGAGATACAAACAAGTGATGCATAATATTTATGCAAATTCCATTAAATATGCCTATGAAGGAACGGTTATAAAGACCGTAATTTCAGAGCGCAAAGAAGAAGTGGTCATTGAAATTTCCGATCAAGGTTTGGGAATGGAAAAAGATGAACTTGAAAAAGTATTCGATTACCTTTATAGATCCGATGACTCAAGAAGCCGAGAAACGGGTGGTTATGGAATTGGGCTTTCTGTCGCAAAAGCGATTGTAGAGGCTCATGGAGGGAAAATACGTGCGGAAAGCGAAAAAAACAAATGGACTAAAATTGTCATAAATCTGCCTTTAGGCAAGTAGAGGCAAGATAAACTGCGGAGCTGAAAGGAAAGGCCATGAAATCAATAAATGCGGAAATAAAAAAAATCATAAAGAAAGATAAAATGATATGGAAATTCTGCCTGTACGGATTTCTCAAGAACCTCAAGTTCTTCGAGCCCTATCTTGTCATATACCTTTTGTCCCTGGAACTCAACCTTTTTTCGATAGGGATACTTTATTCCGTCAGGGAGGCCGTAACCTACATATTCGAAGTTCCGTCAGGGATAATAGCGGACACATACGGGAAGAAGAAAGAGCTCATGGCCTGCTTCGTATTCTACATAATATCCTTCGGACTTTTCTTCGCGGGAAGGGGCTTTGCCGCATTGACCCTTGCAATGGTTTTTTTCGGACTGGGAGAGGCTTTTCGTTCGGGAACCCACAAGGCCATGATATATTCTTATCTCGAGCACAGGGGATTGTTCGGGCACAAGACTTATGTCTACGGGAGGACAAGGTCTTTTTCCCTTCTTGGATCTGCCGTTTCCGCATTCCTTTCGGTTGCCCTCATTTTGAATGTTCCGGAAATGAGGTGGATATTCCTTTTCAGCGTGCTTCCCTATTTCCTGGACTTTTTCCTAATAAGCACATATCCGTCATATCTGGACGAGCGCAAGGAAAGCGAAATAAGCCTTTCGGGCTTTTACAAAGGCAGCATTGTCAGGTTGAAAAGCATATTTGGAAACAGGCCCCTGCGAAAGATCCTCTTGAGCTCGTCTCTTTACGACGGCATATTCAAGTCCATCAAGGACTATATACAGCCCATACTGGAAGTAATTCTTTTGGGAGGGCTTGCAATCGGGATTTCAGGTAAAGGAAGCGCGGACGAATTGAAGGTTTATTTGGGTACGACATACGGTGTTTTCTATATATTCAGCGCGCTTGCGTCGCGAAATGTCTATCGCCTGAAAAAAATTGCCGGTTCAAAAAGGCTTATGGATGTTTTTTTCGACATAATGGGAATGGGAGCCATAGTCGCCGCATTTGCAATATGGAAAGGGCAAAAATTCCTGGCCATAGCGGTATTCTTTTTGCTCTACATATTGAAGGATGCAAGGCGGCCTCTCTTTGTCGATGCTTCGGGGGATTTGATGAAAAAAACGGAAAGAGCCACAGCCCTTTCCGTTGACAGTCAGTTGAAGTCGGTTTTCATGATAGTTCTTGCTCCCCTTTTCGGCTTTATCGCCGACAGATTTTCTATGGAAATGCTGTTTGCCGCCATGGGGATTGCATCTATTCTGGCGAATCGGTATTTCTATTCAAAAAAGTGAGTTGCTTGTACTCTTTTTTTGCCTCATACATCAGCTCGTCAGCTTTCTTTATCAAATCGATATAAGTCTCCCCGTCCTGCGGAAACTCTGCAATTCCGTAGCTGAATGACAATGGAATTGTAACATCTTCAAATATGCAGGGGTGGCTTTTGAAATATTCGCGGAATTCTTCTATGCGAACAACAAGGTCTTTCCAATCGCAAAGATAGAAGGACGCTATGAACTCGTCTCCCCCGAAACGGGCCAGAATGTCCTGCTTTCTGACAAGCTTCTTAAGTTCGCTTGCGAAATATGCAAGGCATCTGTCTCCGGCCAGATGTCCGTGAGTGTCGTTTATGTACTTTAGCCCGTCAAGGTCAAAAAGGACAATTAAAAAAGTGATGGGGTAGCGTTTCGATTTTTGAATGTCCATATGAACAATATCACTGAAATACCGCCTGTTGTAAATGTTTGTAAGAGAATCAAAGCGGGACAGGTAGTAAAAGTGTTCTATGTTGTTTCTGTTTTTTATGGCAAACTCCGCCTGGGTTGTGAAATACTGCATAAAGCGGAGAGAATCTTCGTCGAATGCGTTTTTTCGCGTGCTGTCTACATTGATCATTCCGTAGAGCTTTCCGTCTATGAAAAGAGGAGAGCTGATGGTGCTTTCGAAATAGAGACTGATTGCTTTCTGGAAGGCTTTAAAAACACCCTTGCTGACTACTGACTTGCTGAAATCGTGTGAATCGTTTATGATCACAGGGCCTTTTATTTTTCCGTTTGTCTTTTGCCAAAGGAAGGTTTCCTCCAAGTCAATTTTTAAATCTTCTAGAGCTTCGTGCTTGTAGCCTTTTGAAGCCGCAAAGTAAAATTTGTTGTCTTCGTCTGCAATCATTATGCTTCCAACAACAGCGTGGTCTATGGAACTGATGGCGTATTCAAGAATTTTATCGAATGCGTTTTCCGTGGTCTGAACATCCATGAGTTCGTGGGTTAGGGCGATTATCCTGTCCTGCACCTGGGTGTTGTTTACTAATTTGTCGGTTTTTCTTTTCGAACGCGCAAGCTTTCGGTCGGCATCTTCTAAAAGGCGCCTGGTATATAAAAGGTTGTAGCTTAGCGCAAATATAACAATCAAGGCAAAAATGCCGAATCGGGACATTAAAGAGTTCCCCCAGGGCAATAAGCTATTTGAAGCCAGCATTATTGCGGAAGATACTATAAGAAAAGCGCCTATAAAAACATGTTGGATATGCAAACGACTGTATTTTCTCATGAGCAAGGACTCCTTTAATTAATTGAAATACAAGGATATTAATTACAGTATATTACAAGTCGCATGCATATTGAAACCATTCCGTAAATATTTATGTTGTAATTTCTGATAAAATATCATAGAAGGCCAAAGTCTCAAAAAATGATGACTTTAAAGTGAAAAAAAGAAAAGGACAATTGCAAATACATATTTAAAAATTTTCAAAAACAGGGAGACAAATAATCGCCTTGCGGGATACTTTTACCGCAAAGGGGTGTTAAGGTCCCAATAAAGAAAGGAGGCGAGAGCCATTTTTGGATTCATAACGGATATTTGGTTTTGGATTGCAGCCGCTGTTGTTTTTGCCGTAATAGAGGCTGTTACATTCGGACTGGCTACAATATGGTTTGCAGTGGGAGCCGTATTCGCAATAGCCGCATCCGCAATGGGGTTTAATTTTTATATGCAAACGGCTGTTTTTTTTGTGGCTTCTATACTTTTGCTTTACTTTACGCGGCCTATTGCCAAGGAGTATCTTAAAATAGGCGCCCAGAAGACTAATGTATCGGAGATTCTGGGGCAAAAGGGACTGGTCAAGAAAAGGATTCTTCCGCATGAAACGGGGCAGGTAAAAGTAAAAGGCCAGATATGGACTGCAGTTTCAGAGGACGGAAAAGAAATTGAAGAAAAAAGAGAGGTAATAGTAAGGGGAGTAGAGGGAGTTAAGGTCATCGTCAAAGAAAAAAACAAACAGGGAGGAAAATAAAATGGCGCAATTCATAACAACGGTCGTATTGGTCCTGCTTGTGCTGGCGCTTATAGTGCCCAACATACGCATAGTTCCACAGGCCAAGGCATATGTAATTGAAAGGTTGGGAGGATACAGCGGAACATGGGAAGTGGGTCTGCATTTCAAGTTTCCCCTAATAGACCGCATAGCAGGGAAGGTTTCGCTAAAGGAACATGTTATAGATTTTCTGCCGCAGCCGGTAATAACCAAGGACAATGTAACCATGCAGATAGACACCGTTGTCTACTATCAGATAACCGATCCAAAGGCATACGCATACGGAGTAGACAATCCTATGAGTGCAATCGAAAACCTTACAGCAACCACGCTGCGTAACATAATAGGGGAGCTGGAGCTCGACCAGACCCTGACATCCAGGGATGTTATAAATACCAAAATGCGCAGCATACTCGACGAGGCCACCGACCCATGGGGAATAAAGGTAAACCGAGTGGAGCTAAAGAACATAATGCCGCCTGAAGAAATTCAGGATGCAATGGAGAGGCAGATGAAGGCTGAGCGTGGAAGAAGAGAATCCATACTTAGGGCCGAGGGAGAAAAAAGGTCTGCAGTACTCGTTGCCGAAGGAAACAAGGAGTCCGCAATACTTAACGCCGAGGCAAAAAAAGAGGCGGCCATACGTGAAGCCG
>Ga0209943_1002365_pt1 | contig 10409 bp, 7 predicted proteins | sample SalPonR1_B_D2_MG_FD_185698 | JGI IMG/M metagenome (GOLD analysis project Ga0209943, IMG submission 185698) | Salt pond soil microbial communities from South San Francisco under conditions of wetland restoration - Salt Pond MetaG R1_B_D2_MG... ... | reverse complement strand
TTTTCCGTTCAGCCGGTCGCGTAGCAGTTTCCCCGCCTTGAAAAACGGAACGTGTTTTTCTTCAACATGCACGGATTCTCCGGTGCGCGGATTGCGACCCACACGGGCGTCACGCTTTTTCACCGAGAACGCGCCGAAGCCACGAAGCTCGACCCGGTTGCCCTCTGACATGGCAGCAGTGATCTCGCTAAAAATGGTGTTCACGATACGCTCAACATCACGTTGATAGAGATGCGGGTTTTCGTCGGCAATTTTCTGGATCAGCTCCGATCGGATCATTGTCCCCCCCGAGGATTGTTTTGTCGTCACGCATCAAGTCGTTAAACAGAACTATAGTCAGGATCGCGAAAAACCGAAACAGAAAGGCCGCAGGTTCTGGCCTGAAATCGCTTTATTTTGCCCGCGCCACAGGAAAAACGCATACAATCAGGCCATGGTATGCCGTCAACCTGCCATTCGAAGTTGATTTTGCGGCGCAGAAAAACTGTTGATTCGCAAAGGGAAAGCCAGCGGAAAATGCATCTGCACCCGATCAAACGAAAACGGCCCCGCCAAAAAGGCGAGGCCGCGCATGCCTTTATCAGGCACTGATTTTAGTCGTCGTCGCCCTTGAGGGCTGCACCAAGAATGTCGCCCAGCGATGCGCCTGAATCCGAGCTGCCATACTGCTGCACGGCTTCTTTTTCTTCGGCGATTTCGCGGGCCTTGATCGACAGACCCAGACGGCGCGATTTGCTGTCGATGTTGGTGACACGCGCGTCAACCTTATCCCCGACCGAGAAGCGCTCGGGGCGCTGCTCAGAGCGGTCACGCGACAGATCGGAGCGGCGAATGAAGCTTTTCATACCTTCATATTCCACCTCGATGCCGCCATCTTCGATCGCGGTCACTTCGACGGTGATGATCGAGCCACGCTTCACGCCGCCAACGGCATCCGCGAAAGGATCACCGTCAAGCGCTTTGATCGACAGCGAGATACGCTCTTTCTCGACGTCCACTTCCGAGACGACGGCCTTGACCATGTCGCCCTTCTTGTAGCTTTGAATCGCGTCTTCGCCACGCTCATCCCACGACAGGTCGGACAGGTGAACCATGCCGTCGATATCGCCGGGCAGACCGATGAACAGGCCAAATTCGGTGATGTTCTTGACCTCGCCCTCGACTTCGGTGCCCACGGGATGGGTTTCTGCGAACACTTCCCACGGGTTACGCTGTGTCTGCTTAAGGCCAAGTGACACGCGGCGTTTGCTGGGATCGATTTCCAGAACCATGACTTCGACTTCTTGGCTGGTCGAAACGATCTTGCCGGGGTGCACGTTCTTTTTCGTCCAGGACATTTCCGAGACGTGAACAAGACCTTCAACACCCGGCTCCAGCTCGACAAACGCGCCGTAGTCGGTGATGTTGGTCACGCGGCCCGTATGGACCGAGCCCAACGGATACTTGGCACCCACCAGATCCCACGGATCTTCCTGCAACTGCTTCATGCCAAGGCTGATGCGGTGTGTGTCTTTGTTGATCTTGATGACCTGAACCTTGACGGTTTCGCCGATCGACAGGATTTCCGACGGGTGGTTCACCCGGCGCCATGCCATATCGGTGACGTGCAGCAAGCCGTCGACACCGCCAAGGTCCACAAAGGCCCCGTATTCGGTGATGTTCTTGACGACGCCGTCCACCGTGTCGCCTTCGGACAGTTTGGCGATGACCTCGGCGCGCTGTTCGGCGCGCGATTCTTCCAAGATAGCGCGGCGCGACACAACGATGTTGCCACGGCGGCGGTCCATTTTCAGAATCTGGAACGGCTGCTTGAGACCCATCAGCGGGCCAGCGTCGCGCACGGGGCGCACATCGACTTGGCTGCCCGGCAAGAAGGCTACGGCACCGCCCAGATCGACGGTAAAGCCGCCCTTGACCCGGCCAAAGATCGCGCCTTCGACGCGCTGATCGTCGGCATAGGCCTTTTCAAGACGATCCCATGCCTCTTCGCGGCGGGCCATCTCGCGGCTAAGCACGGCTTCGCCGCGGGCATTCTCTGCCGAACGCAGATAGACCTCTACCTCATCGCCGGGGGCGATTTCTGGTGCTTCACCGGGATTTGCGAATTCTTTCAGATCGACGCGGCCTTCCATTTTGTAGCCGACATCGATGATGGCTTGGCCCGCTTCGACAGCGATGACCTTACCTTTGACGACAGTGCCCTCATTGGGCGTGTCCATTTCGAGGCTTTCATTAAGGAGGGCTTCGAATTCCTCCATGGATGTGTTCTGAGCCATGTGGCGTGATTGTTCCTTTACAAGTGCATTTTCCGGCCGCGCGGTTGTCTCCGCCGGTCTTGGGGTTTCGTTGGTCAGGCGGAACGCAAAATAAAGAGGGCCGGCAACCCGACCCTGCTCGATCTCTTTATCCGCGACGTTTACCGCCTTGTCGACGGGCTTGCGTTTAGCCGCTTGCCCCCTTGATTGCAAGCCCTTCGTGCAACGGCCCTTTGGCTGGCAGGCTTGCGCCGATCACGCGTCAAGCCGCGCTTGCACCTCGGCGATGGCCGCCGCCACGGCCTGATCTATGCTCATCTGCGACGTATCAATGCGCACCGCATCATCGGCGGGCTTCAGGGGCGCTGCCGCACGGGCACTGTCGCGGGCATCGCGGGTCTGCAGATCCGCCAGAACCGCCTCAAGCGTGGTCTCGAATCCCTTGTCACGCAATTCGCGAAACCGACGCTCGGCGCGCACCGCATCGCTGGCAGTGACAAACAGTTTCACCTCGGCCTCGGGGCAGATCACCGTGCCGATATCGCGGCCATCCAGAACCGCGCCGCCCGAACGCCGGGCAAAGGCCCGCTGAAAATCCACCAAAGCTTGGCGCACTTCGGGTATGGCGGCGACACGGCTAGCCGCCTGCGCAACATCCGGCGTGCGCAAATCCGCCGCTTCAAGATCGCTGGCCTGCAATGCGTGCGCCGCCTCGACCGGATCGGTGCCATCCAGCGTGCGCCGCCCCGTCGCCCGATAAAGCAGCCCGGTATCCAGATGCGCAAAACCGAAATGGTCCGCCACGGCCTTTGAAACCGTCCCTTTGCCGGCCGCTGCCGGACCGTCGATTGCGATGGTAAATGCCATGACCCGTCCCTTTGCTGTTCGGACCGTCAGCATTAGAGGAACAGCCCCACTGCCTCAAGAGCCACGCCGCCCCCTTCTTTTTGTTCAAAAATATCCCGGGGGAGTCGCCCAACGGGCGACGGGGGCAGCGCCCCCAAAAGCCAGCGATCGGAATTATCTGGAGCGGGTAACGGGAATCGAACCCGTAACTTAAGCTTGGGAAGCTCGCGTGATACCTTTTCACCATACCCGCGCCAACGCCGGTTGCTAGGCAATCTGGCAGATGAGGTCAAGAGGCAAGGCGCGCAAAGGCACGCCTTGTCACCATTCGGGAAAGCGTGGCCCTTACTGCGCCACTTTTGTCACGTGATCCGAGGTGAAAACCATGTCCGGGCCAGCACCGGCATGGCAGGCGATGCAGCCCTGATCGGCCCCCTTGGCGACACGCCCGGCAAGGCGCATGCCTTTGGGGTTCTTGTCCAATGAGCCGTCGGGCAGATATTTGACCCAGAACCAATCTGAATTGTCCGGGTCAAAGCCCGCCTCGCGGCGGAACATCACCGTGACAGCCCCCAGATGCTTGTCGGGCTCGGACAGGACCGCATCCGCGCTTACACCTTCGGGGCCATAGTTGCGTTTGATGATCAAATCACCGGTATGGCCGTCGACAGTGGCCTCAGTGTAGAGCGTCTCGAGCATCATGCCATGCGGGGCCAGACCTTCGTAGGGGAATGTCCGCAGCATACCTTCACCTGCAAGGTTCATCTCTTCCATGGCGCTCCAGACCTGATCGGCGTAGTCGGCATCGGCATCTGTGCCGAAGGGCGCGTCCTGCGCCATCACGGCCCCAGCCAGTCCGATCGTGGCGATCGCGGAAATCAATGCGGTTTTCATGAAAATATCCTCCTATATTGCAAGGACACCCTACATCTCATGATGCTCAAGCAGGGTCACAATGCGCTCACACCAACGTGCGCTGCCGCGAATGTTTCGTGTTTGACGCCCCCTCACGAGGCTAACGATGATGGCTACAGTGAGGAGAGATCCATGTTCCGGCTAATAATCACCGCGTGCCTGATTCTGCCCGGTTCTGCGGCTTTCGCGCAGGATGCACAGGCCGGCGAAAAGATTTTCAACCAATGCAAAGCCTGCCACATGGTTGGGGCCGATGCGGAAAACCGCGTCGGGCCGGTTTTGACCGGCTTACTCGGCAGACCTGCGGGAACTTACGAGGGCTATCGCTATGGCACCTCGATGCAAGCGGCAAGCAAAGCAGGGCTGATTTGGGATGCAGGCAGCCTCTTTGCCTATCTTACCGGGCCACAAGACTTTCTTCGGTCCTATCTTGATGACCCCAAGGCGCAGGCCAACATGCGCTTCCGCCTGAAAGATGAACAGGACCGCCGCGATGTCATTGCCTATCTGGCCAGCTTTTCACCCCCAAAAGACGCGGCAACAAATCCCGGCCGGCCCAAAGCCACCCCCCTGAAAACCGCCGCGCACAAGCTTTGCGTGCGCAACCTGAATGAACATACGCATTTTTTTGCGGTCGAAACCAGCAGCGCAGATCGGCGCACGGCAACACTTGCGCCGGGCGAACGTCTGTGTATCACCGCCGCCAAAGGCAAAACCGGCATGGTTCAAGTGTTTGAAAGTGCCGATGCATTTGAGGGCTGTTCCCGGCTGGCCCCTGTCGGCCAAACCGAGGATTTACTCAAATACGTTGATTTCGACCGCTGTTTCTGGGGCTCGAACACCTGACATTGGCAGGCACTTACCCCAGAGATCCGGCGAGGGATTAGGCGCGTCGCCGACGACGCCGACGCCCGCCATCTTCGCCACCGCCGTCACCACCGGTATTGAAGCTGACATTCGGCAACGGCACGATCTTGGCCAATTCCGGGAACGGGTCGGTTTTGTGCGGAATGGCATTGGCCGCCACGAAATGATCCTGAAACTTCGGCTCGATCGCGGTTTCCACCTTGGTGATCTGACGCACGACGCGTTCAATCTCTTGCCGGGCGGCCACGTTGCAAAGGGCGATCCGTGCGCCGGTGCCTGCCGCGTTGCCCGCGCTGGTTACCTTGTCCAGCAGCACATCGGGGATCATGCCAAGAACCATCGCATGTTTCGGGCTGATATGCGCGCCAAACGCCCCGGCCAGAACAACCCGGTCCACCTTGTCAACACCGCGTTCATCCATCAACAGGCGCGCCCCGGCATAAAGCGCCGATTTGGCCAGCTGGATCGCGCGAATGTCGCCTTGTGTGACGGTGATGCGCGGTCCGCCCTGATCGGTGGCATCGTGAATGAGGTAGGCATGCGTGCGGCCTTCGGGAACAGACCGCGACGTGCCCGTCGCCTCGGCCGAGCCGATGAGGCCGCTCTCGTCCATCAGGCCTGCGATGCGCAGTTCGGCAACCGCTTCGATAATGCCCGAGCCGCAAATGCCGGTGATGCCCGTCGCGGCGGTTTCCTCGTCGAACCCCTCTTCGTCCGACCACTTCTCACAGCCGATCACGCGAAAGCGCGGCTCTTTCGTTTCGGGGTCAATCCGGATCGCCTCGATCGCGCCGGGGGCGGCGCGCTGACCGCTGGAAATCTGCGCGCCCTCAAACGCCGGGCCAGTGGGCGAGGAACAGGCCAGCACGCGGCTGGTATCGCCCAACAGGATTTCGGCATTGGTGCCGACATCCACGATCAGGACCAGATCCTCGGATTTGCCGGGCTCTTCCGACAGGGCCACGGCAGCGGCATCGGCCCCCACATGCCCCGCGATACAAGGCAAAATATAGGTGCGCGCACGCGGGTTGATCGCGGTCAGGTCCAGTTCCCGCGCGGGCATCGAGATGGATTCGGAGGTGGCCAGCGCAAACGGCGCCTGCCCCAATTCCACCGGGTCGATCCCCAACAGCAGATGGTGCATGACCGGGTTGCAAACAAACACCGTCTCCACAATCAGCGCCGGGTCGATATCGGCCTCTCGCGCGATGTCAGTGGCCAGCGTGTTCAGCGCATCGCGCACGGCGGCAGTCATTTCCTGATCGCCACCGGGGTTCATCATCGAATAGCTGACCCGGCTCATCAGATCTTCGCCAAAACGGATTTGCGGGTTCATGATGCCGGAACTCGCCTTGACCTCGCCAGTGTCCAGATCGGTCAGATGCGCCGCAACGGTGGTTGATCCAAGGTCAATGGCCAACCCGTAAAGCCCGCTTTCGTGCAGCCCGGGCCAGATTTCGATCACGCGGGCCACGTCATCAGTGTGGGATTTGTGCAGCGCGACGGTGACCTGAAACTTGCCCTTGCGCAGCACCGGTTGCAGCTTGGACAAAAGGGACTGGTCAGCGCGGATTTCGGGAATGTCCCATTCGCGTTTAAGGGCGCGTTCCAGACGCTCCAAATCGCCGGTGGGTTCGTGCATATCGGGCTCGTCCACCTCGACGAAATACAGCCGCGTCGCCGGGTCCATTGCGATCACCCGCGCCGATGCGGCCTTGCGCACCACCTGACGGTGCACTTGGCTTTCGGGGGGCACGTCGATCACCACATCGCCCATCACCTGCGCCTGACAGCCCAGACGACGGCCCGATTTCAGCCCGCGCTTGTCCTCATAGCGCTGTTCGACCGCGTTCCATTCGGACAGGGCGTCATCCGCAACGGTCACACCATGCTTGGAAAACTCGCCATAGCTGGGTGTGATCTGGCATTTCGAGCAGATCCCACGCCCGCCACAGACGGAATCAAGGTCAACGCCCAATTGCCGCGCGGCAGTCAAAACCGGGGTTCCCTTGGGAAACCGGCCACGTTTGCCCGACGGGGTAAAGACGACAAGGGGGTCTTGCGACATGCGGAAACCTCATGCTGTGGCGTTTACTTTGGCAGAACATAAGACATGCCTTGCCGGGATACAGCCTGCAACCGTCAGAAAATGGCGCACTGGCGGCATTTGCAGATTTTGCCCCTGTGGGAAAGACGTGTCAGGGCGTCAAAAGGCGCCTGTAAAGCGTGTCCAGAAACGCCCACGCCTCATCATGGACGCTGCGACCTTGCATCAAGACCCGCACCTGCGCTTCGAAATCCGCATAATGCTGCGTTGTCGCCCAGATCGAGAACAACAGATGGCGGGGATCGACCGGGGCCAGTCGCCCTTGGGCAATCCATTCAGAAATGAGTTCCGTAGTGTCATCGACCAGCGGTTTCAGGCCGCGTTCCAAATGCGGTGTCATACGCGGCGCACCTTGCAAAATCTCATTGGCGAACAATCGGCTTTCGCGGGGAAACTCGCGGCTCATGTCCAGTTTGCGATGCACATAATGCAAGATTTCCTGCAACGGCTCACCATCCGGGGAAATTTCGCGCAGCGGCGCCAGCCACGCATCCATCAACTGGTTGAGAAGCGTAACGTGAATATCCTCTTTGCCGCCAAAGTAATAAAGAATATTGGGCTTGGACAAACCCGAGGCCGCCGCGATCTGATCCAGCGTCGCCCCCCGATAACCGTGCTGCGAAAACACATCCAAGGCCGCGTCAAGAATGCGTTTGCGATTGCGCAACTGGATGCGCGTCGGCTTTTTGGCAGTGGCAGAACTGGGCATCACGATCTCCGGGCGCGGCGGCAAGTCCGGAAAGAATGCTGTATTTCCGCGCCCGGGGAAAGACCTTGATGCAATCAAGGGGCAAGCGACCCCGCGCCGGCCTGCCGTTATCTTGTGCAAGCCCATGGGCAAGGCCAGCGCAGCGCCCAGAAATTTCTTGACCGATTGGTAAACTTGTGGTGCGCTTTTAGTGCGTCCCTCACATCGCCATGCTTTGGCGCGCGGGGATACCTACAATCACGGCCCACCAAGAGGCCACAGCACCAGACAAACGGTGCCGCAGCAAAGCGACACAAGGGAGATGTGACAATGGCCGCACCCGGCGAAAACCTTCGGATCAATGGCGACAGGCTGTGGGACAGTCTGATGGAGATGGCCAAGATCGGCCCCGGCGTGGCCGGCGGCAACAATCGCCAGACGCTGACCGACGCGGATGCCGAAGGCCGGGCGCTGTTTCAGTCATGGTGCGACGCGGCGGGGTGCAGCATGGGCGTGGACAGCCTTGGCAACATGTTCGCCCAACGCGACGGCACAGACCCCGACGCGTTGCCGGTTTACGTGGGCAGCCATCTGGACACCCAACCCACGGGCGGCAAATATGATGGCGTGCTGGGCGTTCTGGGCGGGCTTGAGATCGTCCGAACGCTGAATGATCTGGGGATCAAAACGCGCCACCCGATCGTGGTGACCAACTGGACCAACGAAGAAGGCACACGGTTTGCCCCGGCGATGCTGGCCTCGGGGGTGTTTGCCGGGGTGCATGACCAAGACTGGGCCGAGGATCGCACCGATGCCGACGGCAAACGGTTTGGCGATGAATTGGACCGGATCAGCTGGCGCGGCGAAGAACCCGTAGGCGCGCGCAAGATGCACGCGTTTTTCGAATTGCACATCGAACAGGGCCCCATTCTGGAGGCCGAAGGCAAAGATATTGGCGTTGTCACCCATGGGCAGGGGCTGAGTTGGACACAGGTGACGATCACCGGCAAGGACAGCCACACAGGCTCAACCCCGATGCCGATGCGGCGCAATGCGGGCCTTGCCATGGCGCGGGTGCTGGAAAAGGTCGAAGAGATCGCGCTGAGCCACGCCCCCGACGCGGTGGGCGCGGCCGGACATATCGACATCTACCCCAATTCGCGCAACGTGATCCCCGGCAAGGCGGTGTTCACCGTCGATTTCCGATCACCAAACCTGGACGTGATCGAGGATATGGTCACCCGGATGAAAGCGGCCGCCACTGAGATTTGTAAGGATATGGGCTGTGAGGTCGAGTTCGAGACAGCTGGCGGGTTCGACCCGGTAGAATTCGACCAAGACTGCGTCGAGGCGGTGCGCAGCGCCGCCGAACGGCTGGGCTATTCGCATCGCAACCTTGTGTCAGGCGCAGGGCATGACGCCTGCTGGATCAACCGGGTGGCCCCAACCGCGATGGTCATGTGCCCCTGCGTGGACGGGCTGAGCCATAACGAGGCCGAGGAGATATCCAAGGACTGGGCCACAGCCGGGTCAGACGTGCTGATGCATGCCGTCGTCGAGACAGCGGAAATCGTAGAGTAACAGGGGGCGCTGCCCCCGTCGCAGCAAGCTGCGACTCCCCCGGGATATTTTTGAACAAAAGAAGGCCGGGGCATTACTGAACAGCAGGGAGACACCACATGAGCACCAAAGTCATCAAGAACGGCACCGTCTGCACGGCAGATCGCACCTGGAAGGCGGATGTGCTGATCGAGGACGAAAAGATCAAGCAGATTGGCGAAGACCTGAAAGGCGATGAGTACATTGATGCCGAGGGCGCTTATGTGATCCCCGGCGGAATCGACCCGCACACCCATATGGAAATGCCCTTCATGGGCACCACCGCCGCCGAAACCTTCGAGACAGGCACATGGGCCGCAGCCTGCGGCGGCACGACCATGCTGGTCGATTTCTGCCTGCCGGGCGCGGATGGGTCGATCAAGAACGCGATCAACGAATGGCACCGCAAATCGGCCCCGCAGATTTGCAGCGATATCGGCTATCACATGGCGATCACTGGCTGGAACGAGACCATCTTTGAAGAGATGAAAGATGCCGTCGACATGGGCGTCAACAGCTTCAAGCATTTCATGGCCTACAAAGGCGCGTTGATGATCGAAGATGACGAGATGTTCGCCAGCTTCAAGCGCTGCAAAGAACTGGGCGCGCTGCCGATGGTGCATGCCGAGAACGGCGATATCGTGGCCGATCTTCAGGCGCAGATGCTGGAACGTGGGATCACCGGGCCCGAGGGCCACGCCTATTCGCGCCCGCCCGAGGTGGAAGGCGAGGCCGCCAACCGCGCGATCATGATTGCCGATGCCGCCGGTGTGCCGCTGTATATCGTGCATGTCAGTTGCGAGCAGGCGCATGAAGCGATCCGGCGCGCCCGCCAGAAAGGCATGCGCGTCTATGGCGAGCCGCTGGTGCAATTCCTGACACTGGACGAGACCGAGTATTTCAACACCGACTGGGACCACGCCGCGCGCCGCGTCATGAGCCCGCCCTTCCGCAACAAGGACCACCAAGACAGCCTGTGGGCCGGGTTGCAGGCGGGATCGCTGCAAGTGGTGGCGACAGATCATGCCGCCTTTTCCTCAGAGCAGAAGCGCATGGGCGTGGGCGATTTCACCAAAATCCCCAACGGCTCGAACGGGGTCGAGGAACGGCTGGCCGTTCTTTGGACGCGTGG
>Ga0209943_1002364_pt1 | contig 10410 bp, 9 predicted proteins | sample SalPonR1_B_D2_MG_FD_185698 | JGI IMG/M metagenome (GOLD analysis project Ga0209943, IMG submission 185698) | Salt pond soil microbial communities from South San Francisco under conditions of wetland restoration - Salt Pond MetaG R1_B_D2_MG... ... | reverse complement strand
TTGTTCGCTATCCGTAATGCTCTCTCTAAGCATCAATTCGAATAGAACGAAATACCAAAACTCCATTCCAAAAAGGTGATCGGCAAACCCGGCTGCGATGCAATACTCGCTGTGGGCATACCTAGGGAAGAGACATGAATTCATATCTCTTCCTACACTGCGCTGTTATCGGAAACATTAAATATTCAATATCATCGACTCATCGGGTTTCACCTTTGATCGAAGGTTTCTGATCCCTCTTAGCAAGGACGGAAAAAGGCATCCGCTTTCTACTCAATAAAATTCAGACTCAAGTCCAGACTCCCCGCGGAATGTGTTAGTGCTCCAATCGAGATAAAGTCCACGCCGGCCAAAGCTACTTCTCGAACGTTGTGAAGAACGATTCCTCCGGAAGCTTCCGTCTCAAACTTCCCATTTATGGTTTTTACAGCTTCTTTAAGAATAGGTAGTTCAAAGTTGTCTAACATAATCCGGTCTACGCCGCCGCGCTCTAAAGTTTCATGGAGTTCGACCAGATTTCGAACCTCTACAGTGATGCCCAGATCGAGATCCTTGGTTTCTAGGTAGCTATTGACTCGATCGATAGCCTGAGTTATGCTTCCACAGGCTTCAATGTGGTTATCTTTGATCATGATCCAGTCGTACAGTCCATCTCGGTAGTTATATCCTCCCCCCTGTCGCACAGCACATTTATCGAGAAACCGGAGCAATGGGGTGGTTTTTCGCGTATCTAAAATTTTGACGGGAAGATCCTCGACTTCAGCTACAAAACGACTGGTGAGCGTTGCAATGCCGCTCATGCGCTGAATAGTGTTGAGTAATAGTCGTTCAGTGAGTAAAAGCGTTTGAGTATTCGCGCGCAATCGATAGGCAATTTGTCCCGGTTCCACATCTGTCCCATCCGAGATCAAAGATTCAAAATAGGAGTCGGGATCGAGTTTGTTCAGGCAATATTCTGCGATAAACGTGCCTGACAGCACTCCCACATCTTTGATCAGAAGTTCAGCCATCGTTTGACTATCATCATCGATGCACGCCAGTGAAGTGTGGTCCCCGCTGCCTTCATCTTCAGCGAGACCGCGTTGCAGAAACTCATCTAATAAATCGGAATCAACAGTATCCATAGCTTATAATTTCTCAATGATTAGAAAAGGACGCCCAATCGCAGCGTAATAATTCCAAAAGACCCTTTAGAGTCCTCTTCTTCACCGGTCCGCAGGGTCCCCTTATCTCTGGTAATATCAATCATACTTTGCTGATAATACAAACCAAATACCAAGCTCGTTTCCGGGCTCACACTGTATTCAGCTCCACCACCAAAGCCCCATGAAAAATTGAAGAATCGGGTGTCACGCGAAATATTTTCGTTCGTGGCTGAGGCATTGCTCGCCATGATATCACCGCGGGAGCGAGTGAGAATACTCAATGTAAAGACGGGTAAGTGCGCATAATAGCTTATGTATCCAAACTGTCGGGTTTTCATTTTTAGCCCGATAGGCAACTCTACAAATTGCATGCTGTATTTGATTTCAGCACCGTCGTCCAAAGTATTGAGATTGGGCATGGATAATTCTGATCGACCCAATAACTGGCCTCCAATATCGTGGTTCAAAGTGCCTCCTGTATTAAATGCCAGCCCCAATCCGCCCGTCAGAGCATAATTTTCAGTAAAATAGTATTCGCCCATTAGGCCAAGTTTGAGTCCGAAGTTGTTCCCGGCTGAGTTTATCTGGTTGTTGTTCGTATACATCCAGGAAATTTGAGGTGATACCTCAGGCCCGAAACGGATATTCTTAAAACTATCCTGCGCCATGAGGGGCCCTCCGGCGAAAATAAGACTGATGATGACAATAAAAAGTTGATGTTTCATAGTTTTGATGATTCTAAGCTCTTTTTTTTATGTAACGCCACAGCCCGTTTAAGGGTTGCATTTAAATATAGTACTTTTTACTCGCTTTGAGGGCGTGAAATTAGAAAACTAATCCCGTAGATATGCAAGAATGTTATAATTTCTATCAAAACCGGCTCTCATTTCGGCTCGGGTTTTTCATGATCATTTTTCTACTGTTAAGTGTGGGGTGTGATTCAGAAGATCCGGCCCCGGAGGTATCCCATATTGAGGTGAATACAGACTTTGTGCGTTTTGATAGTTTGTTGTTTTCTCTGGAATCCTCAGAACAGGTCAGTGACTACACTCATATAAAAAGGGATTATCCGGCCTTTTCAGAGTTGTATCTCCACCGCATTTTGGGACTACCGCGGCAGAATGATACGCTCATGCATAGTAAGTTGGTAGACATAGCCCGTGCGCCTGCTATTCAATCTCTCAGCGATTCTATTTCCCGTAAATATGATAATTTGGGCGCCATTAAATCTGATTTTCGTCGGGCCTTCCAATTTTATCAGTATTACTTTCCGGAATTTCCTACTCCTGCCGTATATTTTTGTTTCACGGAGTTTGCCGTAGGCACGTTTTTATTTGAGTCAGCGGAGGGTAAGGATGCATTGGGCTTGAGTCTGGATATGTTTTTAGGCCCCACCTTTCCCTATGGCTTACTGGCTCAGAGAGAAACGAGTTTTTCTCAATATTTGATTCGGACATTCACATCTGAGCACATGGTGAGAAAGGCCCTCGAAGTCCTTATTGAAGATAAGGTAAAAAAGTCTGGAGATGAGCGGCTTTTGGATTATATGGTAGATCGGGGGCGTACCTTATACATTGTCAAGCAGTTGGTGCCTTCCATGCCCGATAGCATATTGTTTGAGTACTCCACAGAGCAGACGCAGTGGTGTCGAGACAATGAATTGGCTATGTGGGCTCACATTCTAGACAAAGAGCTACTTTATGAGCGGAAAATGAAGCTCATTAGCACGATGATTACCCCGGCGCCAACCACAATGGGGATGCCCCCCCAATCGCCGGGACGGACCTCCGATTTTATAGGATATCAGATTATTGATCAATTTGTAGAGAATACGGATATCTCGCTGGAAGAATTGCTGTCGCTTACCGATGCCCAGGAAGTCTTAAAGCGTTCCCGATACAAGGGGCAAAACATTCAATAAATACCTAAACGGGTTTTAGCTCGTGCGCAATCGATCCCGACCAAGATCTGAAATCGACATGCAACCGGACAAAAACATATTCTGTTCGAGTTCAGCCTGATAGTACCGAAGGAGAGACTGAACGCCTTGTTGTCCCGCCAGCGCCAGAGCAAACACATATGGTCGACCAATGCCTACGGCCGTAGCACCCAAACAGAGTGCTTTCATCGCATCTGCGCCCGATCGAACACCGCTATCAAAAAAGAGCGGGTAGCCGGGACCTGCGAGGGCTCGAATATCAGATAAGGCCTCAAGAGAGGCATGTGCACCATCGACCTGCCGACCCCCGTGATTAGAAATATACAGTCCGTCTATCCCCAAATCCAGTGCTTTTTTTGCATCAACCGTCGATTGAATGCCCTTTAAAATAATGGGTAAGTCGGTATATTCCCGCAAAAGAAGGATATCGTCCCAGGACAAATCAGACCGAGAAAAAATATCTATAAAGGTCTGCACAGCTAGAGTTGGTCGTTTGGAGAACCATTTTTTCCAGGAGCCGGGATAATTTTTCTTTTGCCGCCACAGGGTCTTTAAGGTGGAAAGTGTGAGTGTAGGACGGAAATCGGCGGATGACTTATCCGGCTTAATTTCATCCAATAGTTTTTGGAAAACGGGATCCGATGTATACTGAGCAATGCCCTGTCCACGCAGGAAAGGCAGAAACCCTAAGTCTAAATCTCGACGCCGCCATCCGAGTCTCGTTGTATCCAATGTAGCGACAATGGCAGAACAGCCACATTTCTCTGCGCGGTGGACCAGACTTTTCACAAGCTCCTGGGACTTACTGTAGTACAATTGAAACCAGCGGTCCGCATTTCCCATCTCATTTGCACACCGTTCCATGGGTTCGCTGGCTTGATTTGAAAACAGGAAAGGGACTTTTTCAGCTGCGGCTGCCCGCGATACCACCAGGTCACCTTTCGCATGCGCCATATCCAGCACGCCAATAGGCGCAAGAAAAAAAGGGGATTTGCGCTTTTGGCCAAAAAATTCCACAGAGAGGTCTACGGATTCCTTTCCGGTTAGCACAGTGGGTTTGATTTCCCATCGGGTAAATGCGCTTCGATTGGCTTTCATCGTTTCCTCGCGTCCCGCTCCGCCGGCTACATAGGTATAAGCTTCAGGGCTGAGTTTTTGGTGGGCCGCCGATTTCATGGCCTGATAAGAAAGGGGGATAGGTGGCCGGGCTCCGGATATTCCCTGGATATAAATACGTTTTTGCTCAATTCTAGATAGAGAAGTCATATATAAAATGTAATTTAAAAGTATGAAATAAAAATGAACTATGCATAGAAAGGTTGAATTCGATATCGTTCTAATTGAGCCCTAAAAATATCAATTATTTCTTGTATCTATGTATGGAAAGTCGAATAATGATACCTACGCGAATTCTGCGCCCCTTAAATTACCTATTTCTTCTACTGGCTTTAGGGGGAGGAATAAGTATTGTCGTCTTTGCGGGGGATTGGGGGTTATCGGGTATTGAGCAAATTCTGTACCTATCCTTTTTTATCTCTTTTTGCCTGACTTTCATATTGTTTAGTCGGGTTTTTCCCCTTCAAGGTCCTGCCGTGGGCCGGGAAAGAAAGTTCTGGTTTATGATAGCCAATGGTATTACCCTTCTTTTATTTTTGCTGTTTTTGGCATTCACTTATCAACAGTTGACGAGTGAAGATAGGATCATGTTGGACCCGAAAGTAGTTCATGCCCGAATTTATCGAGTGGACCCAGAGGGCTATCGGAAGAGTCGAAAGATCTACTACACTTTTGAGTTTGAGGGCAATCGGTACATGGGGATGCAGAGTCAGATTAATCCCATGCACCGCATTGGGGATTCTGTTCGGATCGTATTTTCAGAGGGGCACCCTAAAGAAAACCGCGTTTTGGATTGAGCAGCCCCTCAGGTTTTTCTATTTGTCTGGATATTTCTACTTATATTAGAAGAGTAGAATAATTGTTATGGAGGAAATTTTAGATATCACCATTATTCAGTGGTCATCAATAACCATCGCGTTGCGTGGTGTTTTTGCCATGGCATTTATCCTAATAGCATTATTTTCCTTTAGACAAATTGTTTTTAGCTATTTGCTTCCTCTGCTGTTTTATCATCAAGAGATTAAACAGCAAATGCGAAGGAAGATTCGTTTCATGCTTGCCTGGCTATTCATTTTGTTGGCAGTATACGGGGTTTTATGGAGTTTAAACCTCGACTACGATCTGATTCCCGGATCTATGTCTGACCTAAATATTACCACATTACTTCAGCTGATTCTCCTCATTCTTTTTGCCAGAATACTGGATAGCATTCTTTCTGAAGTTTTTGAAATGGCGTTTAATAAGGATCAGGATGTCAAAACCCTGGAAAACGTAAGCTATGACTCCGGTAGCAAACCAAACCGAACCATTCAAACAGCAGTGTATATCCTCGTTTTGATTTTCATCCTGCGTAACTTCAATTGGGATATTCGTTTATTCAGTTTCCAGGATGGCAACTTTCAATTTTTTCTCACCGATGTACTGTTCCTGGTATTAATCTTCATTTTCGCCCGCCTTTTCTCCTGGGTGGTTACGCGGATTATTATGGCCCCCTATTACAAAAACCGGTCGGTTGATGTAGGGACGCAGTATGCTATTAATCAACTTATCACCTATGTGACCTTTGTGGTTGCCTTTTTCTTCGCTATTGAAAGTATTGGTGTTCGTTTCGCTCTGATTTGGGGTAGCGCCGCTGCTTTATTAGTGGGTGTGGGACTGGGATTACAGCAGACGTTCAACGATTTGACTTCGGGGATCTTGTTGCTTTTCGAGCGCACTATTGAGGTAGGAAATGTAGTAGATCTGCACGGAACCATTGGGATTGTTCGAAAGATTGGACTCCGAACTTCCCAGGTGGAAACCCGGGATAATGTTATTATCCTGGTTCCCAACTCGAAATTTATTGTCGATGAGGTCACGAACTGGAGCACTTTTGATGACAAGGCTCGATTTCAAATGGATGTAGGGGTTGCTTATGGTTCAGACACAGAGAAAGTTCGGGATATTTTGATTTCAGTTGCTAAGCAGAATGCCTTTGTACTGGATCAACCCTCACCAACGGTGAATTTTGTTGATTTTGGAGACTCCTCTCTGGACTTTACCTTACATTTTTGGTCGAGAAACTTTATGTTCATCGAACGCATAAAAAGTGACTTGCGTTTTGAAGTCGATCGGCTCTTTCGTGAAAACGAAGTTACCATTCCATTCCCTCAGCGCGACCTGTGGGTGCAGTCTATTCCGGAATCCTCTTCTTCGAAGGAGAAGAAATAAAAGGAGTAAACCTTTTATTTCCGTTGTTTATTCCTCCCGCCTTTTCGGTGTGATTTTTTCCCTCCGTACTTGTTTTTACCTCTGTTGTTTCTTCCTCCACCGGAACGCCCGTACTTTTTGCCTCGGGAGGAGCCGCCGCGACCGCGACCGCGACCTCTTCCGCCACCGCCTCCGGATTGAAAATCGGTATTGAGATCTCTGTTGTTCTTACGATCCTTGATCTGGGCCATCTCGATAGCCAGGAGCTTAGCCGTGAGTTCTTCTTTCGTCAGCGATGCGAAGAGTGTATTGACATAATCCTGCCATTCTTCCGGTACAGTTTGTTTCGGTTTGGCTTCCAGAACATCTTGTGCCCACTGGGTAATACGCGACTTAATCACATGGTCAGCTCCGGGTATAGTCAGGGGAGAAAAGTTAATGTCCAGGGCTCTTTCCAATTGCAATAATCGATTTTTTTCTCGCTGCCCAACCAAAGCAATAGACATCCCTTCTTTTCCGGCCCGCGCTGTTCGCCCACTTCGATGAGTGTAATACGCAGACTCATCAGATAAACTGTGGTGGAACACGTGGCTGATATCATCCACATCGATTCCTCTGGCGGCAACATCAGTAGCCACTAAAGTATCCACTGTTTTTTTGCGAAAGCTATTCATCACGCGATCGCGTTGACTTTGAGACAAGTCGCCGTGGATGGCTTCTGCAGCATGCCCACGCTCGGTTAACTCCTCAGCTAATTGCTGAGTATCACGGCGGGTCCGGCAAAAAACCAGGGATCGCATATCTGGATAGGCATCCAAGAAGCGAGTCAGAGCTTCCGTTTTATCCCTTCGATCGACAATGATATATCGATGTTCTATATTCACATTTCCTTCCTGATCGGCATTCACTTGCACTTCCAGCGGATCGTGCATGTACTTTTTGACGATTTGTCGAATGTCTTTGGCCATGGTAGCTGAAAATAGCCAGGTGTGTTTTTCAGCAGGAGTGAAGCTCAGGATTTTATCCAGATCTTCCTTGAATCCCATGTTTAGCATTTCATCGGCTTCATCCAGAACGACCCATTGGATTTGATCTAAATGAATCGCTCGTCGTTTGATCAGGTCGAGCAATCGTCCGGGAGTGGCGATGATGATATGTACAGGTTTTTTTAGGGCCTGAATCTGTTTTCCTATAGGTGCTCCGCCATATACGGGTAGGACGCGAAGTCCTTTTTTGTATTTGCTGAATTGTTGCAATTGGTCTGCAATCTGCTTACCCAGTTCACGGGTGGGTGCCAGGATAAGTGCTTGCGTGTGTGGCAAGTTACTGTCCAGATGCTCAATAAGGGGAAGTCCAAAGGCAGCCGTTTTTCCGGTGCCGGTCTGAGCAAGTCCGATAAAATTGCGGGGGTGTGCAAGTAAGGCGGGAATGCTTTGTTCTTGAATTTCGGTAGCGGATTCAAAACCGAGCTCGGCCACCGCTTTAAGAATAGGTCCAGAAAGACCTAACTGTTTGAATGTTGTCAATACAATGGTATTTAAATGAGGGCACAAAGGTAGACAAATATAAATGAAGTAGGCTTTCCTTGTGACCGGCTTATATATTATTCGTATCTGAGAGCGTCAATGGGATCGAGGCGCGCCGCTTTTATGGCAGGGTATAAACCTGAAATGAGGCCCACGATGACACACACCATTAGGGACATCATGATCCATAGCCAGGGAATGATAAAAGGGGTGCCGAGAAAGAGGGTCACGATATTACCTGCTAAAACACCTAAAATAATACCTAGAACTCCCCCCAAAACGCAAATTACGATCGCCTCGGTTAGAAATTGGACTAAAATATGCTTCCGATTGGCCCCAATGGCTTTTGAAATTCCAATTTCTTTGGTCCGCTCTGTCACCGATACCAGCATGATATTCATGAGTCCGATGGCTGCGCCCAATATGGTCATAATTCCTATGGCTATGGTTCCCAGGCGAATCTTCACAGTGTTATCTCTGATGGCATTGATGAGGTCATCGCTCTGGCGAATTTCAAAATCATTGCTCTCGAAACTGCGCAGACCCCGGACATTACGCATAGTCCCAATCGCTTCGGAGATGAGGCCATCCCGAAGACCTGCCTGCGGAGCGGCTACAGCAATACTGTAATTGGTGCGTGAACTGCCATAGAGCTGACGGACACGGGGTAAGGGAACGTAAATACTGGCATCGGCATTGGAGCCGGGATTGAGTCCTCCGCCCTGAGCTTCTATGGTGCCTACCACTAAAAATTTATTTCCATCAGCCCGGATGTAGGATCCGATGGCTTTTTCGGCTTTCCCTTTAAATAGGACTCGAACTACACTTTCTCCAATTACGGCTACTGGCCGACCATCGTCGACTTCTATTGGGCTGAAGTATCGACCGCGCTCAATTTCCATTCCATACAGGAGAAGTTGATTTTCGTCGGCTCCAATGATGCGCAATGTGGGATTGCTTTCCTGATCTTTGTACCGAGCCACAATGCCACTTCGTCCGGTAAATGAGAGGGCTACATGACCGTTCCCCTTAAATTCGTTTTTGAACCTCAGGGCTTCTCGGAAACTGATAGGCTCGGCTCGTTTGCTGACTTTGCCGCGGGATCGGGTCGTGATTTCGGTATTGCTGGGACGAATACTAAACGAATTTGCCCCCAGACTGGTAAAACTGTCGCCCATAGAGTACAAAATGGCATCAATGGCGGTGAGAATGCCGACCAAAGCCAGAATACCAAAGCTGATAATGAGCATGGTCAAACCTGCTCGCAGCATATTGCCACGCAGTGCACGGATAGCCATTTTGATATTTTCCAAGCTATTCATAGTTCGCTTTTCGGACTGTATCTGCAAGTAACAACAATTCTCTCAACTATAAAATATAGTGCACTTCTGTTGGTCTATGAACTGGTTCTGTTCATCTAAAAAAAATTATGGGTGCATTTTTTCAGCTCATTTCCCCCTTATAGTATCTAGAAAAATGGTTGTCTATCGAATGAGCAAATTAGAGCCTGTTCTATTCCTTATTTACCCGTCGATCGCGACACCAAAAATAAACACTTAGGATTGTAACAAATTAATACCATCAGGAAGTTAATATTACTGGCTAAAATTCCGGACAGCATACACCGCTATTTATTGCATTGAATACTTTGAAATTGTAGCCCAATTTTAAGGAAAGCAATTCATTTTTGTCCTTATTGTAGGAGTTGGCATACGACACTTCTAGAACAAGCTTTCCAAAGTCATAGGATAAATAGACGGGCAACAAAGTATTATTTCTGGAGGAGAAATCCCTATTAAGTTCCCCCCCATATAGGGACTCCACAACAATATCATATTGAATGTTTCGACTTACTCCTACTCCCAAATCTATATTGGGTAACACACGAATACTTGTAGACAAATCAAAGGTTGCTAAACGATAATTATAACTAGATAAGGGATTGATCCCAAAGGAAGAGATTTCATACTCATTTCTTCCTAAATAGTACGACGAACTAAAATTGACAGCCCATCTAGAGGTGAAGTGATGCCTAAGCGATAATCCAATACCATAGTCTACCCTACTGCTTTTGCTATCTGATTGATCATACCATACCGATGGAGAATGATCCGGCAGTGGGTTAAACCATAAGGAATGAGAATTCATTCCGATTTGTGGTCTTATATAGGTTTGAGCGCTTATCGGGGTGAAAGTCGCAAAAGTAAAAATAATGCCAAAGCAAAGCCGTATGTTGAAATTCATGGTCATCGGAGTTTTTCCATATTTATTTCGGACAAGTCAGAAAAACTATAATTAGCAATATACAACAAAGATTACGAACACGGCAGGGAAAGGGGGGGATGCATCAATTGACAGTAATGGAGCAGGGCTGACGCATGTGGTGCAATAAACACTGCACCCCGCGCCAGGGGGCGGCAGGGCCGGAGCGGAGCGAACGGGTCCGGAGAATCGCCGCAGGCGATCTCGAGGACGGAACCCCGAAAGCACGCGG
>Ga0209943_1002363_pt1 | contig 10416 bp, 10 predicted proteins | sample SalPonR1_B_D2_MG_FD_185698 | JGI IMG/M metagenome (GOLD analysis project Ga0209943, IMG submission 185698) | Salt pond soil microbial communities from South San Francisco under conditions of wetland restoration - Salt Pond MetaG R1_B_D2_MG... ... | reverse complement strand
ACTTATCCCTGTAAGATCAGAGATTTACGGGATAAAATATCGGCCCCTCCGGTCTACCCAAGTATTGTCTAGGGATCGGGCAGGCACCAAACACCCCGCAAGCCTCGCCGAACGCTCACGAAGACGCGAACAGCTTTCTGGCAGGTTCACAGCCGTCACGCTCAAAGGTGCGCAGGTCGTCAGCCTCCGGCTCCGTCACCATCGGAACGTGGCAGAGGCGGCAGTCACGGATGGTTACTGGCGCTCAAGCGCTTGCACCTGATCCAGGTTGCCTTCAAGACCGCAGAGGTGACAGGGCAAGGCAGCGACCAACCACGTGCCCCCGTGCCCCGGTCCGCGCATGTCCGATCTGCCAGATCTCGCGTCATTCGTTGCCCGGCACGCCATACGACGGTGCGGCAGACGGGTCGAGCGCGCGCTGCACATAGGCGTCGAGTTGCGGCTTGTAGATGTCCCAGGCCGTTGCCACCGCCTCGATCGGACACCCCTCGGTCCAGTCGCAGCGCAGGTCGGCCACCGGCCAGCTGACCTTGTCGACCAGCATCAGACCCGCCGAATGCACGGGCCCCGCCTCACCCCCGGCGGCAAGCCCGGCGCGCAGAGCCGCGATCAGCCTGTCGCCCAGATGACCCGCGGCCGCCTCGAACCCGGCCACGATGGCAACAGGCACACCGTCATTGGCCAGAAGGTTCCCCCCCGAGGCGACATCCCGGCCCTCTGCCTGTGTCCAGATCCCCAGCGAATTCGGCCCCGAATGAATGGCTGTTCCGCCTTGCGCGTCAATCGTCAGAACCTGGCGATACTCGATGTGCCGCGCCCTGTCACGCACCCCCGCGATGGCCTCAGCGGCGGTTTTGCCGCCTTGCATGAGGTCGAGCGCCAGGGGACCAAGGCTCGGATCGGTGACATTCTGGCTGGCCACCGCGCCCACACCGGCACGGGCATGAGAACACCGGGCCGCCACCGCGGGCGAAGACGAGGAGATCGCAACCCCGAACATGCCGGTTTCGGCGCAACGAGCGACAAGCGAAAACGTCATCGCCGATACCCGTCCGGAATAACGGCGGTGCCGTCTATCTCGACAAGCCATTCGGGCCGCGCCAGCGCCTGCACCACCAGCCCGGTCGAGACCGGATGCACGCCCTTGATGTATTCGCCCATGGTTCGATAGACCGCCTCGCGGTGCCGCACATCGGTGATGTAGACAACAACCTTCACAAGATGCGCCATCTCGCCCCCGGCCTCCTCGATCAGTTGGCGGATGTTCTGCATGACCTTGTGGGTCTGCTCGACCGGATCATGGCTGTCGATGGTTTTGGCATCGTCCAGATCCTGCGGACACTGGCCCCGCAGCCAGACGGTCCTGCCGCCCTGGGTCACCACCGCCTGGCACAGATCGTTGTCGAGCTTCTGTTCCGGATAGGTGTCTTTGGTGTTGAACTTGCGAAGTCGGGTATGGTCCACGGGTGGCATCCTTATGGGTCGTCGCTCCAGTCTGGCCGCCTCGCGTCCGGCGGCGGAACGACCCTTCCCCGCATCCGCGATCAGCCCGGGCCCGGGACGGATCAGCCTGAATCCACCCAAGGCATTCGGATTTCTTCGTGTGACGCGCAGGTTATCGTCGCCTATGCTTGCGCAACGGTCAAGGAGGCGCGCATGGAAGAATTCGATACGGTTGTCGTCGGCGCAGGCCAGGCGGGGGTCGCAATGAGCGAACACCTGACTGATCTTGGCATCCCCCATGTGGTCCTCGAACGGGACCGGATCGCCGAGCGATGGCGCACCGCTCGCTGGGATTCTCTCGTGGCCAACGGCCCCGCGTGGCACGACAGGTTCCCGAACATGGAGTTCGAGTGCGACCCTGACGCCTTTCCCGACAAGGACCGCGTCGCCGCGTATTTCGAAGCCTATGCCGAACGCTTCGATGCGCCCATCAGAACCGGCGTCGAGGTGCAGTCCCTGACCCCCCGGGGCGGCGGCTTTCTGCTCGAAACATCAACCGGCCCGATCAGGGCGCGTCATGTCGTGGCGGCCACCGGTCCCTTTCAGAAACCCGTCATTTCCCCGGTCGTGCCCGCAGATGCGGGCCCGGTGCAGATGCATTCCAGTGCGTATCGCAACCCCGATCAATTGCCCGACGGGGCGGTGCTCGTGGTGGGTGGCGGCTCGTCCGGTGTGCAAATCGCCGACGAATTGATGACGGCGGGCCGCAAGGTCTATCTCTCGATCGGCCCACATGACCGCCCGCCGCGCCGCTACCGCGAGCGCGATAACGTATGGTGGCTGGGTGTGCTGGGCAAATGGAACGCCGACAGCCCCGGCCCGGGAACCGAACACGTCACCATCGCGGTCAGCGGCGCCGACGGCGGCAAGACGATCGATTTCCGCAGACTGGCGCATCGGGGGCTGACGCTGCTTGGCATGACCGACGGCTACCGCGACGGCACGCTCACCCTCGCGCAGGACCTGCGAAAGAACCTGCAGGCGGGCGATGCCTATTACCTGTCACTCCTCGACCAGGCGGATGCCTATATCACAAAGCACGGCCTCGACCTGCCACCAGAGCCCGATGCGCGCATCATCCCCGAAGATCCCGCCTGCGTCACGGACCCGATTCTCGAACTCGACCTCGACAAGGCCGAAATCGGCACCATCCTCTGGGCGACCGGCTATCAGTTCGATTTCGGATGGATCAAGGCGGACACGTTCGACGAGAGGGGACGCCCGCTGCATCAGCGCGGCGTCTCAAGAGAGCCCGGCCTCTATTTCGTCGGCTTGCCATGGCAGACCCGGCGCGGATCGTCCTTCATCTGGGGCGTCTGGCACGATGCGAAATTCATCGCGGACCAGATTGCGATCCAGCACGGCTATCTGGCCTATGACGGCCGCGCGGCGATACGGCGACCCGAAGACGCCTGAGGCCGTCAAGGCGCCGACCCGTGGTCCTGCGCAACCCGGCATCCACGCGCCCCTCGCGAAACGGCTGCGGGCCGCGCTCTGACCTGCCGCAATATCCCGGTCGACCGGTGGCTTTGCCGAAGTGGTTTCGCCTTGAACCGCCACGCGCGGTCTGTATCGTCGCCCCATGTGCACCAGGACCACGCCATGAAAATCGCCGCGTCACAGAAAGAGCGGCACCTGTGGGCCTGCCCGCTGTTCGACGGGCTGGACCCCGAGGTGATCACCCGCATGGCGACGCGGGCGCGCGGTGTCGCACTTGCCAGGGGCGAGGTGCTCTTTCATGAGGGTGATCCGTCGGACGGGCTCTACGTGCTGTGCAGTGGGCTGGTGCAGGTCAGCATTACCGATGCCGACGGCAACACCTTGGTGTTGGCGGTGCCCGAACATGGCGCGCCGCTCGGCGAAATGACCCTCGTGACACCCGATCCCCGCTCCGCCACCGTGACCGCGCTGGAGGACACGGCACTGCTACATATCAAGACCGTGACCATGGTCGGCCTGCTCGCTGAGGAACCGGCGCTCGCGCGGCATCTCATCGCCTTTCTGTCCCGACGCCTGCGGCAATCCAACGACAGCCTGCACCGCTTCGCCTTCGACAACCTGCAACGCCGGCTCTTGCAAAAGCTGACGGAACTCGGCCTGCAACATGGCGACCTGCACCCCGAAGGCCTGCGACTGGGGCGCAAGTTTTCCCAAACCGCGCTGGCCGAAATGCTGGGCGTCACCCGTGAAGCGGTGAACAAGCAATTGAAATTGCTACAGGATCAAGGCGACATCGTGGTCGAGACGGGCATCATTCGCCTGTGCCACCCCGCCGAAATCATGAAAAACACGCCCAACCTGTGAAGCGGATCACAGCGACCTGAGCGCGCCCGTCGCATAGTGGGTTCAGGAAATCGGGGTTTACCCCTTCGGCGGGCAGGTAGCGATCAAGAGTTGGTCCCGATCGTCGCCAGATCAGCGCAGTGAGTGAGCGTTGATCAACGCCCGGAACGCATCGTCGAGACTCCCGTGCGGTGCGGGCATCCGGAGGGGCTGGGTAGTGAGTGGCCCTATTGCACCGGTTTCCGGGGGTGGCGTGCAGTTTTCCGTCACCTGTCCTCTTGATTGTAAGCAGTCATTTTTATGACCAACTGATGCCCTCGATCGAACCGAAGACCGTGTCCCAGCGTGTTGCCGGTTCGGTCGGGGGCTTTTCCTCGCCCGATCAAAGCTGGATGGCCAGAACCGCAAGCACGCCCAGATAGGTCATCTGATGCGCCATCTGATCGAGCCCCAGAAGATGCCAGAATCCCCGGTCATCAGGGCCCACGTCCTGCGCCGCGCCGAGGCGCAGCTTGATCCAGTCGATATGGTAGTGCACCAGCCCTTCCATGATCAGCAATACTGCGACCATCCCGCTCCAACCACCTGTCACGAATACAAGAATCGGCAGCGACAAAAGCGCATGCAAGCCCGCATGCGCCAGGCCGCCCGGATGGCCATACCGCGCCTTGCCCGCGATCATCCAGGCGTTTTGCCACTGGAAATCCGCCAGATAATGCTTGATCTGAAAGAGCGCGAGCGCGATCAGGGTCAGCGCAACGCTCATGCCCCGACACCGGCATAGCCCATCAGGTTCAGGACGTGCGGCGCGATAATCTGTAACATGGTGGCACTCGTGGCGGAGGAATGGGCGTCTGAAAGCTGTTCGATCAACCCCGCCATGGTGAAAAACCCCGCGCTACATTGCAAGAATTTTCACCCTCCGGATGGCCCGAGGGCCGGGCGGACCACGTCCCCCAGTCCCTCTGGCCTTGCCTCCTGCGGCCGTTCAGGCGGTTAGCATACGATAGATTTCATCCTTGAGCACGGCGCGCTGTTTGCGCATTTCCACCTCTGTCAGCTCCTCCACCGGCGAGACGAGGGTCTCGGCCCGGTGAACGCGGCGGTTGATCTCGTGATATTCATCCGCCAGCCGGGCGAAGTGGGCATCCGCCTGTTTCATCTCGCTGATTTTCTCAGCCAGTTCGGGAAACTCTTCGTGCAGCTCATGGGGGGTGTGGGACATCGCGCGTCGCTCCTTCTGTGTCGTTAGAGTCGAAGCCTAGACGCCACGCGGATCACAAGCCTTGATCCGGATCAAGAAAACCGTCGAAGAGACCGTTCCTGGCCGCGCAGCCCGGCCTGCCCGGGCAGGCTAGCGTTTCGCCCGCCGCCAGCCCGCCGCCCGGGCGGCGGCCTCGTCGCAAAACCACCGCTCGCCGGTCTCGGGGCGGATCACGGTGCGCGCGTAATCGGCCTGCCCCGGCATGTGATAGATGCGCCGCCCCTTGGAACTGACGTTGCCCTTGATCGGGCAATCGGCATTCGGCGCGGCATTGTCCTGTGCGCGCTCCTCGCGCACCGCGCTGCGATGATCCTCGGGGCGGGCCATTAGATGCCCGTGCAAGCCGCGCCCTGCCACGACCGCCGATTTTTCATCGAGGTCATAGGCCATCGAATACTTGCGAAAGGCGAGCGCCAGCCCGCCGCTCACCAGCATCCGCCCGACATCCTGCCCGGCCACCAAGCAGGTGGCCACGGTGCGGCCATACCGATCCGTGTCGACCGTCTCGCAGAGCGCATCACGGGTGGCGATCCGCGCGCGTAGCTGATCTGCGACCCAGGTGCCGCAATCCCAGGTCGCACCGTCCGGATTGGTGCAGATCTGCCCCAGTTCCGGCGCGTCGATACCGTGCAGGCGCACCCGCGTGTCACCCACATCGAGTGTATCGCCATCCACCACCCGCACAGGCCCGCCAAAGCCCTGCGCCGCAGAGGCGACAGGGAACAGACTAAGAACGATGAGTAAAGAAATCCTTAACATGCCCCCTTATGGGCGCAGGTCCTGCCGCCTTTCAAGACGAAAGGTGAACAAAAGGTTAACGCACGCTCAGCGCTGCGCGGTGCGCCACTCGGGATGCAGCCAGGGCGCGGCATTGTCGGGCGGCAGGCGGCGGTCCAGCACGGCATCGGCGATCTTTTCGCCCGCCATGATCGAGGGCGCGTTGAGATTGCCGTTGGTGATCCGCGGGAAGATGCTCGAATCGGCCACGCGCAAGCCATCGACCCCGATCACCCGACCTTTTGGGTCGACCACCGCCTCCGGATCATCCGCACGCCCCATCTTGCAGGTGCCACAGGGGTGATAGGCGCTCTCGGCATGCTCGCGGATGAAATCGTCGAGGTCCGCGTCGCTCTGCACCGCCGCGCCCGGCTGGATTTCATGCTTGGCATAGGGCGCAAACGCCTCCTGCTCGAAGATTTCGCGCGTCAGCCGGATACAGCGCCGGAAATCAACCCAATCGCTGTCCTCGCTCATGTAGTTGAAGCGGATCACAGGGTCCTCGGCGGGGTCATTGCTGCGCAGCGTCACCGCGCCGCGCGACAGGCTGCGCATCGGCCCGACATGCGCCTGAAACCCATGCCCCTCGGCCGCCGCGCGGCCGTCATACCGCACGGCAATGGGCAGGAAATGGAACTGGATATCGGGGTAATCGACGCCCGCCGCCGAGCGAATGAACCCGCAGCTTTCGAACTGGTTCGACGCCCCCGGCCCCTGCTTGCCCAACAACCATTGCAGGCCCACCCAGCCCTTGCCGACAAGGTTCCAGTATTTGTAAAGGCTGACCGGCAGGCTCGCGGCCATCTGGATGTAAAGCTCCAGATGATCCTGCAGGTTCGCGCCCACACCGGGCCGGTCGGCCCTCACCTCGATGCCGTGTTCGGCCAGATGCGCCGCCGTACCGATGCCCGACAGCATCAGAAGTTTCGGCGAGTTGATCGACGAGGCGGCGAGGATCACCTCTTCGCGGGCATGCACCACTTCGGTCTGCCCGCCGCGCAGAACCTCGACGCCGGTCGCGCGGCCCTCATGAATCACCACGCGTTGCACCAGCCCGCGCAGCAGGTCGCAATTCTCGCGCTTGAGGGCGGGCCGCAGATAGGCATTGGCCGCCGACCACCGCTGACCCTTATGGACCGTCATCTCGAAGGGGCCGAACCCCTCCTGCTTTTCGCCGTTATAGTCATCCGTGCGCTCATATCCGGCCTGCACGCCTGCCTCGACAAAGGCGCGCACCAGCGGGTTGTCGCGCTTGCCCCGGCTGACATGCAGCGGCCCGTCACTACCGCGCCAATCGGCATCGCCGCCATGGCCGCTATCGTCCCAACTCTCCATCCGCTTGAAATACGGGAGCACATCGGCATAGCCCCAGCCGTCGCAGCCCTCATCGCGCCAATAGTCGTAATCGCGCGCATGGCCGCGCACATAGACCATGCCATTGATGCTGCTTGACCCGCCGATCACCTTGCCGCGCGGACAGGCCAGCCGCCGCCCGTTCAGATGCGGCTCGGGCTCGGTCCGGTAGCCCCAGTCATAGCGCTTCATGTTCATCGGGTAGCTGAGCGCACCGGGCATCTGAATGAACGGCCCCGCATCGGTGCCGCCATGCTCGATCACCAGCACCGATTTGCCCGCCTCGGCCAGACGGTAGGCCATGGCGCAGCCCGCGCTGCCGGCGCCGACGATGATGTAATCGGCCTCCATCAGCGGTGCCCTTGGTGGCCCGGGTGGGGATTTGAGTATTTATGGCAAGATGAAGCCATCATTCGCCCCTCGGAAAGCGCTGGTTCTCTTCCACGACATTGAGGTCCATGTGATTGCGCATGTAGCGCTCGGACGCCTTTTGCAGCGGCTGGTAATCCCAGGGGTAATAGCCGCCCTGCCGCAGCGCCTCGTAGACCACCCAGCGGCGCGCCTGGCTCTCGCGGACCTGGGCATCAAAAGCATCGAGATCCCAACGCGCCTCGGCCTTGGCCTGCAATTGTGCAAGAGTTCCGGCGTGCTTCGGATCATCCGCCAGATTGGTCAACTCCTGCGGGTCGGCCTCCAGATCGAAAAGCTGATCGGGGTCGAGCACACAGCGATTGTATTTCCAGCGCCCGTAGCGCAGCGAGACAACCGGCGCATAGGACGCCTCGGCGGCGTATTCCATCGCTACCGGCGCATCGCGGCGCGCGCCCTGCCCCAGCGGCACAAGGCTTTGTCCTTCGGTCCAGGGCATCACCTCGGACATGTCGGCCCCCGCCAGATCACACAGCGTGGGGCAGACGTCGATATTGCTCACGGGGTCGGTCACAAGGCCCGGCGTCATGTCCGGCGCGCAGACCATCAGCGGCACGCGCGCCGAGCCCTCGTAGAACGACATCTTGAACCACAGCCCGCGCTCGCCCAGCATGTCGCCATGATCCGACACAAACAGGATCACCGCCTCCTGCCGGGTGGCCTCCAATGCCGCCATCACCTCGCCGATCTTGTCATCGAGATAGGAGACATTGGCGAAATAGGCGCGGCGGGACCGGCGGATATCCTCTTCGCTGATCTCGAACGAGCGCCAGTCATTGGCGTCAAAGATGCGCTTGGAATGCGCGTCGTGATCCTCGTATTCCATCGCCGGGACCTCGGGCAAAAGGTGCTCGCACCCCTCATAGAGATCCCAGTATTTGCGCCGCGCCACGTACGGATCATGCGGATGGGTAAAGCTGACCGTCAGGCACCAGGGCCGCGCGTCATGCCCGCGCGCGAGATCATAGACCTTACGCGTTGCGTGATAGGCGACCTCGTCATCGTATTCCATCTGGTTGGAAATCTCGGCCACGCCGCTGCCGGTCACCGAACCAAGGTTGTGATACCACCAGTCGATCCGCTCGCCCGGTTTACGATAATCCGGCGTCCAGCCGAAATCGGCGGGATAGATATCGGTGGTCAGCCGCTCCTCGAAGCCGTGCAGCTGATCGGGGCCGACGAAATGCATCTTTCCGCTCAGGCAGGTCTGATAGCCCGCGCGGCGCAGGTGGTGGGCATAGGTGGGAATATCCGCCGAAAACTCGGCGGCATTGTCATAGACGCGGCTGCGCGACGGCAGCAGTCCGGACATGAAACTCGCCCGCCCCGGCGCGCAAAGCGGACTGGCCGTATAGGCATTGGCAAAGCGGGCGGAGCGCGCCGCCAGACGTTTGAGGTTGGGCGCGTGCAGCCATTCCGCCGGGCCGTCGGGAAACAGCGTGCCATTGAGCTGATCGACCATGAAAATCAGGATGTTTGGCGCGGTCATGTCGGCTCCTTGGATTGCTGGAGAGAGGTGTCGAGATAGCGCAGCAGCACGTCGATGGCGGGCCCCGGAGCGGTTTCACCCTCACCGAGCGCCTGCCGGATATAGAGCCCGTCGATCATCGCCGCGAGGCCCCGGGTCAGGGTCTGCGCCTCGGCCTGCGTGATCTGGCGAAAGGCGTGATAGAGGTTCGAGCGCAACCGCCGCTGATAGAGATGCAGCAGCCGCCGGGCCTCGTCAGAGCGCTGCGCCTGCACGTAGAAATTGAGCCACGCCGAAACCATCTCGGGGCGGAATTGCGCCGGGGTGAAACTGGCGCGGATGATCGCCTCGACCCGCTCTCGCGGGGTCTTGGCCATGATCAGCGCGCCGCGCACCTCGGCCCCGTAGAGCGTCAGGATATGGCGCATCGCAGCCACGAAAATCTGCTCCTTGGAGCCGAAATAGTGATGCGCCAGGGCCGAGGACATGCCCGCCCGCTTGGCGATCTGCGCCACGGTCACATCAAGCGAGCCGCGCGCGCCGATCTCGTGGATCGTCGCCTCGACCAGCGCGCTGCGCCTGATGGGCTCCATTCCGACCTTGGGCATTCGCCCCTCCGCTTGCGTGCTTGCCTGACCGGCGTAATCGTGTTTAATTGACTCGTCAATCAAGAAAACAAAGGGACGCGCCGACTGACAGGGACAGATAACGACGTTGTATTTCACTGCGCCGTCATATTAGCCTATTCTTATCGCAACTGACCGCCCCGGTGCGCAGGCCACCCGGCCGACCGCCCCGGAGAGCAAGGTCAGGATGAAAAACTCGAAGGGAGACCACCAAGATGACCATCCTCAATTCCGGCCGCATGAATCGTCGCGGCTTCATGGCCACGACCGCCGGTGCGGCACTTGCTGCGGGCCTGCCGCTGAGCGCGCGCGCCCAGCCCAAGCGCGGTGGCCACCTGCGCGCCGCCATCGGCCACGGCCAGACCACCGACACGCTGAACCCGGCGACCTACGAAAACAGCTTTACCACCTCGATGTCCTTCGCCATTCATGGCCGTCTGACAGAGGTCGCCGCCGACGGCTCGCTCAAGCCCGAACTGGCCGAAAGCTGGGAAGCCTCGGACGACGCGTCTGTCTGGCGCTTCAAGCTGCGTCCCGGTGTGACCTTCCATTCTGGCAAGGAAGTGAGCGTTGAGGACGTGATCAATTCGATCAATTTCCACCGCGGCGAAGACTCCACCTCGGCCGCCGGTCCCATCGTGGCGCCGATCCAGGATGTGCAGGCCGAGGGCAGCGACACCGTCGTCTTTACCCTCGACGGCGGCAATGCCGAC
>Ga0209943_1002354_pt1 | contig 10434 bp, 10 predicted proteins | sample SalPonR1_B_D2_MG_FD_185698 | JGI IMG/M metagenome (GOLD analysis project Ga0209943, IMG submission 185698) | Salt pond soil microbial communities from South San Francisco under conditions of wetland restoration - Salt Pond MetaG R1_B_D2_MG... ... | reverse complement strand
CGTGGCGGCACCCGGTCAGGATATCTACACCGGCGAGCCGTTCTTCGGCGTGACCGAGAGAGGCGAGGCCGCCGGGAGCGTGGAGCGCGACATCGGCCCGATGGCCCGGCTTGGCGCGCTTCCCGAGACCGGGAGCGACGCGGAAGAGACCGGCGCAACCGATACCCCGGCGGCCTTTTCCTTTTCCAGCGTGCGCGCGGAACGCGGGCTGCCCGCGGGGGCCACGCCGCGGCTCACGGGAGCGGCGCGCATCACGCCGTCCCCGCTGCCCGATGCGGAGGCGCGCGCCCTGAGCGGAGCGGCGCAGGCAAGCCTGGCACCGCGCGACACGGCCCCCCCGCTCGGCCCCGCGACCGGCAAGGCCCCGACACCCGAACCCCCGGCAAAGGACCCGGCAGGACCCGGCAGCGCCCATGCCGAAGAGGCAGATGCGACGGACGCGGCAGTCGCTGTATCGGAGCCGGGCACGGCCCCCCTGACCCCGACCGACGAGGCCGAACGCCTGACCATCTTCGGCGCGCGCAGCAAGCCGGGCCCGCGGCGCGGAAAGCCACGGCTGCTGGGCCTTGTCCTGACGGCCGCTCTGCTGATCCTTCTCATCGGCGTGGCGGCCTGGGCGGCGATCTTTCCCGACTCGGGGGTGGGCCGCCTGCTGCGGGGGGGCGAGCCCCAGATCGCGGTTACGCCGGACATTCCCGAACTCGAGGGTACCGGGCTGCAGCCCATGGCAGACCCCGCAGAGGCCGCGCCGTCCGCACCGGCAGAGGCCGGGACCGACGCGCCCGATCCGGAGCCGGCGGCAGACCAGCCCGAGATCGCCGCCCTGCCCGTCCCGCAAGAGCCTGCCGCCGCGCCCCAAGAGAGCGCTGCCGCGGACCAGCCCGACGGCGCGGACGGGGCCGGGGAACGGACCGCGCCGCGCACTCCCGAGGAGGCCCGCAGGCGCTATGCCGCCACTGGGATATGGCCGTCCGCCCCCGAGGCCCCGGACGAGCCGCGCAGCGACAGCCTCGACACCTTCTACCAGACCTCCATCGACGCGCAGGTGAACCTGGGCGATGCCGTGGCGCTGCCGCGCGCGCGTGCGCTCGCACCCGATCTGGTGCCACCGCGGCCCGCGCTGCCGCCGCCGCCGGGCCGGACGTTCGAATTCGACGCGCGCGGGTTCGTGCGCGCGACGCCGGACGGGGCGCTGACCCCGGAGGGCGTCCGCGTCCATTCCGGGCCGCCCCCGATCCGCCCGCCGGAGACGCCGCCGCGCGCCGTGCCGCTACCCGGCCTGACCCCGACGGACGAGGCGGTCGAGGCGCGCGAGACCCTGTCGGAGATCCGCCCGCGCCGGCGGCCCGAGACGCTGATAGAAGAGCACGAGCGCGGCGCGTTCGGCGGGCGCACGCGCACCGAACTGGCGACCCTGCGCCCCCGCGATCGCCCGGCAGGGATAACCGCGCGCGCAGAGGCGGCGATCGCGGACCGCGCAGAGGCAGAGGCGGTGGCCGCAGCGGTTGCCGAGGCGACGGACGAAGCCGTCGGCGAATCCCTCAAACCCCGCCTTCGGCCCAAGGAGATCGCGCGCACCGCGGCCCCGCAACGCGCGGCGGCGTCGGCCCCGGCGATCCCGACCTCGGCCTCGATCGCGCGCCGCGCCACCGAGCGTAACGCGATCAACCTCCGGCAGGTCAACCTGATCGGCGTCTACGGCACGCCATCGGACCGGCGCGCGCTTGTGCGCCTGTCGAACGGTCGCTACCGCAAGGTTCAGGTCGGTGACCGGATCGACGGCGGGCGCGTTTCCGCCATCGGCGATACGGAGTTGCGCTACACCAAGAGCGGGCGCAACGTGGTGCTGAGGATGCCCCGGGGCTGAGGGGCGGGAGCCGCAGACACGAGAGGCCGGGCGATGGACGGGGTGCTGTTTCAGGCGACGATATTTCTGGCCGCGATGGTCATCGCCGTGCCGCTGTCGGCGCGGCTCGGCTTCGGCTCGGTGCTGGGCTACCTCGCCGCCGGGATCGTGATCGGGCCGGCGTTCGGGCTGGTCGGCGGGCACGAGACTGCCGAGTTGCAGCACATGGCCGAATTCGGCGTCGTGATGATGCTGTTTCTCATCGGGCTCGAGCTCGAGCCGCGCGCCCTGTGGGACATGCGCCACCGGCTGCTGGGGCTGGGCGGCCTGCAGATCGGGCTGACCACCGCAGCGATCATGGTCGTCGGTCTCTGGCTGGGGCAGGCGTGGACGGTGGCGCTGGCCGTCGGCATGACGCTGGCGCTGTCCTCCACCGCGATCGTGCTTCAGACCCTCAACGAAAAGGGCCTGATGCAGACGGGGGGCGGGCGCTCGGCCTTTTCGGTGCTGCTGACGCAGGACATCGCGGTGATCCCGATGCTGGCCCTGCTGCCGCTCCTGGAACTGCCGCGCACCATGGAAATGATCTTCGGCACCGCGCGCGAGCGCGCGGACAAGGCACGCAGCACCGCCGAGGCGGCCCCGCACGAGGCCGCCCACAACTTCATCGCCGGGCTGCCGGGCTGGGCCGCGACGCTGGTGACGGTGGCGGCGGTGGCGGCGATCGTCCTGGCCGGAATCTACCTGACACGACCGGTGTTTCGCTTCATCCACACGGCCCGGCTGCGCGAGATGTACACCGCGCTGGCGCTTCTGATCGTGGTCGGCATCTCGTTCCTGATGATGCTGGTGGGGCTCTCGCCCGCGCTGGGCGCGTTTCTCGCGGGGGTGGTGCTGGCCAACAGCGAGTTCCGCCACGAGCTCGAAAGCGACCTCGCGCCGTTCAAGGGGCTGCTCCTGGGCCTGTTCTTCATCACCGTCGGCGCGGGGATGAATTTCAGCGTGCTGGCGGGCGCGCCGTTGCTCGTGCTCGGCCTCGCGGGCGGGCTGATCCTGACAAAGGGGGGCATCCTCTACCTGCTGGGCCGGGCGTTCAGGCTGCGCGGGCGCGATTTGTGGCTGTTCACCCTGTCGCTGGCACAGGCGGGCGAGTTCGGCTTCGTGCTGGTCGCGTTCTCGAACCAGCAGAACGTGCTGCCACGCGGCATGGGGGAAATCCTTTTGCTGGTGATCGCCCTGACGATGCTCATCACGCCACTGCTGTTCCTGCTCTTCGACAAGCTGGCATGGCGCATGGGCGAGACCGCCGAGACGCCCGAGCCCGACAGGATCGACCGCACCGGGCAGGTCATCATCGCCGGAATCGGGCGGTTCGGGCAGGTGGTCAACAGGCTGGTGCGGTCGAGCGGCTTCGACACGGTGGTGCTCGACAATGACCTGACGGCGATCCAGCGGATGCGCCGCTTCGGCGTAAAGGGCTTCTTCGGCGATCCAACCCGGCCCGACCTGCTGCACGCTGCGGGGCTGGAGAAGGCGCGCGTCCTGGTCGCCGCGCTGGACGATCCCGATGCCTGCGTGCGTCTGGTCTCGTTCGCCCGGCGCGAGCGGCCCGACCTGCACATCGTCGCCCGCGCGCGCGACCGCACGCATGTTTTCCGCCTCTACAAGGCGGGGGCCGACGACATCGTGCGCGAGGTTTTCGACGGCTCGCTGCGCGCCGGGCGCTATGTGCTGGAGAATGTCGGGCTGACCGAGTTCGAGGCGGCGGAGGCGGAAAAGCTGTTCTACCAGCACGACCGGCAATCCGTGCGCGAGCTGGCCGCGCTGTGGAACCCGGACGTGCCGACGCTGGAGAATGCGGCTTATATCGCCCGCGCGCGCGAGCTGGAGGCAGATTTGCAGACCATGCTGCTCAGCCAGATCGAGGAAGGTGCCGCCGCGCCGCAGGAGCGCCGCGACGACTGAGCCGCGACGCGGTGCCCGTCACTCGGCGCTGTCGGCGGAGCTGGCGTTGAGCAGCCCGTAGCGCTCGGCCCCGAGGCTCTCGTAGAGATCGATCTGCGTTTCGAGAAAGTCGATATGGCCTTCCTCGTCCGCGATCAGCTCCTCGAACAGGTTCTTGGAGACGTAATCGCCCACGCTCTCGCAATGGTTGCGCGCCTCGATGTAGAGGGTTCGCGCGTCATGCTCGGCCGCGAGGTCCGAGTCGAGCGTCTCGCGCAGGGTCTGGCCGATGCGCAGGGGATCGAGTTTCTGCAGGTTGGGGTGGCCGCCGAGGAAGATGATCCGCTCGATCAGCTTGTCGGCGTGGTGCATCTCCTCGATGCTTTCCTCGCGGGATTTCGCCGCGATCTTTCCGTAGCCCCAATCCTCCTGCAGGCGATAGTGCAGCCAGTACTGGCTGACGGCGGTCAGCTCACTCCTGAGCGCCTTGTTGAGATAGTCGATTACCTTCTGATCGCCTTTCATGGAGGTCTCCCTGTGTGGGTGCGCGCCGCAATGCGCGCAGGTGCATGGGGACGGCAAGCGTATCCTGCCTGCTCATGGTGTCAATGAAGAGCGGCAGGCAACCGCCGCAATCGGCGCGCTTGCCCAGCGCGCGATAGACCTTGCCGGGGGTGATCACCGTGTCGGAGTCGGAGGCGCGCATCCAGTCCACGGCGCGGCGGATGTCGGCGTCGCTGATGGCCATGCAGTGGCAGACGATCATGGGGCGGCGCTCCTTTGCTAATGTAGTGTGGTGCCCACGCGGCAGGCGGCTGTCAAGGCAGCCCTGTCGCGCAGCGTCGCGCGGTGGAGGTGCAGGCCGAAGCGCTGTGCCGCGTCGGTCAGGGCGATGATGGCGCGGGCGTCGACCATGAGGCTTGCGAGCAACAGCGCGTCCTCGCGTTCGCCCAGCGCCGCCGCCTGCACGAAGCGTGCGAAGGCCGCCTCGTCCGCGCCGACGCAGGGGCAGTCGGGTGCGTGGCAGGCCAGCGGTCGCCGCCGCGCGGTGCCCAGGACGCCCGCCAGATCGCACATCGCCGCCATGGCCGCGGCGGCCTGTCCCTCGCTCATCCGCGCACGCAGCGCCACGAGCGCGGCCCCCGCACCGCCGCGATTCCACCCGCGCAGCGCCGCTATGACCAGCGCGGCCAGCGGCTGCATCCCCCGCATGTCGGCCACGGGCAATTCGCCCGAGAGATCGCGGGCGTGTTTCATTTCGTCAGGATCAGCTTGCCCGCGCGGGTAATGCGCAAGGTATAGGTCTGCCCGTCGAGAACGATATAGGCGATACTGCCGCCCCCGGTGAGGTCGCGGGCGTCGTGGCAGGCGGCCTCAGCCAAGAGGCTTGGGGCGGGTCCGGTCTGGGCACGGATCATGTCATGGTCTCCATTCGCTCGGGCAGCGGGCCGCGGCGCGATCCCGCTCTTGGGATAATAGATGCCGGGCTGACCGTGATGGAATGGCTTGGCCCCTGCAATCTGAGTGAAAGAGTCGGACATGTCAATTCCTATTCTTTTTATCAGACTTGCCGCGCTTGATCTTCGCGTCCGCGGGGATAAGTTATGGTGTGGTCAATCAGGCATGCCGGGCATGATAAAATTCACTCTCAAATGTGCGCAGGGGCACCGCTTCGACAGCTGGTTCCAATCCGCCTCGGCCTTTGACCGCCTGTCGGAGACGGGAATGGTGGCCTGCGCCGTGTGCGGATCGGCGCAGGTCGAAAAGGCGCTCATGGCCCCGCAGGTTCAGGGCGCACGGGACGACCGGTCGCTTTCCGCGGGGCCCGACACCGCCGAGCAGGCCATCGCCGCGCTGCGCCGCAAGGTCGAGGCCAGTGCCGCCTATGTCGGCACGCGGTTCGCACAGGAGGCGCGCGACATGCATGACGGCGTGCTGCCCGAACGCGCGATCTACGGCGAGGCCCGCCCCGAAGAGGCCAGGCGCCTGTTCGAGGACGGCATCCCCGTCGCCCCCCTGCCCTTCTCCCCGCGGCGCAAGACGAACTGAGGCCCGCCATGCATATTGTCATCACCGGCGCGTCGCGCGGCATTGGCGCGGAACTTGCCAGCCGCTACCGGGCCGGGAGGCATACGGTCACCGGCACGGGGCGGCGCGGAGGCGACGGACTCGTCGCGCTCGACGTGACCCGTCCCGAGAGCGTCGCGGAGCTTGGCGCGCATCTCGGCGGGCGCGCGGTCGACCTGCTGGTGTGCAACGCGGGCATCTACCCCGACAAGGGCCAGGCGCTGGACACCGGCTATCCCGCCCCGATGTGGGCCGAAACCTTGGCCACCAACGTGACCGGCGTGTTCCTGACCGTGCAGGCGCTGCTGCCCGGTCTGCGCGCCGCCGACGGCGCGCGCATCGCCATCATCTCGAGCCAGATGGCCAGCCACACCCGCGCACCGGGCGGCAGTTACATCTACCGCGCGTCCAAGGCGGCGGCGCTCAATCTCGGGCGCAACCTCGCCGCCGACCTCGCCCCCGAAGGTATCGCCGTGGGCATCTACCATCCCGGCTGGGTGCGCACCGACATGGGCGGCGACGCGGCCGATATCGGCGTGGAAGAAGCCGCCGAGGGTCTGATCGCGCGCTTCGATGCGCTCGACATGGACGACACCGGCTGCTTTCGGACATGGGACGGCCGCACACACCCGTACTGAGATGCGGGTTGCCCGGATGAGGGCCGCGCATTAGTATCCGCCGGAATACCGCAAACAGGACGTCGCGCGCCCAATGTCAGCCACTGTCAAACACCTGCTGGGCAAGGCCGGGTCATTGTGCCGCACCTGTGCGGCCTGTGTCATCGCGGGTGTATGGCCACGCCGCAGCCTCGCGGATGTCGAGGCCCGGCTCGCCGCATGTTCCTCCGGCCAACAGGCCGCGATCACCGGTGGCGTTCTCTTCCTGCTGGTTTTGCTCGGTTTTTTCGCAGCACAGTTCGGCTGGATCGGGGTTCTGCTCTACTGGATGTCAATCATTCTCATTATTCGCTAGTGGCGCAATGCTAAAAGTATGCAAGTGTATGCGAAATAACGACAATTCCAGATAAAACTCATCCGATTGCTGCTGCGCAGCGTAACTCCTGCAGTCAAGCAACACGGAGGACGACATGGAACTCATTGGAATTCTTGCCCTCGGAACCCTCGCGTCGGTCGGCGCATTCGCCTATCTCAGCGTTCGCGCCGTCGAGAAACTGCGCGACAGCGACGCGCCCCGCTCCTCGCTCTCGCGGGACGGCATCGAACAGCGCCTGCGCGCGGCGCGAAACTGATCGCGTAATACTCACCATGAAAAGGGGCGCTGTCCGCACTGGCAGCGCCCCTTTTCACGTGCCTTCGGCATCTCGGTCCAAGTCGAATCTTGCCCTCTGTCCGGGGCTGGCGTACACCCCGCCAGTCATTCGGCCCAGGATCGCGCCCATGCCCGTTCTCGTCATGAAATTCGGCGGCACCTCCGTCGCCAATATCGACCGCATCCGCCGCGCCGCCAAGCGCGTGGGCGTCGAGGTGGCCAGGGGCCATGACGTGATCGTCATCGTCTCGGCCATGTCGGGCAGGACCAACGAGCTGGTCGGCTGGGTGGACGAGATCTCTCCGCTCTACGACGCCCGCGAATACGACGCCGTGGTCAGCTCGGGCGAGAACGTGACCGCCGGGCTGATGGCGCTGACCCTGCAGGAGATGGATATCCCCGCGCGAAGCTGGCAGGGCTGGCAGGTGCCGCTGAAAACCAACGCCGCGCATTCCGCCGCGCGCATAGACGATATCCCGCCCGGCAACATCGCCGCCAAGTTCGACGAGGGTATGCGCGTGGCCGTGGTCGCGGGCTTTCAGGGGGTCAGCCCCGAGGGCCGCATCACCACGCTGGGGCGCGGCGGCTCGGACACCACCGCCGTAGCCTTCGCCGCCGCCTTCGGAGCGGAGCGCTGCGATATCTACACCGACGTGGACGGCGTCTACACCACCGACCCGCGCATCGCCTCCAAGGCGCGCAAGCTCGACCGGATCGCCTTCGAGGAAATGCTGGAACTGGCCTCGCTGGGGGCCAAGGTGCTCCAGACCCGCTCGGTCGAGCTGGCGATGCGCTACAACGTCAAGCTGCGGGTGCTGTCGAGTTTCGAGGAACAGGGCGACGAGGCGGGCACGCTGGTCTGCGCCGAGGAGGAAATCATGGAATCCAGAGTTGTCAGCGGCATCGCCTATTCCCGCGAGGAGGCAAAGATGACCCTCGTATCGGTCGCCGACCGCCCCGGCATCGCGGCCGCGATCTTCGGCCCGCTGGCCGAGGCCGGAGTGAACGTCGACATGATCGTGCAGAACATTTCCGACGAGGGCCGCACCGACATGACCTTCTCTTGCCCCACCGATCAGGTGCGGCGCGCGGAAACGGCGCTCAGCGCGGCCAAGGACGCCGGCGACATCAATTATCTCGACCTGATCGCGGATACCGACGTGGCCAAGGTCTCGGCCGTCGGAATCGGCATGAGGAGCCAGTCGGGTGTTGCGGCGCGGATGTTCCAGACGCTCCGTGACGAGGGAATCAACATCAAGGTCATTGCAACCTCGGAGATCAAGATTTCCGTTCTGATCGACCGGAAATATATGGAACTCGCGGTTCAGGCCCTGCATGATGCGTTTGATCTGGACAAGGCGGCCTGACGGCCCGCGCCGCGCCAAAACGCAGCAGGCCGGCCGCCTCTGAACCGGCCCCGGGGGGCGAGGCGCGATGAGCGTGACGTTGAAGACGGACAGCCGCCATATGCTCGGCCGCCTGCGGGCGATCATGGCCGAGGAGGGCGGCGGGCAGACGCGGCTCGACCGGATCACCCGGCTCATCGCCGAGGAGATGCGCGCCGAGGTCTGCTCGATCTACCTGTTCCGCGACGCCGACACGCTGGAGCTGTGCGCCACCGAGGGGCTCAAGGCTGAATCCGTGCACCAGACGCGGTTGCGCCTGGGCGAGGGGCTCGTCGGGCGGGTGGCCCGCTCGGGCAACGTGATCAACACCGACGACGCGCCCTCGGCCCCCGGCTTCCGCTACATGCCCGAGACCGGCGAGGAGGCGTATTCCTCCTTCGTCGGCGTGCCCGTCCAGCGGCTGGGAGAGAAGCTGGGCGTGCTGGTGACCCAGTCCAGGCAGGCGCGGGAATTCTCCGAGGACGAGATCTACGCGCTCGAGGTGGTCGCCATGGTGCTCGCCGAGATGGCCGAGCTCGGGGCCTTCGTCGGCGAAGGCGCGGCGATGACCGCGCTGCACAGCCGGCCGGTGATGTTCCGAGGGGCCTGCGGGCAGGAGGGCGCGGCGCAGGGCCATGTCTGGCTGCACGAGCCGCGCGTGGTGGTGACCAACCCGATCGCCGAGGACCCCGCCCGCGAGATGGAGCGCCTGCACGAGGCCATCGAAACGCTCCGTGTGGGCGTCGAGCGGATGCTCGATTCGGCGCAGGGCGGCGACCGCGAACAGCTCGAGGTACTCGAGGCCTACCGGATGTTCGCCAACTCCAAGGGCTGGATGCGCCGGATGGAGGGCAATATCGACAGCGGCCTCTCGGCCGAGGCGGCGGTGGAGAAAGAGCAATCCGCCGCGCGCGCGCGGATGTCCCAGGTCACCGACGCCTACCTGCGCGAGCGGCTGCACGACCTCGACGATCTCAGCAACCGCTTGCTGCGCATCCTCACCGGGCAGGGCCAAGAGACCGGTGCCGAGATTCCCGCCGACCCGATCCTCGTGGCACGCAATATCGGCCCGGCGGAATTGCTCGACTACGGGCGCAGCCTGCGCGGCATCGTGCTCGAGGAGGGCGCGGTGGGTTCTCACGCGGCAATCGTGGCGCGCGCGCTCGCCATCCCGCTGGTCATTCATGCCGGGCGGGTCACTACCGAGGCGCTCAACGGCGATTCGATTCTCGTGGACGGCGACCAGGGGATCGCGCACCTTCGCCCAGACGATTCGGTCACGGCGGCGTTCCGCGACAAGATGGCGATGCAGGCCAAGGCGCAGGAGCGCTATGCCTCGATCCGCGACAAACCGGCCGACACGCTGTGCGGCACCCATATCACGCTCAAGATGAACGCGGGGCTGATGGCGGACCTGCCCAGTCTCGAAAGCTGCGGTGCCGAGGGGGTGGGCCTGTTCCGCACGGAGTTGCAGTTCCTCATCCGCAGCCACATGCCCAAGCGCGCCGAACTGAGCGCGCTCTACGGTCGGGTGATGGATGCCGCCAAGGGCCGGCGTGTGGTGTTCCGCACGCTCGATATCGGCTCGGACAAGGTGCTGCCCTACATGAAGGCCACCGACGAGCCCAACCCGGCGATGGGCTGGCGCGCGGTGCGCGTGGCGCTGGAAAAGCCGGGGGTCATGCGCATGCAGCTTCAGGCGCTGATCCGCGGCGCGCAGGGGCGGCCGCTGTCGGTGATGTTCCCCTTCGTGGCGCAGCACGCCGAGTTCCGCGCCGCCCGCGCCGAGATGGAAAAGGCGCTCGAGCGCGAGCGCATCCTCGGCCATCCGCTGCCGAGCGAGATAGAGGTCGGGGCCATGCTCGAAACCCCGTCGCTCGCCTTCGCGCCGGACGCGTTCTACGAGGAGGTGGATTTCCTCTC
>Ga0209943_1002353_pt1 | contig 10438 bp, 4 predicted proteins | sample SalPonR1_B_D2_MG_FD_185698 | JGI IMG/M metagenome (GOLD analysis project Ga0209943, IMG submission 185698) | Salt pond soil microbial communities from South San Francisco under conditions of wetland restoration - Salt Pond MetaG R1_B_D2_MG... ... | reverse complement strand
CTGCAACATGCCATCATCCCCGATCACGCGGATACGGTGATCATGCGGGGCCGCGATCGAACAGGTCAACCGCGCCACCGGGCCCTGCGCGAAAAACAGCACCGCCACCGAGACATCCGGCGTGCCTGATGCATCGGGCTTGTCGGGCAGCACCTCGGCGGAGGCCGCGACCACCCGCGCCACCGGGCCGAACATCGCGATGAGCCAGCTCAGGTAATAGCCCGCATGCTCCAGCGTGCAACCGACGGCGAATTCATCTGCATGCGGCCAGGGCGCACCGCTCTCGCTGCGCCATTTGGCAAAGGGGGCCTGCGGAATGAACCCGTCGTCAAGCTCTGCATAGACAAGGCGCGGCACACCCGCCACACCCCGCCGCACCGCCGCAAGCAGCACCTGCGCCGCCTCGCCCAGCACCGAACAGGGGGCCGAGACAAGCATCAGCCCGCGCGCCGCCGCCAGATCGTGCAATGCCTGCGCCTGCGCCATGTCCATCGCCAGCGGCTTCTCGCAATAGACGTGATGGCCGGCCTCGAGACAGGCGAAGTTGATCTCGTAATGCGCATCGGGGTTGGTGAGGTTCAGCACTATATCGCCAGGAGCAAGCCGGGCCAGCAACGCTGGCAGACTGTCCTCGGTCTGCACCCCCCAATGCGCCGCGAACGCAGCCTGCCGGGCGGGGTCGCGATCATGCACCGCGACGACCGAAACCTCGGGATGCAGGGCAAAGGAGCGCAGGTAGAGATCGGCCACGAATCCGCAGCCGACAAGCGCCACGCGCCCACCTTTGGCCTGATGGGCCGCCCGATCTGCCCCGGTCCCCTGTGTCATACGCCCCCGCTAACCATAGGATCGTGGCAAGATTCAGACCTTTGCCACCCAATGACAAGCCTTTAGACAACGGTGATGCAGCAAGGGCACAGGGGCGCGTGTGAAAATCCTGAAATTCCCGCGATTTCGCCGCAGTCTGACCCAGGCCCTGCTATAGCAGACAGTGCAGACAGCTATCGGGACACCGCATTTTGGACTTTCGCATTCACGACCGCACCCTGCGCGTCGCGCCGCCCACCCGCGCGGCGCTATTGGCCACCCTGTCCGACCGGTTGCGCGCCGGCCGCGGTTTCGCGCTCGCGACGCTCAATCTGGATCATCTCGCAAAACTGCCGTGCGATCCGGCGTTTCTCGATGCCTATGCCCGGCATGATCTCGTGGTCGCCGATGGCAATCCTGTGGTCTGGCTGTCGCGGCTGGCCTGGCGCCCGGTGGACCTCATCCCAGGCTCCGACCTGATCGAACCGCTCGCCCGCATCGCCGCCGAAACCGGCACCCCGCTCGCCCTCGTCGGCACCACGGAGGACGCCCTCGCGGGGGCCGAAGAGAGCTTGCGCACCCGTGTTCCGGGACTTTGCATCACGGCGCGCATCGCGCCACCAATGGGGTTCACGCCCTTGGGCGATCAGGGGGCCGAGGTCATCAAGGCGCTCGAAGCCTCCGGCGCGGGGCTTTGTTTTCTGGCCCTTGGCGCGCCGAAACAGGAAGTGTTCGCCGCCCGCGCCCATGCGGCGCTTCCGCATATGGGCTTTGCCAGCATCGGGGCCGGGCTGGATTTCATCGCCGGACGACAGCGGCGCGCGCCGCTCTGGGTGCGGCGCATCGCGATGGAATGGCTCTGGCGCATGCTGAGCGATCCGCGCAGGCTACTCTTGCGCTACACGCGCTGCGCGCTGGTCCTGCCTGGTCTGGCATGGCGTGCCTGGCGCATGCGCTCCTAGCGTTCGCCCCACCCGGGCCAGGCGTCGGATTTGCACCTGGTGCCCCCTTGATCGCCTCGATCAGGGCTTGACGGTCTGCAAACCCGACGTAGCAACCGATTGCCTGAATAGCCTAAAGGTTTGGACGGGCCTGGAGCGGACCTTGCTGTAAGCCGCGCCATTGCATGTCCGCGGGCTGGCGATCCGACGGTGTTTCGTAGCACTTTATTTCTGCCGTGCCGTAAAAGGTTCAATCGACGCACTGACTTCACCAAATCGCCTGTCCGGGGGGCGGACATGCGATGGCGCGGCGGCCTTCGGCCTTGATTCCGCGCCGGGTCTGCCAATCGAATGTCCCCTTCAGGCCATCATACTCAGTGGCGCAATGCGCAGTGATCGACAACCTGGACACGGAACCAGGTGTCGACCATTTCACCCAAAGATGCTGGCCCCGTGCGCACACGCACGTTCACGTCCCCGCGTCACACGCAGGAAAGTCTCGACGCAGGCGCGCGGGCTGGTCTAGGCTTCACCCGACACTCACGGCGCGTTTCTGGGGAGACACGATTAGATGCTGGCCTTGATCATCAGGCGCCTTGCCCTTGGGCTGGTCACGGTCTGGCTTGTTTCGGTAATCATCTTTCTGGGGGTCGAGGCCCTGCCCGGCGATGCCTGCACGGCCATACTGGAACGGGACGCGCATGGCGAGGCGCTCGCCAAATGTCGCGAGGTGATGGGGCTGAATACCCCCGCGCTCAGCCGTTATCTGGACTGGTCCGGCGGCATTCTCACCGGTGATTTCGGCCTGTCTGCCAATGGGCAGGAACGCATCTCGGAACTGGTCGGCTACCGGCTGCGCAATTCATTGCTTCTGGCGGCGGGCGCGCTCGGCGTTGGTATTCCGCTGGCCATCTTTCTCGGGGTGGTGGCCGGCCTTTGGCGGGACCGCTGGCCGGACATCCTGTTCTCGACCGGTGCGATCTTTGCCATGACGATCCCCGAATTCGTCGCCGCCACGATCCTGATCCTGATCTTCGCAATCTGGCTCGGATGGGTGCCTGCCATCGTGCTCACCCCCGCCGACGCGCCACCGTTGGAGTTCTTCCCCGAGTTCATCCTCGCCTCGACCGTGCTGACCATGCTGATGATCGCCCATATCATGCGCATGGTGCGTGCCTCGATGATAGAGGTGATGGCGGGCGATTACGTGCAGATGGCCACACTCAAGGGCGTGCCGCATTGGCGCGTCGTGTTTCGACATGCGCTGCCCAATGCACTTCTGCCCGCGATCAACGTGATCGCGCTGACCGTCGCATGGCTCTTGGGCGGGGTCGTGGTGGTGGAGGTGGTGTTCAACTATCCCGGCCTCGGGCGGCTGCTGGTCGATGCCATTTCAGATCGCGATCTGCCGGTGGTGCAGGCGATCACGATGATCGTGGCGATCACCTATGTGGGGGTGAATTTGCTTGCGGACATCCTCAGCCTCGCGCTCAACCCGCGCCTGCGCAGCCATCATATGAGAGGCACATGAGTACCGCCACCCCTGCCCCGCGCGGCCTGCGCAGCCTCGAGATACTGCGCGCCATGATGGCCCGGCCCTCGGGCGCGATCGGTCTGACGCTGGTGGCATTTCACCTCGTGCTGGCGGTCCTGAGCCCGTGGATCGCGCCATTCGACTACAAGGCGATGGATGCCACCCTTACGCTGGCGGGCCCGTCGCCCGCACATTGGCTGGGCACCGATCACCTGGGGCGCGACGTGCTGACCCGGGTGATGCTGGGCGGGCGCGAGGCGCTGCTGGTCACCGGCACGGCGACACCAGTCGCGCTCATCTGGGGCGGGCTGCTGGGGGTCTATCTCGGCCTCAAGGGCGGCTGGCGCGACGAGGTGGCGATGCGTCTGGTGGATGCGTTCCTGGCCCTGCCGGGTATCCTGCCGCTCTTGGTGCTGATCACCGTCTTCGGCAGCGGCGGCGAGGTGCTGATGCCGACGCTGGCGTTCTTCTTCGGCATCCCGGTGATCCGCGTGGCGCGGGCGGCCGCGCATGAGGTGGTGGCACGCGATTTCGTCTCCGCGGCGCGGGCACGCGGGCACCGCCCACTCGACATCGTACGGCGCGAATTGTTGCCCAATGTCACCGACACATTGCTGGTCGAGGGCGCGATGCGCTGGTCGTGGATGCTGCTCGGGTTCTCGGCGCTGTCCTTCCTCGGCTTTGGCGTCTCACCGCCGAAACCCGACTGGGGGCTGATGATCTCGGATGCACGGGTCTACATGTCGCTGGCACCTTTGGGCGTGATCGCGCCGGTCGTGGCGCTCTCGACGCTGATCATCGGGATAAATCTCAGCGCCGATGCTCTGGCCAAGACGCTCGGGCTCGACCGTAGCCGCAAGGCGGTGATCTGACATGGCCGATACGACCCCCCTTATCGATATCCGCAAGCTCTGCGTGGGGTTTCGCGGGCGTTCGGGCACCATGCTGCCGGTGCTGCACGAGGTCGATCTGACGGTCTGCCGGGGCGAGAGCATCGGCATCGTCGGCGAGAGCGGATCAGGCAAGAGCACGCTGGCTCTCGCGGCCATGGGCTATCTCAAGCATGGCCTGCAAAAGATTTCGGGGGATGTGATCTATGACGGCGCGGAGATGTTCGACCACAGCCCGGCGGAGCTCGCCCGGCTCCGGGGCGGTCAACTGGGGCTGATCCCGCAGAATTCCGGTCAGGCCCTTACTCCCACGATGCGGATCGGCACGCAGATCCGCGAGGCTCTGCACCTGCATTGCGCCCTGCCCGAGGGCGAGCATGCGACCCGCGCGCGCGACCTGCTTGCGCAGGTGCGCCTGCCCGACCCCGAGGCGATCCTGCGCCGCTATCCACATGAGTTGTCGGGCGGACAGCAGCAGCGGATCGCGATTGCCATGGCGCTCGCGGGCGAACCCGATGCCCTGCTTCTCGATGAGCCGACCACGGGCCTCGATGTCACCACGCAGGCGCATATCCTGGAACTGCTGCGCGATCTGGCACGGACACGCAACATGGCGATGGTCTATGTCAGCCACGATCTGGGCGTGATCGCGCGGGTCTGCGACCGGGTGCAGGTGCTCTATGCCGGCGAGACGGTGCTGGAGGGGCCGACCCGCGCGGTGTTGCGCGACCCGGCGCACCCCTATGCGCGCGGGCTTCTGGCGTCGATCCCCCGGCTGGGCGAACAGACCCTGCCGCGTGCCCTCGACGGTCGCCCGCCCGGACCGGGCGAGCCGCGCAAGGGCTGTGCCTTCGCCCCGCGCTGCGCGCTGGCCACCCAGGACTGTCGCGCCGCCACCCCGCCGATGATCGCGGGGGGTGCCGATCAGATAAGCCGCTGTCTTTACCCCGGTCGAGCTGATGAAATCACCGGGGATCAGGCGGGCACGCAACCGCATGGCTGCGCCAAGGACAGCCCCTGCGCGCTCGATCTGGCGGGGCTGTCGATCCGCTATGACCGGCCCGGACTGTTTGAGCGGCTGCGCGGCGCGCCACGCCCGCCCGCCACGGTGGACGGCATCGACCTGCATCTGCAACAAGGCGAGACAATCGGCTTGGTCGGCGAATCGGGAAGCGGCAAATCGACCATTCTCAAGGCGATTGCCGGCCTGTTGCCGCCCGCCGCAGGCCAGATCACGCTTGGCGACGACACCGTCCTCCCGCCGACCGTCGAGGGCCGCCGCCCCGATCAGCTGCGCCGCATCCAGATGATTTTCCAGAACCCCGATGACAGCCTCAATCCGCGTCAGTCCGTGGCCGATATCCTTGCGCAACCGCTGCGGCTCTATTTCGGGCTAAAGGATAGCGACCAGCGCGTGCGCGCCGTGGAATTGCTCGACACCGTGCGCCTCGGCGCGCCTTACCTCGACCGCCGCCCCGGTCAGCTCTCGGGCGGCGAGAAACAGCGCGTCGCGGTGGCACGCGCCTTTGCCGCCGGGCCTGAGATCGTGCTCTGCGACGAGATTACCTCGGCGCTCGATGTTTCGGTGCAGGCCGCCGTTCTCGACCTGCTCAACGATCTCAAGGCGGCGCACAAAACCGCCTTTGTCTTTGTCAGCCATGACCTGACGGTGGTGCGGGCGCTATCGGACCGGGTGGCGGTGCTCTATCAGGGACGGATCTGCGAATTCGGCCCGGCGGCGGCGGTCTATGGCGCGCCGTCGCATCCCTATACGGCAGTGCTGCTCAATGCGGTGCTTACACCCGATCCCGACCACGCGCCGCGCCTGATGGCCGAGGATGTGGCGGAACTGTCCCCGCCCGCGCAAGGCTGCCCGTTCCAGCGGCGCTGCCCTGTGAAATGCGGGGACATCTGCGACACCGATACGCCGCCGGCGCGAGAGGCCGGTGACGGCCATGTCATCCGCTGCCACATCCCGCTGGATGAGCTATGTGCGAGACAGACAGGCGAAGCCCCGAAATCTTGAAAAGATGTCGGTCCGCTTTCATTGAATGAAAGCGGCACCCCACCAGTGCAGTCGGGTTGAACGGTGTTGTATCTTCGTGCTTCGACATCCGGGCATGCGCGATTTCAGAACCGAGCATTCCGCTTGAACCTCCTGACACGAAAAAGCCCGGCCAGATGGCCGGGCTTTTTCTTGTTACCGTAAGGCTGTGATCACTCGTCGCGGCTCTCGGGTGTTTCGACGAAATTGTCGAACTCGTCGCCACCCACCACGTCTTCATCCATCACCGGCGCGGCCAGCGCCGCCGCTGCGGCGGCCTCTTCCTGACGCGCCTCGATGACGACATTGTCACGCGATTGCGCGATGCGGCGCATCTCCTGCGTCGCACGACCCGTGCCCGCCGGGATCAGGCGACCCACGATGACGTTCTCCTTGAGGCCCACCAGCTTGTCGCGCTTGCCCTGCACCGAGGCTTCGGTCAGCACGCGAGTGGTCTCTTGGAACGACGCCGCCGAGATGAACGAGCGGGTCTGCAACGACGCCTTGGTGATGCCCAGCAGGATCGGCTCGCCCTTGGCGGGACGCCCGCCCTTGGCAACGGCCTTTTCACAGGCTTCGTCAAACTCGATCTTGTCGACATGCTCGCCCTTCAGCAGGGTCGTGTCACCGCTATCCTGAATCTCCCATTTCTGGAGCATCTGGCGCACAATGACCTCGATGTGCTTGTCGTTGATCTTCACGCCTTGCAGACGGTAGACCTCCTGCACCTCGTCGATCATGTAGTTGGCCAGCGCCTCGACACCCATGATACCGAGGATGTCATGCGGCGCGGGGTTGCCGTCCATGATGTAGTCACCCTTCTGGACATAATCACCTTCCTGAACGGGAATGTGCTTGCCCTTGGGCACCATGTATTCGACGGGCTCCAGGCTGTCATCAGCGGGCTCGATGCTGATGCGGCGCTTGTTCTTGTAGTCGCGCCCATACCGCACATAGCCGTCGATTTCCGCGATGATGGCGTGATCCTTGGGGCGGCGCGCCTCAAAGAGTTCGGCCACACGCGGCAGACCGCCGGTGATGTCCTTGGTCTTGCCACCCTCGCGCGGAATGCGCGCGACCACGTCACCCGCCTGAACCTGTTGGCCTTCTTCAACCGACAGGATCGCATCGACGGACATCGGATAGGTCACCGGGTTGCCCGCGTCGTTGCGCATCGGCTCGCCATCCTCGCCCACGATGAAGATTTCGGGCTTGAGCTCGTTGCCGCGCGGTGCGGCACGCCAATCGGTCACGATCTTCTGGGTCATGCCGGTGGCTTCGTCGGTCACGTCACGGATCGAAACCCCCGAGGTGAGATCGACGAACTTCGCGGTGCCCGATTTCTCGGCGAGGATCGGCAACGTGTAGGGATCCCATTCGAAGAGCTTCTGACCGCGCACGACCTTCTCGCCCTCTTTGACGAAAAGCTTGGTGCCGTAGCCCACCTTGTGGCTGGCCAGTTCGACCCCTTTGTCACCAACGATCCGGATCTTCATGTTCCGGCCCATCACCAGTGTTTCGCCGCTGGAGTTCTCCAGCGTCTGGGGCTGTTCGTATTCGATCACCCCCTCCTGGCTCGCCTCGAGGAAGGACTGCTGACCACCCTGGGCCACGCCGCCGATGTGGAAAGTCCGCATCGTCAGCTGCGTGCCCGGCTCGCCAATCGACTGCGCGGCGATGATGCCGACAGCCTCGCCGATATTGACCATCGTGCCACGCGCGAGGTCACGGCCATAACACATGGCGCAAACCCCATCCTCGGCCTCGCAGGTCAGCGGCGAACGCAGGCGCACGGTCTGCACCGCGGCCTCTTCCAGCGAGTCGGCCATGCGCTCGTCGATCAGTTCGCCCTTGGCGGCGATCACCCGGTCGCTCAGCGGATCGACGATGTCCTCGGCCACCACGCGGCCAAGGCAGCGCTCGGCCAGCGACGCCACGATCTCACCGTCGTTCACGGCCGCCTCGACGGTGACCGCACGCTCGGTGCCGCAATCGTGCTCGCGCACGATGCAGTCCTGCGCCACGTCGACCAGACGCCGCGTGAGGTAACCCGAGTTCGCGGTTTTCAGAGCCGTGTCCGACAGACCCTTACGGGCACCGTGGGTCGAGTTGAAGTATTCAAGAACGGTCAGACCTTCCTTGAAGTTCGAGATGATCGGCGTCTCGATGATGTCGCCATTCGGCTTGGCCATCAGGCCGCGCATGCCGCCCAGCTGCTTCATCTGAGTGACCGAGCCACGCGCCCCCGAGTGCGCCATCATGTAGACCGAGTTCGGCTCCATCACGGCACCGCTGTCGTCACGGCGCTCGGCAGAGATCGAGCCCATCATCGCCTCGGTGACTTCGTCATTACACTTCGACCAGGCATCGACGACCTTGTTGTATTTCTCACCCTGGGTGATCAGGCCGTCCATGTATTGCTGCTCGAAGCCTTTGACGTTCGTGCGGGTTTCCTCGACGATGGTCCACTTGCCATCAGGGATCACCATGTCGTCCTTGCCGAAGGAAATCCCGGCCTTGAACGCCTCGCGGAAGCCCATGGTCATGATCTGGTCGCAGAAGATGACCGATTCCTTCTGACCGCAATAGCGGTAGACGGTGTCGATCACCTGCTGCACCTCTTTCTTGCGCAGCAGACGGTTTACAAGGTGGAACGGAGCCTTGGCGTTCTGCGGCAGCAGCGCGCCGAGCCGGGCGCGGCCCGGCGTGGTTTCCACACGCACCATGACCTCATCGCCATGCTCGTCAATCTGCGGCACGCGCACGGTGATCTTGGCATGCAGATGCACCTCGCCCGCGTCGAGCGCGTGCTGCACCTCATCAAGCGAGGCAAAGATCATGCCCTCACCCTTCATGCCGTCACGCATCAGCGTGACATAGTAGAGGCCGAGGATCATGTCCTGCGACGGAACGATGATTGGCGCGCCGTTGGCAGGGCTGAGAACGTTGTTGGTCGACATCATCAGCACCCGCGCCTCAAGCTGGGCTTCCAGCGAGAGGGGGACGTGCACGGCCATCTGGTCGCCGTCGAAATCGGCGTTGAAGGCGGCACAGACCAGCGGGTGAAGCTGGATCGCCTTGCCTTCGATCAGCGTGGGTTCAAACGCCTGAATGCCAAGACGGTGCAGCGTCGGCGCCCGGTTGAGCATCACGGGATGCTCACGGATCACCTCGTCGAGGATGTCCCACACCTCGGGGCGCTCTTTCTCGACCAGCTTCTTGGCCTGTTTGACGGTGCTGCTCAGGCCCTTGGCCTCCAGCCGCGAATAGATGAACGGCTTGAACAGTTCCAAGGCCATCTTCTTGGGCAGGCCACACTGATGCAGTTTCAGTTCGGGGCCGGTCACGATGACCGAACGACCCGAGAAATCGACGCGCTTGCCCAGAAGGTTCTGGCGGAAGCGTCCCTGCTTGCCCTTGAGCATGTCCGACAGCGATTTCAGCGGGCGCTTGTTCGCCCCGGTAATCACGCGGCCGCGACGGCCGTTGTCAAACAGCGCATCGACCGATTCCTGCAACATCCGCTTTTCGTTGCGCACGATGATGTCGGGCGCGCGCAGCTCGATCAGCCGCTTGAGACGGTTGTTGCGGTTGATCACCCGGCGATAGAGATCGTTGAGATCCGACGTGGCGAAGCGGCCACCATCAAGCGGCACCAGCGGGCGGAGTTCGGGCGGGATGACCGGCAGGACCGTCATCACCATCCACTCCGGGCGGTTGCCGGACTCAAGGAAGGATTCAACCACCTTGAGGCGCTTGATGATCTTCTTGGGCTTCAGCTCGCCGGTGGCTTCCTTGAGATCGGCGCGCAGGGTTTCGGCCTCGTTCTCGAGGTCGATATTGGCCAGCATCTCGCGGATCGCCTCGGCGCCGATATTGGCGGTGAAGGCGTCCATGCCATACGCGTCCTGCGCGTCCATGAATTCTTCTTCCGAGAGCATCTGGCCGTAGGTCAGATCAGTTAGGCCCGGCTCGATCACCACGTAATTCTCGAAATAGAGCACCCGCTCCAGATCGCGCAGCGTCATGTCGAGCATGAGACCAATGCGGCTCGGCAGCGATTTCAGGAACCAGATATGCGCGCAGGGGGCGGCCAGTTCGATATGACCCATCCGCTCGCGGCGGACCTTTTGCAGCGTGACTTCAACGCCGCATTTCTCGCAGACAACACCGCGGTATTTCATGCGCTTGTACTTGCCACAGAGGCATTCGTAGTCCTTGA
>Ga0209943_1002352_pt1 | contig 10438 bp, 6 predicted proteins | sample SalPonR1_B_D2_MG_FD_185698 | JGI IMG/M metagenome (GOLD analysis project Ga0209943, IMG submission 185698) | Salt pond soil microbial communities from South San Francisco under conditions of wetland restoration - Salt Pond MetaG R1_B_D2_MG... ... | reverse complement strand
AGGTAAATCAAGGAGCGGTGCTGGCAACGCTCAAACACCCTGATTTTTTTGATTTACAACAACAGTACATTGAAACCAAAGCCCGTAAGGATTATTATTATGAAGAGTTTAAGCGGCAGGGTGAGTTAACGGTAGAAAATGCCGCTTCGATGAAAAGCCTGCAGCAATCCAAAGCCGATTATTACGCTGCCGAAGCAAAATATAAATCACTGAAAGCACGGCTGGAAATGTTAGGTGTTGATGTAGCGCAAATTGAAAAAGGTGATTTTGCCCCTTCGTTTGCTGTGACCGCTCCTGTGAGCGGAATAATAATATCTATTCACGGAAACACCGGAATATATATAGATCCGGGAACCTCCATCTTTGAAATCGTTAACGACAAACAATTAAATTTGGTTCTTTCCGTTTTAGAAAAGGATTTGAATAAAATAACCTATGGGCAAAAAATTACTTTTCGATCGCTGAACAGCGACAAAATTTTTGAAACAAAGGTAAAACGTATAGGCAATAAAATTAATGCAGAAGAACGTATGGTACCGATCTTTGCCACCATTGACAATCCCGATCAACAATTAAAAACAGGGATGTTTATCGAAGCCCAAATTTTAACCAATGAGCAAAAAATTTATGCTCTGCCCGAAGAAGCTGTCTTTGACCATGAGGAAGAATCCTTTGTGTTTACCGAAAAAAATAACCGCTATCTGAAAACTCCTATTCATACAGGGTTAACCCATGACGGCTGGCGAGAGATTATCGATCCCGATCCACAGCTTATGCATCAACCGGTGGTCATTAATGGAGGATACTATTTACAATCGGTGCTGGAAATTATGGAATAACGATATTGTAGAAAAAGAAAATATAAATTACCTTTGCTAATCAAATAGAAAAACCCAACAAACCTAAAATAAAAATGGAAGAGCAAAAAAACAATCCTACGCAGGAAAATAATGAACAAAAAAAAGAACAGCAGCCAACCGTGCCGCCACAAAAAAAGAATAATAAAAGCATGCAGGTTATTTTGTGGTTATTGATTGTCCTTTTGGGTGTAGTAACCTTTTTATACATCAACCAGATGCATACCACAAAAAAAATTGAAGGTGCATTAACGGCCGAAAAAGATTCTTTACAAACGCATCTCCTCGATCTTAGGAACGATTATGATTCGTTAATGACCGATAACGATTCGCTGAATGCCCATTTGGTTACCGAACAGGAGAAGATTGATGACCTTTTGGCTGAGATCAAAACGGTAAAAGCAACCAACTATGCCAAAATCAAACAACTTGAAAATGAGCTGGGCACCTTACGAAAAGTAGCCAAAAGTTATGTGCACCAAATTGATTCGCTAAATACCATTAACCAACAGTTGGTGGCTGAAAATATAAAAGTAAAAAACGAGTTTAACCAGGTGGTATCGACCAAAAATGAACTGGAAGAGACCAATAAAGATTTATCAGGGAAAGTGGAGATGGCCAGCGTATTAAGGACAGAAGATGTACGAGCTACTCCGCTAAACCGACGGGGAAAAGAGAATAACCGCATTAATAAAATTGAAAAAATTCAGATTGATTTTACCATCAAGGAGAATGTGCTTGCCGAACCTGGCGAAAGGACTTTCTATGTGCGTATTGCAGGGCCCGACGATTATATCTTAGCCAAATCGGAAGAAGACCTGTTCGAATTTCAGGGCCAGGAGATTGTTTATTCGGCCAAGCGACCGGTAGATTATCTAAACGAGAAAATTGATGTGACCATTTACTGGGATAACAACGGAGCACTCATTCCCGGCAACTATGATGTTTATATCTTTGCCGATGATTATGAAATTGGCACTACTTCGTTTCAGATTGAAGAATCGGGATGGTTTTAAATCTATAAAAAATATTTTACGATAAGGAGCGCTGACAGGTGCTCCTTTTTTTGTGGGTATTCCGGATCCGTCATGTAGGGTAAGCAGGGTTTGTTTTTTTCACCCTTCTCCTGATAACTATCGGGATGACGAAGCCTGCCTGTCCTCCTCCGGCGGATAAATCCTCCTTCGGCGGGTAAATCCGGCAGGCAGGCGTCGCTTCGCTCGCGATGACACTGGAGAAAGGGAAAGAGGCTGTGATGGGTTCAACATTTTTAACCACAAAGAAACACGAAGGATGGCACAAAGGATCACAGCCTCCCGATCCCGATAGCTCCCGATAATTATCGGGACGGGACTATCGGGATTATCGGGACTGGCGGTAAGCGGCTGGAAATTCAACGGACTATGCAAACCATCTCAACGGGTAGTTTTTCAACGGACAAGAATGTCCGTTGTACTTAGACGAAAGTCCCGGCGTGTCTTTGAAACACACCGATACTAACGGATAAGGGAACACGAAGGGCAGCACCAAGGATTACCGTGCTAAAGAAAAAATGAGGGCTTCGGTTAAAGCGAAGGACTTACTCATTGTAAAAAGTCCCGGGGTAAATTTAAGACACGCCGGGACTTTGCTAAAATAAAATTCATTCTTACTATAAATTAAAATAACTCTACCGGATTAACTTGTAAAATGTCACCCCACGATAAAGACTTATTATCCATGAAATAAATTTTATCTGGGTTAAATTTCTTTTGGAAGGCATCCATTCCTTTTTTATTGTTAGAAAAACTGCTTTTTACTTCCATAGCAATAATTTTCCCTTCTCTTTCAAGTACAAAGTCAACTTCATCATTTCTATCGCGCCAGTAATAAACAGCATATTGTTCTCTTAATGAGTGGTTTACAAGATGTGTTCCAACAGCAGATTCTACAATGCGCCTCCATTCAACCGGATTTTCAATAACTTCTGCAAAGGTATTTGTTTGTTGTGCGCTTAACAGGGCATTATTGTGCACCTGAAATTTTGGACTACTGGAACGTTTTCGTATGGTTGTGTGTGCATATTTTTCTAATCCTCCTAACAAACCTGCCGTTTCTAAAAGTCGAAGATAATGCGACAAGGTCGTTGTGTTGCCTGCATCCTGAAGCTGCCCCTGCAATTTAGTAAAAGATAGTATTTGTCCTGAATAAGTACATCCCAATTCAAATAACTGTTTAAGCAATGCAGGTTTGTCTATTCTTGTTAGCATAAGAATATCTTTCGAGATACTGGTTTCAATTAATGAATCACGGATATATCTTTTCCAGCGGCTTTCATCATTAATGAAGGAAGCGCTACCGGGATACCCTCCAAACCAGGCATACGTATTAGAATCCCAACCAAACGCTTGTTTCATCTCGGAATAAGTCCAATGCGTGAGATAAATGGTTTCAAAACGTCCTGCCAAAGATTCTGTTAAACCTTGCTGTAATAATAATCGTGATGAGCCCAGAATGATAACTTTTATGGGCCGTTGATTAAAAGTATCTTCGTCCCAAAGTTTTTTTACGGTTTCGCTCCAGTTGGTTATTTTTTGAATTTCGTCAATAATCACTAAAAATTCATTGGAAGCTAGTGTTTTCTGCTTTAGTCTGGCCGTTTCCCAAATCTGCTCCAGCCAGGCGGAATTCCCTGCAGCAACAGCATCGGCAGATTCGAATACGTGGGGAATTGAAATTTGCCGAGAAAGTTGGCTCACCATGGTCGTCTTTCCAACCTGACGTGGGCCCATAACCACCTGAATTAAGTTTCGTGGTTCTTTAATCCTTTTTTTAAGTGTCTCAAGTTCAGCTCTTTCATACATAATATACAAATTACTCAATATTGTGAGTAAATTTACTCAATAGATTCATAAAAACAAAATTAAATTTTTTTACAAAAAAGCATATGTACGACTCCACAGGAGTCGTATCCAATTATCTATAAGCATTTTACAAACATTCAAATCCTCCGGATTTGTTTTTGCTCTAGTTTGGCCACCTACAAGGGGGGATTTAAGGAGGTGGAATAAAAAATACTTGAATAATAAAACACAAACGTCATTGCGAGGAAGTCCCTAAAAAAACAAGCGTCATTCCGAGGAGGAACGACGAAGGAATCTATAAACATTACCAGAAGAAAAGATCGCGTCGTGCTGACGCATGATAGGGAAGAAAGATTGCTTGCATGCCATTCGGCACGTAAACCTGCCGAATGGCAGGTTCTGAGTTATGGGTACTTCTCGATAAACCAAACCATTTTAGTGTCATTCCGAAGAGCCTCGTCCCGAAAGCTTTCCGGAGCTATCGGGAGTCTTTAAGACACGCAGAGAATTGGACAGAAGTTGTTCGTTAATCTGTTAGTCGGTTTAAAAATTTTCCAAAATCGTTATGCCCAATAATTTCTACATCAGAAACAGAACCCATAGTATTACCTGTATATATCAGATACTTTTGTGTTATATCATGCTGAGAAGGAAAATTTTTTAAATTTTTAAGATAATCTTTATTAAATGTTTCTCCCCCTTTTATTTCCAGAGCAATTGTTTTTTGATTATCTAATTCAATGATACAATCTATTTCTGTTCCGTTACTTTCTCTCCAGTAATATGCCGATGGTTGTTTGCCGGCATGTTGTTGTGTTTTTATGATTTCACTTATAATAAAGTTTTCGTATAGAGCACCATAAAGATAATGGTTTCTGATCATTTCGGCATGCTGAATATTTAATAATGAACAAACCAGTCCGGTATCATAAAAGTATAGCTTAGGAGATTTAATTAATCTTTTATTGTAGTTTTTATAGAATGGTTGAATCTGAAAAATTATAAAACTTGATTCTAATAACGAAAGCCATGATTTAGCTGTATTAACTGTAATACCGGTATCGTTTGCCAATGATGAAAGATTTAAAATCTGGCCGACTCTTCCTGCACATAAACTTATAAATCTGGTAAATGTATTCAGGTTTTCAATATTTTTTAACGATCGGATATCCCTTTCAATATAAGTTTGTATATAAGATGGATAAAAATCTGTAGGTTTAATATCTACATCGTGTAAACGCGGATAAAATCCTTTAAACAGGATTTCAGAGAGGTGTTGATTTTGTAAAGACAGCTCATTTATCCCAAAAGGGAGTAAATGACTAACCATTGTTCTTCCGGCGAGTGATTGCGAAATATGATCATTCATTAAAAAGCTTTGCGACCCTGATAATATATATTGGCCGGGAGTACCCCTTTCATCAGAAACAACCTGAATATAACTAAATAAATCGGGAACCCGTTGTGCTTCGTCGAAAATAACCTGAGGGCCTTGCGAATTTAAAAAGCCCATAGGATCGGTCAGAAATAATTCCCGGTGATCGATTCTTTCCAAGTTAAAATATTTATAATCGGCAAATTCGTTTTTTAAAAGGGTGGTTTTACCAGATTGCCGGGGGCCTGTTAATGTAAGAATCGAAAATTTTTTCAGACGGCCTTTTAATATGGATGTAATCTGTCGATGGATCATTATTATGTAATTTTATAATACAATTGCAAATTTACATAGTTTTTAGAATAAAATCAACTTAACCATCAAAAATTTGAGTGAAAGTGATGGTTTTTTTTACCATCTGCCGGGTTATTCGTTACTCAACTTTTTTTTAACCACAGAAAACACAGAGGGAGGCACAGCGTAACACGGAGTTGAGTTCCGAGTTTCGAGTTTCGAGTCCTGGTAGCTCTCAATAAACCAAACCATTGTCGTGTCATTCCGAGGAGTCTTTTGAATAATAAACAACAAGTGTCATTCCGAGGAAACCCTAAAAAACACAAGCGTCATTCCGAGGAGGAACGACGAAGGAATCTTTCATTGGCAATGAGATTAAAAGATCGCCTGCCTGCCTTGCCTGTCGGCAGGTGAACCGGCAGGCAGGCTTCGTTTCACTCGCGATGACACATGAGGGAAAGGGCTCGCGATGACGCAGGACAGAGGAAAAGGGGCTGTATTGTGATGGGCTTACCTTACCCTATTCATAAAATACTTTACCACATTATTCAGGGAGAATAAATTCGTTGATATTTTCGGGCGAAATAACATTAAATAAAGAACCCGGATAAGCATTTGAAAAAGTTTTAGACAAGAATGCTTTTTTATTAGGGTTCCATTTAAATTCAAAAGCACTTAATGAATTGTTACATTCTTCGATGTAATCTATCTCTTGTTGTTGTGTGGTTCTCCAAAAGTATGCTTTAACATCATGATTATGGATATTATTAAATTTAATTCGTTCGCTTACCAGGAAATTTTCCCATAAAGCGCCATTATCTGTTCGTGATGTCAAAGGTAAAAAATTACCTATAATTGCATTTCGAATGCCATTATCATAAAAATAAATTTTTTTCCCTTTTTTTATTTCATTTCTTACATTCCTGTTTAATCCGTTTAAACGGAAAATAATGAATGTTTTTTCGAGTAGGTCAATATATTTTTCAATGGTCTGATTATCCGAACCAGTAAGAAGGGCCAGTTCATGAAAGGATACTTCACTACCAATTTGTAATGCAAGGGCTTTAAGGATTTTTTCCAGTAGTTGTGGTTTGTGAATATTTTCTAACATTAACAAATCTTTATATAAATAACTGGATGCCAGTTCTTTTAATAAACGCTGCTCTAAACCATTGCTTAATGCAATATCGGGGTAATAACCATATACAAGACGGTGTTCGAGCAATCGTTTTTCGGTTAGAAAACCATGATGATTCACTAATTCGCCAAAAGAAAAAGGGTATAAAGTAAATTCAAATTTACGTCCGGTTAAGGGTTCATTGATTTTATTTGCCAGTTCAAAGGCAGACGAGCCGGTTGCAATCAGTTGTATATTTTTAAAATTATCGTGAATAATTTTTAGTACAAGGCCCGTTTCGGGTATTCGCTGGGCTTCGTCGATAACAATAATCTTATGGTTTCCAATAATTGGTTTTAATTTTGAGGCAGCAGCATTCGAAAACAGGGCCCGGATATCCGCATCATCGCCATTTAAAAAGAGCGTAGATTGTGTATATTCCTTTACCAAAGACTGCACCAGGGTTGTTTTTCCAACCTGCCGCGCACCATAAATAATGATCGCCTTTTGCTTCAGAAGATACTGACGAATTTCTTTTTCTATTTCCCGTTTTATCATCAATAATGTTTATGGCAAATATACTAAAATTAGATTCAAACACAAAACAAATATAATAATTTGCGATTACACAAAAAATGAATCCTTGAAAGTATTTAAAATTATTTACTAAACTTCTTTTAACAAAAGTTCGATATAAACTTTTAGTGTTTAATTACGTTAAATTTTCATTTTACCCTCTGGCCGTTTCTGCCAAAAAATCCTGAAAAGGGTAACTTCTACTTTTATTCCAAAAATATTTCACCACATTATTCCCTTCGGTCATGAGAAAAGTTTTTTGTATTCTGCAGTACCAGCTCTTTTAACCAGGGCAAGGGGCGGTTGTGCCAACGCTGAAATGGAAAAACTATCTAAAATTATACTGATAATCCGGGTTTTCTTTCATGATAGATGCACTTTCCGGATAGTTTCCAATAAACCAAACCATTTAGTGTCATTCCGGGGATACCCAAAAAACACAAACGTCATTGCAAAAAAATAACAAGTGTCATTCCGGGGAGTCCCTAAAAAAACAAGCGTCATTGCGAGGAAGTATGACGAAGCAACCGAAATTGCGTAAGCAATGAGCTCAGCGAAGCTAATCTTTTAATAATAGCACCGAAAGAAAGATCGCTTCGTTACACTCGCGATGACGCATGAATGAGGAGAGGATGTCTCGCTATGAGCCTGCCTGTCCTCCTCCGGCGGATATATCCGGCAGACAGGCTATGAGTTATGAGCTACGAGCGGTGAGTTTCGAGTTTCGAGCCCGGGTAGTTCACAATAAACCTTACCATAAACTCCGTAATATCAATCTTTTCGGAAAGGAGTTGTTGCCTTCGAGAATCCCAGGCAACGGGATGCTATGGATTGAAATTTTGTAAAAAGAAGTTAAACCAAGCTATCCATTTCAGGTAAACTTTTCCAGCTTATAATTTCTATACCCTCTGAGCGTTTCTGGTTATCATCACCGGCATAAATAATCTTACCTTTTTTTTCTCCCGTGAGTTTAAGCCAGTAACGCAGGTTTTTAAAGAATTGGCTATGAATTGTTTTACCCGCCTTGATTTCCAAAGGCAAGAGGTTTAATGCTTCTTCAATTAGAAGATCAATTTCGTGCCCAACATTATCTCTCCAAAAAAAGAAGTTAGCCGGAATGGCATGATTGAATTTGGTTTTTAGTAAATCTGAAATAATAAAATTTTCAAAAATACTTCCTTTAAAATAATGTGTTTCTATCTGTGAAGCCTCTGTTAATCCCAAAAAATTGCATAATAAACCCGTATCATAAAAATAGATTTTAGGCATTTTAACCATTCGTTTATTATAATTTTTATGATGAGGAAATAAACGATATATTATAAAACTGCTTTCGAGAATCCCTAACCATGAATCTACTGTTTTTCCGTCGATTCCTGCTTCAATAGCTATACTGTTTTTGTTCAATAATTGTCCTACCCTGCCTGCACATAGTTTAATAAAACGATGAAAGGTTTCCAGATCATAAATATTTTTAATTTGTCGTACATCTTTTTCAATGTATGTTTGAATATAATTAGGATACCATTTAACAGGCCGGATATTTTGATCGTATATGGGAGGATAAAAGCCGGTAAAAATTTGATGGTTTAAACTTTTAACATCCAGGTTGATTAACTCCGACAAAGAAAAAGGTAATAAAGTAAGATATGCAATTCTACCGGCAAGGCTTTGCGTTATATTTTCCTGTAACAGAAAATTGTTTGATCCGGTTAAAATAAAATGGCCTTTAGATTTTGCATTATCTAATATTTCTTGTAGATAAGAAAAAAGTTCCGGAGTACGCTGTATCTCATCAAAGATGGCTCCTGACTTATAATTATTTAAAAAGCCACGTGGATCTTCTAAAACAAACCTTCTGGTATCAGGATTTTCCATGTTAATATAGGGCAAATGGCCAAAAACATGTTTGGCAAGCGTGGTTTTTCCTGATTGCCTTGGGCCTATTATTGCAATGGCCTTAAATTGGCGCGATAAATTACGTAATTCTTTTTCTGCTGTTCTGGCTATCATCATTCAAAATTACAAAATTGGAATTAAATTCCAAAATTGTAATGTTTTTTAATGTCGCTACCCGGGTCGTTTTCAATAAACCAAACAATTGTAGTGTCATTCCGGGGAGTCCCTAAAAAAACAAACGTCATTCCGAAATAAAAAACAAACGTCATTCCGAGGATCCCGTCTCGATAGCTATCGGGAGCTATCGGGACGACGAAGCAACCGAAATTGCGTAAGCAATGAGCTCAGCGAAGCTAATCTATAAATGGTACCTTGATAATAAAAGATTGCGTCGTACTGACATTCATCGTCAGTACTCGCAATGACGCACGACAGGGAAGAAAGATCGCTTCGTTACACTCGCGATGATGCAGGAAAGAAAAAAATGACACTGGAATGAAGAAAGGGCTCGCTGTGAGCTACGGGTAGTTCTCAATAAACCAAACAATTTTTAGTGTCATTCCGGGGAAGTTTCTGAATAAAAAATAACATGAGGCACTGCGAACAACTTTTTTTACCACTAAGACAACAAAGGGAGGCACAAAGGAACACAGAATTAAATATTCTGACAAAAGTCTACCAAAAGACCCGGCCCCGATAGCTATCGGGAGTCTCAAAGACACGCCGAGTCTCACCTTGCTTTATAACTTATCCTAAAAGTGGAAATTCTTTATACATTTTTAACAGATGAATCGTTTCGGTTTTAAGTTTTTCTTTTACAAATATTTTTAATTTCTCATCAACCAGTTCACCCAATCCATCGAGGATATGTTTATTGTTTATTTTTTCAATGTTAATAATACAGTTATTCAAATATTCATCTAATGATTTACTTGTACGTTCTTCAACAATATTTTTATTAACAGGTGTTTTTTGTTTCATAAAGTAATAAATATCAAAAATATCTCGATTGGCAATCATATTCCTGTCTAATAATGCACACAGTTTATGCGCAAACATATCAGGTTTAGCCATTAATTTAACGGATATGCCTAAATAATTTTTTATTTCATAACGATCGGGAAATCTCCTGTTTGAGATTTCAATTTTTAAATTACGCTCATTTACACCATAGTCTAAAACTACCAATAAACCAAAATGTTTTTCGGCTTCATCTTTAATATTGCCATAGTTTAAAAGAATATTTCTGACTTTTGCAAACACTATTTTTGCTTTTGTTTGTTTAATCAAATTAAAATCAAGATCTACCGAAAATCGGGGAAGATTATAAAAAAGCATTTGGGCCGTTCCTCCTTTAAAGCCCAAAGATGTTGCCAGTTCAGTATCGGAATAAATATCCTTTAGAATTGAAACCAACAAAAATTTATGTTTATTGATATCTATCTTCATTGTATATATTCGTTACCCGTTTTATTAA
>Ga0209943_1002344_pt1 | contig 10456 bp, 13 predicted proteins | sample SalPonR1_B_D2_MG_FD_185698 | JGI IMG/M metagenome (GOLD analysis project Ga0209943, IMG submission 185698) | Salt pond soil microbial communities from South San Francisco under conditions of wetland restoration - Salt Pond MetaG R1_B_D2_MG... ... | reverse complement strand
GGCTCGCTCTACATGGTGGGCGCGTTCGCGGCGGCGGCGGTGGCGGGGCTGACCGGCTCCTTCCTGCTGGCGCTGGTGGCCAGCCTCGCGGCAGCGGCCCTGGCCGGGGTGATCGTCGAGATCACGATTATCCGGCGGCTCTACGACCGCGACCACCTCGATCAGGTGCTGGCCACCTTCGCGCTGATCCTGATATTTTCGGAAGGCACGCGCTGGCTCTATGGCTCGGTGCCGCTCTATCTCGACCGGCCCGACTGGCTGTCGGGCACGGTGACGCTGCCCCTCGGCATCGAATATTCCGCCTATCGTCTGGCGCTGATCGGTGCGGGGCTGGCGGTGGCGGCGGGTCTCTTCTGGATGATCGCTCGCACCCGCATCGGTATTCAGATCCGCGCGGGCGAGAATGACCGCGAGATGATCGGCGCGCTCGGCGTCAATATCTCGGGGCTCTATACGCTGGTCTTTGCGCTGGGCGCGGCGCTGGCAGGGCTGGCGGGCGCATTGATCGGCGCGATCCAATCGGTGCAGGTCGGCATGGGAGAGCCGGTGCTGATCCTCGCCTTCGTGGTCATCGTGATCGGCGGCATCGGCTCGATCAAGGGCGCGCTGGTGGGGGCGATCCTCGTCGGCATGACCGACACGCTGGGCCGGGTTCTGCTGCCGCAGGCGTTTGCCCTTGTCATGGACGCCTCATCGGCCACCACCGCAGGCTCGGCCCTGGCCTCGATGGCGATCTACCTGCTCATGGCGGGCGTGCTGCTCTTCCGGCCCAAGGGCCTGTTCGGCGGGGCCACGGCATGAGGCGCGAGAGGGTGCTCAACGCGGCCCTGCTGCTGGGCCTGCTGGCGATCCCGCTCTGGGCGTGGATGGTCGATGAGCCCTTTACCATCACCCTCGTCACCCGCGCCGTGATCCTCGCCATCGCCGGTGTCGGCCTCAACGTGGCGCTCGGGCTGGGCGGTCTGGTCAGCCTCGGGCATGCGGCATTCTTCGGCCTTGGCGGCTATGCCATGGGCATTCTCGCCTATCACGCGCAGACCTACACCCCGCTGACCGAGGTGCCGTTTCTAATCGAGGGCACCAAATCCATGCCGGTGATCTGGCTGGTCGCAATTCTCGTCAGCGCGCTTGCGGCGCTGGCCATCGGCGCGCTCAGCTTGCGCACCACCGGGGTCTATTTCATCATGATCACCCTCGCGTTTGGCCAGATGTTCTATTACTTCGCAATCTCCTGGCCCGCCTATGGCGGCGAGGACGGGCTGTCGATCTACGTGCGCAACGGCGTGGCGGGGCTCAACACGATGGACCCGCTCACCTTCTTCGCGATCTGCTACGCGTTGCTGCTGCTGGTGCTCTTCATCGTCTCGCGCCTTGCCGCATCGCCCTTCGGCCTGATGCTGGGGGCCGCCCGGCAGAACCCCGCGCGGGTCGAGGCGGTGGGGCAGGCCCCTTACCGCCTATACCTCACGGCCTTCGTCATCTCGGGCGCGATCACCGGGCTCGCGGGCGCGCTCTTCGCCGATCTCAACCGCTTCGTCAGCCCCGTCATGCTGTCCTGGCAAACCTCGGGCGAGATCATGGTGTTCGTGATCCTTGGCGGGGTCGGGCGCGTCTTCGGCCCGGTCGCCGGGGCCGCGCTCTTCATTGCATTGGAACATTGGCTGGGCGGGCTCAGCGACTACTGGCACATCTATCTAGGCGCGATCCTACTTGGCGTGGTCCTCTTCGCGCGCGGCGGAATTTACGGCCTCATCGCGGGGCGCGGGGTGGCGCATGACTGAGCCGGTGATCGACGTGCGGGGCATCACCAAGGCGTTCGGCGGGCTGGTGGCGAGCGATGACATCACGCTCGACCTGCGCCCCGGTGAAATCCACGCCCTCATTGGCCCCAATGGCGCGGGCAAGTCCACGCTGATTGCGCAGATCGCGGGCGCGCTGCGCCCCGACCGGGGGCAGGTGCGGCTCAACGGTCAGGACGTGACCGCGCTTGACACCCCGGCTCGCGCGCGACGTGGCTTGGGCCGCACCTTCCAGATATCGTCGCTGGCGATGGACTACACCGTGTTGCAGAACGCGATGATCGGCGCGCTCGGGCGGCGCGGCGACGTGATGCGATTTCTGCGCCCGGTGATGCGCGACACCGCCCTGCGCGACGCCGCAGAAACCGCGCTCGACCAGGTCGGGCTCTCTGAATTTCGCGCCCTGCGCACGGCGGAACTGTCGCACGGCCAGCGGCGGCAGCTGGAACTGGCCGTCGCCCTCACGCTCACCCCCCGCGCCTTCGTCATGGACGAGCCGATGGCGGGTCTGGGCGCCGAAGGCTCCAAGCGGCTGATCACCTTTCTCTCCGACCTGCGCGGCCGCACGCCCATTCTGCTGGTGGAACATGACATGGACGCGGTCTTTGCCCTCGCCGACCGGATCAGCGTGCTGGTGGGCGGGCGCATCATCGCCACCGGCCCGGTGAGTGAGATTCGCGCCAATCCGGAGGTGCGCCGCGCCTATCTGGGGCAGGAGGACAGCCAGCCATGAGCCTGCTCACCCTCTCGCATATCTCGGCCTTTTACGGCCCCTCGCAGGCGCTCTTCGATGTCGATCTGGCGCTGGACGAAGGCGAGGTGCTCGCCCTTCTGGGGCGCAACGGCATGGGTAAATCCACCACCATCAAGGTGATCTGCCGCCTGTTGCGGCATCGTGGCGGCACAGTGGTTTTCGACGGGCAGGACATGGCCCGCCTGCCCAGCTACCGCGCGGCACGTGCCGGAATCGGCCTTGTGCCGGAGGGGCGGCGTTGCTTCACCAATCTCACGGTCGAGGAAAACCTGATCGCCGCCGCGGGCCCCGGTGAATGGGATTTCGCCCGTGTCGCGGAACTCTTTCCCCGACTGCAGGAACGCCGCATGCAATCGGCGGGCTCGCTCTCGGGCGGCGAACAGCAGATGCTTGCCATCGGGCGCGCGCTGATGACCAACCCGCGCCTGCTGATCCTCGACGAGGCAACCGAGGGGCTGGCCCCGGTCGTGCGTCAGGAAATCTGGGCCGCCATCGCGCGGCTCAAGTCCGAGACCGGCATGGCGCTGATCGTGGTCGACAAATCCTTGGCCGAACTCGGCCGCATCGCCGACCGCGCCGTGGTGCTGGAAAAGGGCGTCTCGGTCTGGTCCGGGGCCTTCGCCGCGCTCTCGCCCGCGCTGACCGACCGTTACCTGGGCGTCTGAGCGGCCTCGGCCTGCAATGCCCGCGCCACCAGCGCAGGCACCCCTGGCGCACAGCCGATCGGATCGAGCCGAACGCCCTCAAATCCCACCCCGTCCAGCGCCTCGGGGATATCGTCGATCACATGACCTAGGATCGCGGCAAAGAACGGCAGGCAAATCGCCTGCGCCCCCAGCCCCGCCGCCTGGTCCGCCAGATAGGGCGACTCCTCGACAAACCCCACCCGCATCTCGGCAAAGCGTATCCGCGCGGCCACGGCGTCGGCAAAGGCGCGGGTGTCGCGCGCCGAATTCGGGCTGCGCCCCGATCCGTGCCCGGCAATGAACAGCTGCGTCTCGCCCGCCTGCCAGCCGCGGTCTGCCAGCACCTCGCGCAACACCTCAGCGGCCAGATCCGGCAACTCGGGCGACACGCCAAGCGGCCGCAGCACCCGCGCCTGAGGTGCCCCGCTCAAACGCTTGCGCAGGTTGTCACCGGTGAACCAGCCTTCGGTCATGAAAAGCGGATAGACCAGCGGCGCAGGCCCGGCGGCGGCCAGCGCAGCATCAAGCGCGCCGGGCGCGGCCAGGGTCGCCGCCCCCACATGCCAGCCGGGCAGGGCCTCCGCCACCCGCGCGGTGAACCGCTCCAGATCGGCCTGCGCCGGATCGGGGTCCGAGGGCTGTCCGTGGCTCACGATGATCGCGGCGGGCATGGGCGTCTCCTTGCGGTTGGTATCTCAGCCACTGGCGCAGGAAATGCAGCGCGGCGCGGCCGGGTCAAGCCGCAACCGCCCCTCTGCGATCTCCTCGCCGCAATCCTCACAATAGCCGAACTCCCCTTCGTCGATCCGGTCGAGCGCGGCGCGCAGCCGGGTCTGCTCGGCCTGCCGCCGTGCATGCCCCGCCTTGGCCATCGCCTGATTCTGCAACGCATCCATGCGGCTCAGCCGCCCGACGGCCTGCTGATCCAGTTCCACCGTTGCCTGCCCCTCGCGCCCGCGCGCCTCGTCCCGCTCCAACTCTGCCAGAAGGCTCTCGATCAACGCCCGGAACTCTGCGGCCAGAGCTTCATTCATTTTGGTGATCCCCCCTGTCACGCCTTTGCATTTTACGACGCATGCCTATCTGCTATAGTCAATCCGATCCAGAGGAGCATGCGCCGTGGCACATACCAAGACCAAACTGGCCGAATTTGATCCCGTCTGGGCGCGCATCGCCCGCGAGTCCGAGGCCGCGATCAGTGACGAGCCGCTTCTCGGCGGGCTCATCCATTCCAGCATTCTGCATCATGGCGATTTCGAATCGGCGCTGGCCTATCGTATTTCGCTCAAGCTCGGATCGGGCGAGATGCCCGAGCAGATCCTGCGCGAAATCTGCGACAAGGCGCTGGCCTCGGACGACATGATCGGGCTGGCGGCGCGCGCCGATATCGTGGCGGTGAACGACCGTGATCCGGCCTGCGACCGGTTCCTGCTGCCGCTCCTGTTCTTCAAGGGGTTTCAGGCGATTCAGGCCTACCGCATCGCGCATTGGCTGTGGCAGACCGGACGCTACGATCTGGCGCGGTTCTTCCAGATGCGCTGCTCCGAGGTGTTCGGTGTCGACATTCACCCCGCCGCCCGCATCGGCAAGGGCATCATGATCGACCACGCCCATTCCATCGTCATCGGTGAGACGGCGGTCGTGGGCGACAATGTCTCGATGCTGCATTCGGTGACGCTTGGCGGCACCGGCAAGGAAGAAGAGGACCGCCACCCCAAGATCGGCAACGGCGTGCTGATCGGGGCAGGGGCCAAGGTGCTCGGCAATATCAAGGTGGGCAATTGCAGCCGCATCGCCGCAGGTTCGGTCGTGCTGCAAGAGGTGCCGCCCTGCAAGACCGTGGCGGGCGTGCCCGCCAAGATCGTGGGCGAGGCGGGCTGCGATCAGCCGTCGGTCAGCATGGATCAGCTCTTGGGCGTGCGCGGCACCGGCGAGGACGAAGGCAGCTAGGGCGGCGCGGCCTGCATGCAGACCACCTTCACCCTCACCACCCAGGGGCAGGGCCTCTATGAGTTCACTGACCGTGTTGCCGATTGGGTGGCGGGTGATGGGCTCCTGACGCTGTTCATCCGCCACACCTCGGCCAGTCTGCTCATTCAGGAAAACGTCGACCCCGAGGTGCGGACCGACCTGCACGCCTTTTTCACGCGCCTCGTGCCGCCGACCAGCGATCCGTCGATGGCCTATCTGACCCATACCTACGAAGGGCCTGACGACATGCCCGCCCATATCAAGGCGGCCCTCTTGCCTGTCAGCCTCAGCATTCCGGTCGAGGATGGCCAGATGCGGCTCGGCACATGGCAGGGGATTTACCTCTTCGAGCACCGCGATGCGCCGCATGTCCGCGAGGTCGCGGCGCATCTTGGATAGGCTCTGGCCCCGCCCGTCCTAGTGCGTCGGCATCAGGAAGATTTCCTGCACCGAGGCGCGCGCGGGCGCGCTCAGCGCATGCATCACCGCATGTGCCACGTCCTCCGGCTTCAGCTTGTCGGGCTTGGGGCTGTCGAAGAACGGCGTATCGACCATGCCCGGTGCGATCACCGTGCAGCGCCCGCCCCACTCGCGCATCTCCTCGGCCATGTTGCCGCCAAAGCCATGCACGAACCATTTCGAGGCCCCGTAGATCGAGCCCTTGATATGCCGCCTGCCCGCCGCCGAGCCGGTGAGGATCAGATGCCCCTTGCTCTCTTGCAGCGCGGCGTAGCTGGCCTTGACCGTGAACAACAGGCCCATGATGTTGATGTCCAGCATGCTGCGCCATTCCTCGGGGTCGCCCTCGGCCACGCCGGGCGTGTCGAGCCCGCGCCCGGCATTGGCAAAGACCGCATTGATCTGCCCGAACCGCGCTTGCGTCTCGCGCACCGCGTGCTCCAGATCGGCCATATGCGTCACGTCGCCGGGCAGGGCGAGGGCGCGCCCGTCTCCCAGTTCCGCCACCAGCGCGTCCAGCTTGTCGCGGCTGCGTGCGAACAGCGCCACGGTCCAGCCTGCCTCGGCGGCGGCACGCGCGGTTTCCGCCCCGATGCCAGTGGACGCGCCGGTGATAAACAGGGTCTTGGCCGTCATGTGATGTCCTTTCCTCTCATGTTACCCCTCACCTAGGGTCCCGACCGGCCGGTTTCAAAGCCACCTCCGCCGCTTATCTAGCGGTGCGATTTCCCCCCTACCCAAAACCTTGCGGCTGTCCTATAGTGGCTGTGGATAACTGGGCTTCAGACCCATGACCCAAGAGGCAGAGACAATGAAGGGGGACGGCCCATGCGCTGCCCGTTTTGCGGAAATATCGACACACAGGTGAAGGATTCACGCCCCGCCGAGGATCACGTCTCGATCCGGCGCAGGCGGTTCTGCCCGGCCTGTGGCGGGCGATTCACCACCTACGAGCGGGTGCAGCTGCGCGATCTCGTGGTGGTCAAGACCAATGGCCGCCGCGAGGATTTCGACCGCGACAAGCTGGAACGCTCAGTCCGCATCGCGCTTCAGAAACGCCCGATCGAGCCCGAGCGCGTGGAGCAGATGATCTCCGGCATCGTGCGCCGTTTGGAGAGCATGGGCGAGACCGATATCCCCTCCAAGACGGTGGGTGAGATCGTGATGGAAAGCCTCGCCCGCATCGACACCGTGGCCTATGTGCGCTTTGCCAGCGTCTACAAGAATTTCCAGGAAGCCGATGATTTCGACCGCTTCGTAAGCGAGTTGCGCCCCGACGAGGCGGTGGCAACCCCAGACCCCGACGCGTGACGGGACGGGACGACCGTTTCATGCGCCTCGCCCTGTCGCTCGGGCGGCGGGGGATGGGGCAATGTGCGCCCAATCCGGCGGTCGGCTGCGTCATCGTGCAGGGCGAGCGCATCGTCGGGCGCGGCTGGACCGCACCGGGCGGGCGGCCGCATGCCGAAACGCAGGCACTGGCACAGGCCGGGGCTGCGGCACGCGGCGCCACCGCCTATGTCACGCTGGAGCCCTGCGCGCATCACGGCAAAACCCCGCCCTGCGCCGAGGCGCTGATCGCGGCGCGGGTGGCGCGCGTGGTGGCCTCGTTCGATGACAATGACGCACGGGTGGCAGGGCGCGGTTTCGCAATGCTGCGCGCGGCTGGCATCGAGGTCACGACCGGCGTCATGGCCGAAGAGGCCGCGCGCGATCTCGCCGGATCTCTGATGCGAAACGAAACCGGGCGGCCTTTCGTGACGCTGAAACTCGCCTCCAGCCTCGACGGGCGCATCGCCACCGCCACCGGTCACAGCCAGTGGATCACCGGGCCACAGGCACGGCGCATGGTCCACGCCATGCGCGCGCGCCATGACGCGGTGATGGTGGGGGCAGGCACCGCGCGCGCCGATGATCCTACGCTCACCGTGCGCGACATGGGTGCGCGGCGTCAGCCGGTGCGCGTGGTGGTCTCGCGCAGGCTTGATCTGCCGCTGATGTCCAATCTCGCGCGCACGGCGGGTGACGTGCCGCTCTGGCTCTGCCACGGCACCGAGGTCGATCAACCCATCGCCGAGGCGTGGCGCGGCGTCGGCGCGCGGCTCTTGCCCTGCGACGTGGTGGCGGGACAGGTCGACCCCGAGGCAATCCTTCAGGCGCTCGGGCAGGCGGGGCTGACGCGCGTGCTCTGCGAAGGCGGCGGCGCGCTCGCCGCCTCGCTTCTGGGGGCAGGGCTGGTCGATGAATTCGTCGGTTTCACCGCCGGGCTCGCCATCGGGGCCGAGGGCCTGCCGGGCATCGGCGCGCTGGGCCTCGCGCGGCTGGAAGAGGCGGGCCGCTTCACGCTGGTCGAGACGCGCCAGGTGGGCGGCGACGTGATGCATCGCTGGCGTCGCGTCTGAGTATTTTCGCCATAGAGAAACTGATGTCTTCTTTATGGTCCAAATACTCTCGCCGAAGGCGTTACGACGGTTGATCCCTCACGCCGGTCGGCGCGGGCGCGCGCGGGCCGCCATCACGTCACGCCCCAGTGTCAGCGTGTAGGCCTCCAGTTCCGACAACGCGGCCTGTGCCGCATCGGCCTCGTGGCGCTCCAGCGCGTCGGCGATGCGGGTGTGAAAGCCGACGATCGCCTCGCGCGACCGCGCGGTGAAGGTGATCATATTCATCAGCGGCTGCATCGCCTCGACCGCACCGGCCAACTGGTAGGACAGCACCGGATTGTCCGCGCTGTCCACCAAGGCCCGGTGAAATGTGACATCCGAGGCGCAGAACGACTCATCCGTCAGCCCCGGCTGCCCCTGCCGGTGGATCTCCGCCCGCATGGTGGCCAGCGTGTCGGGCGTGCGGCGCAGGGTCGCCAGCGGCGTGCAGGCGCGCTCCAGCGCATAGCGCGCCTCGCAGGCCACATCAAAGCTGATCGCGTTCATGCTAAGCAGCAGCGTCGACGTGGTGATATGCTGGCCATACGCCTCGGGGTAACTCAGCCGGTTGACGAAGGCCCCGCCGAACGCACCGCGCGCGGTGCGAATGAGCGATTGCGCCGCCAGCCGCTTCAGCGCCTCGCGCACCGTCGGGCGAGACACCTCGAAGTGATCGGCGAGTTCCGCCTCCGACGGCAGGCGCTCGTCCACGATCAGCCGCCCGGCCATGATCTCCTCGCGGATGGCCTCGGCGATCTGGGCCGATAGGTCGGCCTTGTTATCCGGATCAATTTTCATTTGTCTTACATTTAAATGTCTGACAATTTAAACGCAAGAGATGAGTCGTGAGGGAGAGCGCGATGATCGCGGCACAGGTCAGACGAATGGGGGGCGGTCACTGGCTGGTGCTGTTCGGTCTCATTCTGGGGGCCTGGGGGCTGCTCTATGCCATGGCCCTGCCGCAGGATCTGCGCGACGGTGCGGTGATCTATGGGGCGGATTTCCTGCAAAGCCTGTGCATCGTCACCCCCGACGCCGCCGGGTTCGGCCGCATCGTGCTGATGTGGGCGCTGATGTCGGCGGCGATGATGGCCCCCACGGCGCTGCCCGCGTTTGCCACATATGAAGAGTTGAGCCATACCGGCGAAACCCGCTTTGGCGCGCTGGTCGCGGGGTACCTGTCGGTCTGGCTGGGCTTTTCGGTGCTGGCCGCCGCCGCACAGATGGCGCTCTTTCAGGCGGGCTTGCTCACGGCCTTCGGCGACAGCCGCTCAGGGTTTCTCTCGGCGGCATTGCTGGCGCTCGCCGGGCTATACCAGTTCAGCCCCGCCAAGGAGGCATGCCTGTCGAAATGCCGCCGCCCGCTGGCGTTCTTCATGCAATACTGGGACGAAGGTGCGGCGCGTAACGGCATCCGCCTCGGCCTTGTCTGCCTCGGCTGCTGCTGGGCACTGATGCTGCTGGCGTTCGTGGGGGGCGTGATGAACCTCGCCTTCATGGGGCTGGCCACGGTGATCATGGTTCTGGAAAAACTGCCGCAGATCGGTGCCTGGCTCACCCGCCCCCTGGGCGTCGTGCTGCTGACCGCATCGGTCTGGGTTCTGTTCGCGACAATATGAAAGAGGAGGCCATGACATGGCATTGGACGACGCAAGCGTGGGCACGGTGCCCTGGACGATCAAGGGGGAGCTGATCCTCAACTGCAACTGCACGGTGTTCTGCCCCTGCGTGGTGTCGTTGGGTAAGCACGCACCCACCGAAGGCTATTGCCAGGCGTGGTCGGGCGTGCGCATCGACGAGGGGCAGTATGGCGATACTGATCTCGGCGGGCTCAACGTGGGCCTGATGCTGGAAATCCCCGGCCTGATGGCGCGCGGCAACTGGAAGGCCGCCGCCTATATCGACGAACGCGCCAGCGACGACGCCTATGAGGCGCTGGTCGACATCTTCTCCGGCAAGGCGCGCGGCACCACCGGCCTCTTCGGGGTGCTGGTCAGCGAATTTCTGGGCGCTGAACGCGCGCCGGTCATCTTCGAGACCGAAGGCAAGGCGCGCCGCCTGATGGTCGGCAAGAAGATCCAGGGCGAAGTGGTGCCCGTCGAGGGCCACAAGGGCGAGGATATCGTCGTCACCAATACCGAATACTGGATGGGCCCCGACATCACCGTCGCCACCGCCACCAAGGGCCGCGTGCGCGCATTCGGCCGGGTCTGGGATTTCGACGGGCGCAGCGCGGAAATCTGCCAGATCGACTGGAAAGGCCCGCGCTGATGATGCTGACGGCGGATTATGTCGCGCTCATGGCGCGTTATAATGCGTGGCAGAACGCGCAGATCACCCGCGTCCTCGACGGGGTGAGCCTCA
>Ga0209943_1002342_pt1 | contig 10464 bp, 9 predicted proteins | sample SalPonR1_B_D2_MG_FD_185698 | JGI IMG/M metagenome (GOLD analysis project Ga0209943, IMG submission 185698) | Salt pond soil microbial communities from South San Francisco under conditions of wetland restoration - Salt Pond MetaG R1_B_D2_MG... ... | reverse complement strand
GTAGAACTTGAGCAGGTTCATTGAGGCGAGGTTGCAGGCGGTGTCGTCGAGGAACATGTATTCCGAGCACGGGTTGGAGCCGCGAATCTCGCCATCCTCGGGGCAGGTGTGCCACGCGTTGACGGTATCGTGATACTGGATGCCGGGATCGGCGCAGGCCCAGGCCGCGTGACCCACATCCTCCCACAGATCGCGGGCCTTGATGGTCTTCGACACTGAGCCGTCGGTGCGGTTGATCAGGGCCCAATCCTCATCGTTCTCGACAGCCTTGAGGAAGGCGTCGGTGACACGGATCGAGTTGTTGGAGTTCTGCCCGGAGACGGATGCGTAAGCCTCGGAGTCCCAGTCGGTGTCGTAGGTCGGGAATTCGATGCTGTCATAGCCCTGCTTGGCATAATCGAGCACGCGCTTGACGTAGGTCTCGGGGATCTGCACCTGTTTCGCGCCGCGAATGGCGGATTTCAGCTGCGGGTTGGTCTTGGGGTCGACCGCATCCTCGGTGCTGCCATCCCAGGCGCGGATCGCGGCGAAAATCTCGTTGAGCTTCTGCTCGTGCATCTTGGAGCCTGCGACGATGCTGGCGACCTTCTGCTCTTCCTTGACCTTCCAGTTGATGAATTCCTGGATATCGGGGTGGTCGGCGTCGCAGATCACCATCTTGGCGGCGCGGCGCGTGGTGCCGCCCGACTTGATGGCACCCGCCGCACGGTCACCGATCTTGAGAAAGCCCATCAGGCCCGAGGACTTGCCGCCGCCCGAGAGCGGCTCGTTGGCGGCGCGCAGGCTGCTGAAGTTGGTGCCGGTGCCGGAGCCGTACTTGAAGAGCCGCGCCTCGCGCACCCAGAGATCCATGATGCCGCCGTCGCCAACCAGATCGTCCTTGACCGACTGGATGAAGCAGGCGTGCGGCTGCGGGTGCTCGTAGGCGGAGGCGGATTTGGTCAGTTCGCCGGTCTCGAAATCGACGTAGTAGTGGCCCTGCCCGGGACCGTCGATGCCGTAGGCCCAATGCAGGCCGGTGTTGAACCACTGCGGGCTATTGGGCGCGGCCATCTGGCGGGCCAGCATGTAGCGCATTTCGTCGAAATAGGCGCGGGCGTCGGATTCGTTGGTAAAGTAGCCGCCCTTCCAGCCCCAGTAGCACCATGCGCCGGCGAGCCGGTCGAAGACCTGCTTGGCCGAGGTCTCACCGCCGAAGCCGTCATTGTCCTTGGCCGGCTGGCCGCGCCAGAGGAATTCCGGCACGCCGTCTTCGGCGACCTTCTCCAGCGTGTTGGGCACGCCCGCCTTGCGGAAGTACTTCTGCGCGATCACGTCGCTTGCGACCTGGCTCCAGCCTGCCGGAACCTCGATCTCGTCGAGTTTGAAGACCGTCGTGCCGTCGGGATTGCGAATCTCGGAACTCGTGGTCACGAACTCCAGCGCGGCGTATGCGTCCTGTCCGGCGGTAGTGAATTTACGTTCGATCTTCATGTGGCTGCCCCATAGCAAATTAAATCTTGGACCGTTCTGGCCCGGTGTGAGTGGCCGTCACCCAACCGTTGGCAAAGCTGACCTGCGCGCCGCGTGACTGGTCAGCGGCGCAAGCTGTGCCCGGTGGTGGTCCGGCTATGTCGAAGTTTGGGTCGTTTGTCCCTGCCCGGGCCGATCACTATATCTTGTGGTCTTGCTGCCCGCTCACACAAACTGACGTATGTTGCCCTATCCGGTCAACGGAAAATTTAGCGATTTTGACACAAAAAGGATTTGACTATTCGGTGGTATCGCAGCGCCGGTCACGGTTCGGTGATTCATCCACAGGCGGGCATGCAGACGCAGCGAAACCGGTGCGTGGCAAAGAAGCCTTGCGATCATCGGGATTTAGCGCGCAAAGCTTGTATATCGGTTTAAGTCACGGGGCCGCAGGGGGCCGGTGTGGTGGGCAGCACCATGCTGCAACCGCAACATGTTGCGGATCGGTGCGCACTGTCTACATCTTGTGCAGGACGGTGGTCGGGGCGGCGAGATTCGAACTCACGACCCCCTGTACCCAAAACAGGTGCGCTACCAGACTGCGCCACGCCCCGGACCACGGGGCCGTGTCTAGCGCCGTAGCGCCGGGTTGAAAAGCGCAAAACGCGGAAAGGGGAAGTGTTATTGATCTTCGCCGCAGGGCCAGGCCGCGGCATCCTGATTGATCGCGGGGTGGCGCAGCTGCCAGCCCTCGGCAATGCCGATCTTGCGCGCGAGGCCGCCGTTGATCTCGAGCACGCTCTGGATGGCGTTGCCACCGAAGATCGGCGTCTCGTCCAGCGGCTTGGCCTCGTGATGAACCTTTTGCACGGTGCCGCTGGCATCGAGGAAGATCATGTCGAGCGGAATGAGGGTGTTCTTCATCCAGAACGCCACGCGCTTGGGCTGCGGATAGACGAACAGCATGCCCGCGCTCGGCGAGAGGGTTTCACGGTTCATCAGGCCCTGCGACCGCTCGGCCGCGTCATCGGCCAGTTCCACGCGGAACCTGACCATGCCCGCGTCGCTGCGCAGGATGACCGCGTCCTCGCGACAGGGCTCTGCCGCCGCCGTGCCGCCCCAGAGGGCGAGCACCGCGAGTTTCAGGAGTCCGACGACTTTGCCGCTGCTTCCCATCCGCACACCTCGGTTGCCATTCGCCCTCTTTTACCATCAATCACGCGAATGGCCAGCGCTTCTCCGGGCTGGACATCTGCGAGACCGGAGCGGCGCAGCACCTCTATGTGTACGAACACGTCCTCTTCGGAGCCGAACGTATTGGCAAAGCCGAATCCCTTGCCCTTGTCGAACCACTTGACCCGTGCGGGCTGAAGCGGCGCGGAGCGGATCTCGTCGAGGTCGATTTCCTGCAGGTCGCTCAGACCGGTGAGTTCAAGGTCGTCGGGCGGCTCGATCGCATGCACCTCCACGGCCTGATGGCCGCGCTCCGTCTGCTGCACATCCAGTTCAACCCCGGCGCGATCAGCCACCGAGCTTTGACCAAAATTGCGAAGCACATTGGCATGGAGCAGAATATCCGGACCACCCTCATCGGCCACCACGAACCCGAATCCCTTGACGGGATCAAACCATTTAACACGTCCTCTTATCCGGCGAATATCGTCATCGTTTCTTGTCACAGTATCCTACCTAACAGTCTTCATCCCCAAGACCGTGTCTAGACTTGCGCTATATTCACCCCCGCATGCAAGCGCAAAATATTATTTGCAAACAACGTATTGCATTTCACGTAACGTGAAATTCAAGGGTTGAGGCGCTGGACATTCCATCTCTGTCCGGCCTTTTCCCGGCGCCAGACGAAGCGGTCATGCAGGCGAAACGCCCCGTCTGCCCAGAACTCGATCTCGATCGGCGTGATTCTGTACCCTCCCCAAAAGGGGGGACGTGGCGGATTGGGCCCCTTGCGGGCCGTCACCTTGGCCACTTCGGCCATCAGCGTCGCGCGCGAGTCGAGCGGTCTTGACTGATCTGACGCCCATGCACCAAGACGACTCTTGAGCGAGCGCGACGCGTAGTATTCATCCGCCTTTGGCCCTTCCTCGCGGGTGACATGTCCGCGCACGCGCACCTGTCGCCGCAAGGATTTCCAGTGCAGGACCATCGCCGCCTGCGGGTTGGCGTCAAGCTCCTGCCCCTTGGCTGAGCCGTAATTCGTGTAGAAAACAAAGCCGTCCGAGGCGATTTCCTTGAGCAGAACCATGCGCACATTGGGCAGGCCATCCGTATCCGCCGTGGCGAGTGCAACCGCGTTTGGATCGTTGATTTCGCTGGCTTCAGCCTCGCTCAGCCATTGACGTGCGATCTCGAACGGGTCGTCACCTGCGAATATTCCGTCTCGTTCCATGTGGGGGCCGTCCTGTCTGTCAAATAGCATGAACTGTATAGTTTAGCTTAATTCACGAAATTTGACAGGTCTGACGTGATAGCGACCAGCCCTTGATGCAATCCCCCCGATCGCCTAAAGGTCAAAAAAATCGTTGTGGCGGGGGCTGGGAATGTCGAACACTCTGATGGCGGGAAAGCGCGGGCTGATCATGGGCCTCGCGAATGACAAGTCGATTGCATGGGGCATCGCGCGCGCCTGTGCCGAGGCCGGGGCAGAGCTGGCGTTCAGCTATCAGGGGGATGCGCTCAAGAAACGGGTGGCCCCGCTGGCGGCGCAGCTGGGCGCTGATATCGTGCTGCCCTGTGACGTGGCCGACATGACCTCCATCGACCAGCTGTTCACCAGCCTCGGCGAGCATTGGGACGGGCTCGATTTCGTGGTCCATGCCATCGGCTTTTCCGACAAGAGCGAATTGCGCGGCCGCTACGTGGATACCAGCCGCGACAATTTCCTGATGACGATGGACATCTCGGTCTATTCGTTTACCGCCGTGATGCAGCGCGCGGAAAAGATGATGGGCGCGGGCGGCTCGGCGCTGACGCTCACCTATTACGGGGCCGAACAGGTGATGCCGCATTACAACGTGATGGGCGTGGCCAAGGCGGCGCTGGAGGCGTCGGTGAAGTACATGGCCGAGGATCTGGGCAAGGACGGCATCCGCGTCAACGCGATCAGCGCCGGGCCGATCAAGACGCTGGCCGCAAGCGGCATCGGCGATTTCCGCTACATCCTGAAATGGAACGAGTTGAATTCGCCGATGCGCCGCAATGTGACGATCGACGATGTGGGGCGTTCGGCGCTCTACCTGCTGAGCGATCTGGCATCGGGCGTGACGGGAGAGAACCTGCATGTGGATGCGGGCTATCACGTGGTCGGCATGAAGGCCGTCGACGCCCCCGACATCGACGCCACCTGAGCGCGCGGGCCGATGAGCGCGCTGGACCTTGTCGCCTTCAACGCGGTGCTGGCCGCCGCGATCCTGAGCCCCGGTCCGGCGCTGCTGTTTGCGCTGCGCACGGCATTGGCGGATGGGCGCGGCGCGGGCATCGCGGCGGGTCTGGGCCTCGGGTTTGTGGCCGCACTCTGGACGCTGGCGGCACTGCTGGGGCTGGAGGCGCTCTTTACGCTGTTTCCCTGGGCCTACACGCTGCTCAAGATCGCGGGTGCGCTTTACCTGCTTTATATCGCATGGGGCACATGGCGTGCGGCGCGCGCGACGGTCTCCGATGCCCCGCAAAAGCCGCGCGGGCGTGCGTTTCTCGACGGGGCACTGATCAATCTCGGCAATCCCAAATCGGTGCTCTTTGCCGCATCGGTGCTGGTGGTGATCTTTCCCAAGGGGCTGTCCGCGGGTGAGATCGCGCTGATCACGCTCAACCATATGGTGGTGGAGTGGCTGTTTTACGCGGGCTTTGCCACGTTGCTGAGCGGGGCCCCTGCCCGCCGCGCCTATCTGGGCGCGAAACCATGGATCGACCGGGCGGCGGCACTGATGCTGGGCGCGCTCGGGCTCAAACTCTTGACTGACAGGTAATCGCCATGACCGACCGTCTTCCGCACGAAAAAGGCTTTCACGTGAGCTGGGACCAGTTGCACCGCGATGCGCGGGCGTTGGCGTGGCGGCTGCAGGGCGAGGCCCCCGAGGGCGGCTGGCGCGCGGTGGTGGCGATCACAAGGGGCGGCATGGCGCCCGCGATGATCGTTGCGCGCGAGTTGGATATCCGCACGGTCGATACGATCAGCGTCAAATCCTACAACCACCAGACCCAGAGCGAGCCGGTGGTGATCAAGTCGCCGGACATGGAGGTCATGGGCGACGGCGCGGGCGTGTTAATCGTCGATGACCTTGTCGATACGGGCCGCACGCTGGAGGTGGTGCGCCAGCACCTGCCGCACGCGCATGTCGCCACCGTCTATGCCAAGCCGATGGGGCGCGCGCAGGTCGAGACCTTCATCACCGAGGTGAGCCAGGATACATGGATCTTCTTTCCCTGGGACATGGCGCTGCAATATGTGGAGCCTTACCGGGGCGCATGACGGCATTGTGCGCGGGCCCGGGTCTTGCCCCGTCCCGGCGCAACGCGTAGACAACCGCAACGACACGCGTTTCAACACGGGCTGACAGGGGGCCGAGATGGCGGGCAAGAGCATATCCAAGGGTGCGATGTGGGTGCTGATGGGGCTTCTCATCATCGGGCTGGGGGGCTTTGGCGTCACCAACCTGTCGGGCCAGGTGCGCAGCGTCGGCTCGGTCGGGGATGCGGAGATCGACGTCACCACATATGCCCGCGCGCTGCAGAACGAGATTCGGGCGCTGGAGGCGCAGCGCGGCGAGAGCGTCAGCTTTGCGCAGGCGCGCGCCGCCGGTGTGGATCAGCAGGTTCTGGGGCAGCTTGTATCGCGCGCAGCCCTGGAGCATGAAACCGCACGTCTGGGCATTTCGGTGGGTGATGCCACCCTGCGCGACGAGATCCTGGCCATGTCCGCCTTCAGCGGCCTCGATGGCAGCTTCGACCGCGAGGCTTATGCGTTCGCCCTGCAACAAGCCGGGCTGAACGAGGCGGAGTTCGAAGAGAACATTCGCGCCGAGACCGCCGCAACGCTGCTTCAGGCCGCCGCCGTGGCCGGTATGCAGGTGCCGCCCGCCTATATGGACACGATGATGACCTATCTCGGCGAGCGCCGCAGCCTTGCCTTTGCCACGCTCGATCGCAGCGATCTTCAATCCGGTCTTCCGGTGCCGTCCGAGGAGGACCTGCGCGCCTATCACCAGAGCCACCTGCCCGACTTCACCACGCCCGAGGCAAAGGCCATCACCTATGCCTGGGTCACGCCCGAAATGATCGTCGACACGGTCGAGGTGCCCGAAGACGCGCTGCGCCGTGCCTATGACGAGCGCTCTGCGGAATTCAATCAGCCGGAGCGCCGTCTGGTGGAGCGTCTGGTCTATTCCGACCCGGCACGGGCGGAGCGCGCCATGACGCGGCTCGACGATGGTGTGCTTTTCGAGATGCTGGTCGCCGAGCGCGGGCTGGAAATGGCCGATGTCGATCTGGGCGATGTCAGCGCCGATGACCTCGGCACGGCGGCAGAGGCGGTCTTTGCCGCTGATCCCGGGCAGATCGTGGGCCCGTTCGAGACCAGCCTCGGCCCTGCCCTCTTTCGGGTCAATGGCGTGCTTTCGGCGCAATCGACTCCGTTCGAGGAGGCAAAGCCGCAACTGCGCGAGACGCTGGCCCGCGACCGCGCGGGGCGCGTGATCGACACTATGAGCGAGCGGGTGGACGACCTGCTGGCCGGAGGGGCCACGCTCGAGGATGTGGCGCGCGAAACCGAACTGGAGCTTGGCACGGTCGACTGGCATCCCGGTCTGGCCGAGGGGGTCGCGGGCTATGCTGCCTTTCGCAGCGCCGCGGAGGCGGTGCAGGACGGCGATTATCCGGCGGTCGAGCGCACCGAGGATGACGGTATCTTTGCCCTGCGGCTCGACGGGATCGAAGAGCCGCGCATTCAGCCACTCGAAGATGTGCGCGAAGCGGTTCGGCAGGGCTGGCGGGAAGAGGCCACGGTCGAGGCGCTCAGCGAGCAGGTTGCGCCGCAACTGACGGCATTGCGCGACGGAGCCAGCTTTGACGATCTTGGCCTTGCGGCCAGCGAGATCAGCGACATGACCCGCCGCGATTACCGCGCCGACGCACCTGCTGAATTCATTGAACAGGTCTTTGCGATGGAGCAAGGCGAGGTGCAGGTGATCGAGGGTGTTGGCCGTATTTTCGTGCTGCGGCTGGACACGGTCGCCCCGCCCGCCGAGGATGATGAGGACATGACCCGCCTGCGCACCGCGCTGCGCGATCAGGTGGCCGGCGATTTCGGGCAGGACATTTTCCAGATCCTCGCCGATGACATCCGCGCGCGCGCCGGGGTCGAGCTGGATCAATCGGCGCTCAACGCCGTGCATGCCAATTTCAACTGAGGACGGCACAGCGTGGACCTGACCCCATCGTTCGACGATTTCGCCCGCGCCTATGAGGCGGGGCAGAACCAGGTGGTGCATACCCGCCTTGCCGCCGATTTGGATACGCCGGTGTCGCTGATGCTCAAGCTGACGGGGGCGGCGCGCGATGCCTTCATGCTCGAGTCGGTCACCGGCGGCGAGGTGCGCGGGCGCTATTCGATCATCGGCATGAAGCCCGATCTGATCTGGCAGTGTCACGGGCACACGAGCCGCATCAACCGCGCCGCGCGCTTCGACAGCGACGCCTATGAGGATCAGGACGGCGATCCGCTGAGCAACCTGCGCGCGCTGATTGCCGAGAGCCGCATCGACCTGCCCGAGGATCTGCCGGCGGCGAGCGCGGGGCTGTTCGGTTATCTCGGCTATGACATGATCCGGCTGGTCGAGCATCTGCCCGATGTGCCGCCCGACACGCTCGGCCTGCCCGATGCGGTGATGCAGCGCCCCTCGGTGGTGGCGGTTCTGGACGGGGTCAAGGGCGAGGTGATCGTGGTCGCCCCTGCATGGGTGAGCAGCGGCCAGTCGGCGCGCGCCGCCTATGCGCAGGCCGCGGAGCGGGTGATGGACGCGGTGCGCGATCTGGAACGCGCGCTGCCGCAGGCGAGCCGCAACCTCGGCGAGGCGCACGAGGACGCCGCCCCGGTGTCGAACTTTACGCGCGATGGCTACAAGGCGGCGGTGGAGAAAGCCAAGGCGTATATCCGCGCGGGCGACATCTTTCAGGTGGTGCCGTCGCAGCGCTGGTCGCAGCCGTTTGGTCAGCAACCATTTGCACTTTACCGATCTTTGCGCCGGACAAACCCGTCGCCTTTCATGTTTTATTTTAACTTTGGCAACTTTCAGGTGGTCGGGGCCTCGCCCGAGATTCTCGTGCGGGTGTTCGGCAATGAGGTCACCATCCGGCCGATTGCGGGCACGCGGCCCCGGGGCGCGACGCCCGAGGAGGACCGCGCGCTCGAGGCCGATCTGCTGGGCGATCAGAAGGAACTGGCCGAACATCTCATGCTGCTCGATCTGGGGCGCAATGATGCGGGGCGCGTCAGCCGCATCGGCACCGTGCGCCCGACCGAAGAATTCATCATCGAGCGCTACAGCCACGTGATGCATATCGTGTCGAACGTGGTGGGCGAGTTGGCCGAGGATCAGGATGCGCTGTCGGCGCTGCTGGCGGGACTGCCTGCCGGGACGGTTTCCGGCGCACCCAAGGTGCGGGCGATGGAAATCATCGACGAACTGGAGCCCGAGAAGCGCGGCGTCTATGGCGGCGGTGTCGGGTATTTCAGCGCCGGTGGCGATATGGATGTCTGCATCGCCCTGCGCACGGCGGTGGTCAAGGACGAGACGCTTTATATTCAGGCCGGGGGCGGTGTCGTGCATGACAGTGACCCCGAGGCGGAATATATGGAGACGGTCCATAAATCCAACGCCATCCGGCGGGCGGCGGCGGATGCGGCGCGGTTCGGCGGCGACGGCAACCTCTGAGCCGCATTTGATACAGGTCAATGCGGGCAAGGCATTGCAGGCGTATCCCTCGGTTATCATATTCCGAATCTGGAATATATCTATAGGAGGGATCCACAATGACCTGTATTACCCGCTTCACGGCCCCGGCGCTCGTGGCACTCACATTGGCGTTCGCCCCACAGACCGGCGCGGCCGAGACATTCGCGCTGCAAAACCCCGTAGCGGTCGAAAGCCTCAAGAAAAGCAAACAGACCAAGCCCGGTCTCTATATCACGGCCGCCGAGGCCGGCGGTATCCTGGAGCAAAACGATAACGTCGCCCTGATCGACGTGCGCACCCCGTCCGAGACCATGCTGATCGGCTATCCGGTGGCGGCCGCCGCCAACATCCCGTCGAAACTGGTCGACCCCGATTATGAATTCAACGCCAAGAAGGGCGTCTACATGATGGTGGACAATCCGACATTCGTGGATGAGGTGAAAACCTGGCTGGCCAGCGATGCCGCCGAAGGCGTCGATACATTGATGATCATGTGCCGGTCGGGTTCGCGGAGTGCCGCGGCGATCGGCAAGCTGGTCGAGGCCGGGGTCGATGTGACGCTCTACAACGTGATCGACGGGTTCGAGGGTGACAAGAACGACGCTGGCGTGCGCGCCGTGAATGGCTGGCGCAATGCCGGTCTGCCCTGGACCTACAAGGTCCGCGAAGGGCTGTGGCCGGGCCATAACTGAGGCTTGCGGCGGGCCGGTCCCTCGGGCATCAGGGGCCATGGCCCGCCTGATCCTCTTCAACAAACCCTGCGGGGTGCTGTCGCAATTCACCGATCGGGGCAATGGTGACAGCCCCCGCGCGACGCTTTCGGATCATGTCGATGTGCCCGGCGTCTATCCCGCCGGGCGGCTGGACCGCGACAGCGAGGGGCTGTTGTTGCTGACCGATGACGGCAAGCTGCAGGCGCGCATCGCCTCGCCGCGGTTCAAGACCGAAAAGACCTATCTCGTGCAGGTGGAGGGCGCGCCCGCGGATGGCGCGCTCGAGGCGCTGCGCCGGGGGATCACGCTCAAGGACGGCCCGACGCGGCCCGCGC